>Ga0315905_10002692_pt1 | contig 18596 bp, 22 predicted proteins | sample LakEriMetagenome_5_FD_203522 | JGI IMG/M metagenome (GOLD analysis project Ga0315905, IMG submission 203522) | Freshwater fungal communities from buoy surface, Lake Erie, Ohio, United States - Buoy 4 MA121 | ecosystem: Environmental > Aquatic > Freshwater > Lake | place: USA: Lake Erie, Ohio... | reverse complement strand
GAAATGAGAGACAAGGGTCAAAAATTAGAATCTAAACATAAGAAATATATTGAACATGGTAGAAATTGGTTAGATACTTATGATAGTCTAAAACCAAAAGACAAAGAAGAAATGTTAGCAAAAGCAAAACATCGTATGCAATCTGCATCTGATTCTTCTATACAAGTAAGGAAGTCAATCGCACAAAGGATTTCTGCTGGATTAAATTCTACTGTTAAAACTAAAGCTGATGGCACTACAGATGACTCTGAATTGAGGAGTAGGTTAATGAAAAGTTTTGCACCATCCACTGTGTTGCCAACATCGATCGCCCATTCTAGAATTAGCGCAGATGGTAACTCTATTAGTCCAGAAGTTCATAACTATGAAGATTATGTAAAACCTCACTTTGATAGATTTGCTAATTTGTCTGTAGAATCTAAAGATGGTATTACTTCTTATGTAAAGGGACACGTAAAAGATCCTAAGACAGGAGAACTTCTTAAAGATAAAAATGGTAAGCTAAAAAGAATGAATGTGGCTCAAATTAATGTTAAAAATAACGATGGTCCAATGAATAACATTGTTGGTTCTATGGTTCTAGCTAATCATAAATCAGATGCTTAATTTTAATTCCTATCTTTTACTCGAAGCCGATGAAGGTGACGGCAAACTAAAACACATTCATCACGCTGAAGACCGACCATTTCTGCATGGTTCATCTGGATTCGAGCACGCATATGGTGCTCTTATGAGTTCGCACTTACATGTTAAAAATGGAACTCAATCAAGCGATTTAACTACTAAGTATGATGGTTCACCAGCAGTCGTGTTTGGTCACCACCCAGATACTGATAAGTTCTTTGTTGCAACTAAATCTGCTTTTAATAAAAACCCAAAAATTAACTATACACCTGAAGACATCGATAAAAATCATGGACATGCTCCAGGTCTTACAGAAAAACTAAAAGATGCGTTAAAGCATTTACCAAAGATTGCACCAAAACAAGGTGTTTATCAAGGTGACTTGATGTTTAGTGGTGATGATGTTAAACATGATAAGAAGGCAGGAACAGCATCATTTACTCCAAACACTATCACATATACTGCTAAAGGCGATGTAGCTAAGAAGATCGCTAAATCAAAGTTAGGTATTGTTGTTCATACACAATATGATAAAAGTGGTAAAGCTGTTCCGTTATCTTCTACAAAAGGTTTTGCACAACACGCAGATGTTCATTGGCATTCTGCTAACTACGATGCAAGCAAAACATCGTATGAAGACTCAGCGCAGAAACAGTTTATTAAAAACATGTCAGCTGCAAAAAAGATACATGATACTTCTGGTGATGAAATGTATAAAGCCATTGAACCACATGGTGGAGATGGTGGACATCTATCAACTTATATTAATCAAACTGTTCGTGATGGATCAAAACCATCAGCTGCAGGTTTACAACAACACATCGCTGGTAAATATCAGAAGATGGTTGAGAAGTTAAAGACTGAAAAGTCTCAAACCGCTAAACTGGAAGAATTAAAAGGGCATGTTAACCACATTAGAGATAATGCTCAACACTATGATAATCTGTTTAAGATGCATCAGCATTTGCAGGGTGCGAAGAATGGTCTCGTTAACGCACTAGAAACTAACGAAGGATCTTATGCGCATGCCATCGGTAGTGTTGCTTCTAAGCCAGAAGGATTTGTATATAGTCATAAAGGCGAACCTACTAAGTTAGTAAACAGGGCAGAGTTTGCTCGCCAAAATCTATTGAAGTCTCGTGGCGCACCAAAGTCTGACGAGAATCACCATGTTATGGCATATGGTCGTATGAATCCTCCAACTGCTGGACATGAAGAAGTTGTTAAGACTATCAAAGACAAAGCCAAAGAAGTTGGTGGTGCTCATACTTTAATTCTTTCTCACTCTCACAATACCAAAGATGGTAAGAATCCTCTCGATCCAGAGACTAAATTAAAGCATGCTCGAAATGCATTTCCTGGAACTAACATTGAAGTTGCTTCCAAAGATAAACCAACTGTGCTACAGCATGCAGCTGCTTTGCATGCTCAAGGTGTGACTCATCTACACTTTGTTGGTGGTTCAGATCGTAAACCAATGTATGACTTGCTCAAGAAGTATAATGGTGTTAAAGGTGCTCATGGTCACTACAATTTTAAAGACATTACATTTAGTTCATCTGGAGAGCGTGACGAGAACGATGAGGGTGTAGCTGGTATCTCTGGATCTAAATTAAGAGAGTTAGCGTCCACTGGTAAAAAGAAAGACTTCCATGCTGCTTTGTCTTCACAAATGAAACCAGAACATAAAGATGCTTTGTATAACGATCTAAGGAAAGCAATGAAATGAAAAGATTACTTGTAGCATTATCAATAGCAATACTATCTGGCTGTGCCTTAATCTTTCCTATTCCCCACGATGGTGCTGCGTTTAATAATCTAGTCGAAGTAAAGGTGGCAGTTGATAAATTAAACTGCACGAACAAAGACTGGAGTGATGCATTCTCTAAGATAGAGAAACTAAAAGTCTATACAAGTCTTCGTAATGACCCTCAAGCACCAGCAGTCGAGGCACTAGAATCAGCTTTAAAGAAAGCACAAGAGTCTAAAAATGAGAAGTTCTGTGAGTCTGTCGTTAAAATTAACAAAGCTAGAGTGGATGTTATCACCGATGCATGGAAAGGAAGAAAATGAGTATTCTAAATGATCTAAGAGAACATGCTGGACTAGGTGGTCCAGCTGCATCATTGGCAAACGAATTATTGGTTATCCGTGAGAATTTCGAGCAGGGAGAACTAAGTAGAGAAGAGTACGATTACCTACTTCAAGAGATCGCTTCGGTTCGTGCTCAGCAAGAATTAGCATCAGATGAGATCGCCTGTCGTTGGATTGCAGCTGCAGCACAAGCATTAATCGCCTTAGCGTAATTTACAAAAGTCCTAAATAATTAGGCAAACCCCTTTATAGATGGATAAAATGAAAGATTACAAACAGTTAATCAGAGAACTACCGTCCAATACCATTGTCTGTGCAGTCGGAGAATTTAATCCTCCGACAGTTGGTCACGAACTATTGGTAAAGACAGTCAAAAAACTGGCAGAACAGAAGAGTTCTGCTCACGTTATCTATACATCCCCATCTAAAAATAGTCTGATTCAAGAGGACAAGAAGGAACATTACCTTAATATAATGTTTCCTAAGACTAAATTTAAGTCTCTGAACGAATCAAATCTACAAGAAGTTATTACAGAATTACATAAGAAGTATAAAAAGATTATCCTTGTTGTTGGCACTGAACAGATTACAGAGATGAGAAAGCTACATAATGTAGAACTTATTCCTGTTGATAAAGATCCAGAAGCAGACAATACTAAAATGAAGCAGTTTGCTTCCAAGGGTATCTACGAAAACTTTAAAAAGAGATTACCAAGTACCATTCGTGACATTGATGGTAAACGTCTAATGAATGAGATGCGTACTGGTCTAGGTCTTGAACCTATTAAAGAACAGATAGTCTTGGTTAAAGATAAACTACGTGAGAAGTATTTCCGTGGAGAAATCTTTAACGAAGGTGATATCGTAGAATCAAATGGTGAGAAATTTACAATTGTAAAGCGTGGCTCTAATCATCTATTGTTAAAAGAATCAACTGGCAAATTGATTTCCAAATGGATTCAAGATGTTAAACCTACAGAAGAAAAAGAAATGAACGAATCAAAACTAACAGAAGCACCAATTCAACCGAATGGTACAGACAAGATTGATACTAAAACTTCTGAACCAACCAGTGATGTTGGTAAGTTTCCTGAGAAAACAGTAAAGAAAGGTATGATTACTTTCTACAATTACACTAAGGCACAGAAGATTAAAGAACAAGAAGAACACTCAATGGCAGACAATAAAAAAGACAATGAGTCTGACCATGATTACGAAAATCAAATTAAAGTCACTGACATTGATCAATCTGAAGTTGGCCATACTTTAGTTAAAGCTGGTGGACAAGATAATCTACGTCGTCGTAAAGTTAAGTATCAGCTTGGTGAACAAAATGGTTTTGAGATCGCTAAAAAGATTATGAACAAAGGTATGACTTCATACGGTAAAGAAAGTGGGCATGAGAATACTGCTCAACACATTGAGACAGATTCAGAACATACTGCCAAACAAAAAACACTTGCTAAATCTTTTATATCAAAGATGCAGGGTGTTGCAGAGAATGTCACTCCTGACCCAAAGTCAAATGAAGTCGCCAAAGCAAATCTAATGGCTAAACATGCTAAAGAAAAAGAATCTTTGACAGACAAACAAACCAGAGAAAAAGAGTCAATGAAAGAGTCTGCTCTAGAAAGATTCCGTGCAGCTGCAGCAGAGCGTGAAAAGAAACACGATGAGATCGAGCGTAAACGTAAAGAAGATGCAGCACAAGGCAAAGAGAATATGTCTGGTGCTATCGATCGCCTAGAGAAACAGTTAAAACAAGAGTCACCAACTACACTTTCAAAGAAAACATTTGATCCATTCTTTGAAGAAGAAGAGTTGGCAGAGCGTGCAAAATTTAGAAGAAAATTTATCAATGGTGAATGGATAGTAGACACAAAGAATACTGTTGATGAAAACTACGATCAAACAATCGAAGTTGCTACACCAAACACTCCAATCGAAACATCAGAAGAAGATGATATCGATGACAAAGAAATCGAAGCCATGATTGGTAATCTTTCTGACGAAGAAATTATGGATGAGTACGGTGAAGATGAACTTGGTTTAGTAGATGATGAGACTGGTGAAGAGATTCCAAAGTCCGCTGAAGAAGATGCTCTTGACGAACAAGCAATCATGGAAGTTCTTTCTCGTATCGAAAGAATGAAAGCCAAGTTCCGCATTCGTCGCACTGCAGCAAAGCGTGAACGTGCAACTAAGATTGCATTGAAGCGTTACTCAAACACTGCAACAATTAACAAACGTGCACGTCGCCTTGCCATTAAATTAATGAAGCAACGTCTGCTACGTGGTCGTGATGTAAGTAAACTTTCTGTTGGTGAGAAAGAAAGAATCGAAAGAACATTAGAGCAACGTAAGGCAGTGATTGGTCGTATCGCCACTCGTCTTGTTCCACGTGTTCGTAAAGTTGAGAAGGCACGTATGTCTCACTCGAAGTATACTCAAGGATCACAAGCCAGCGTATTTTAAGGAAAGAAAAATGCTATCATTAAAACAATTTTCAATCACAATCTGCGAAACTGCTGATGCTGGTCTTGCAGCGAAAGCATCAAAGTCAGGTATATCAATCGGCACACTACGCAAAGTATATCGTCGTGGTGTGGCTGCATGGAACTCTGGTCATCGTCCAGGAACTACTCCACAACAGTGGGGTATGGCTCGTGTAAACTCTTATATCACTAAAGGTAAGGGTACTTATCATGGTGCTGATAAAGATCTACGTGAAGAGGAAATCGTAGAAAATAATCTACCAGAAGTTCCAAAAGATAAAGAGTCTGGTCTTCCAAAGAAGTATGTTGCTGGTTTATCTGCTTCAACAGCAAAAGCCAGAGCAGCACACTTTGATAACATGGATAAGAAAAGTGATAGCGATCCATCTGCATATGCACCAGCACCTGGAGACGCAGAAGCAAAGACTAAAGAATCCAAACACACTAAAAAGTATCGTGAAATGTTTGGCGAAGAGATAGATGAAGAACTATACGAAGCATGCTGGGACAGCCACAAACAAGTTGGTATGAAGAAGAAAGGTGACCGTATGGTTCCTAACTGCGTACCAAAGAATGAAGAAGTCGAACAACAGTTTGACTTAATCGAAGAAGTTATCGAAGAACTTGCACTACAACATAATCTAGATCCTGAATATGTTTGGGAAAAGTTTGAACAGTTTAGCGATGAAGAGTTATTGGAGTATGCAGTTGATGCCAAAGGACACAAGTCTTCCACTGGTGGTCTGACTCAAAAGGGTCGTGACGCATACAATGCTAAGGGTGCTAATCTAAAAGCACCAGTTACTACTTCACCTTCCAAATTAAAAGCTGGAAGCAAAGCAGCAAATCGTCGTAAGAGTTTCTGTGCACGTATGGGTGGCATGGAAGGTCCAATGAAGAAGCCAAATGGAGAGCCAACTCGTAAAGCTCTCGCTCTTAGAAAGTGGAACTGCTAATGTCACTCAAACACATAATCAAACATACTGAAACAGAAATTGTTTTTAAGTGTTATATAACTGCCGCAGGTGGTGGTGATATTGACTTATCGTTACAAAACGATATGACTAAATCTACTCAAGTATATGTAACACCAACATCTATTCCAGTTGAAACTGGTGGTGGGCTTGTTGAATATACTGGATCAAGAGTTTACATTACTGGTCTCTGGTGGGGAACTAAAGCTGGTAAACAATTAGATATTACAAGAGTTTTAGACACAGTGCCAAATCCAGATACGGTTCACAGTCACTATTACTTGGATGGTAATGGATTTTATGATTGGCAGACATCTGGTTTTTCAGATAGAGTTTATGCAAACAAAGACATTCGTTTAACATTCGATGGTCCAGGTCATTGCTTCATTCGTCTTCGTAAAGAAGGATGGACTCCAAAAGTTGAGACTGCTGTATTTGGTCCATATGATAACGAAAGCGTGGTAGGTTCATAATGATTGAAACGTCTAAACAAGCACTGGCAAATACATTTGTAATGTATTTCAAAGCACAATCGTATCACTGGAACGTAGAGGGAATTAACTTTCCTCAAATGCATGAGTTCTTCGGTGATTTATATGAAGAACTACAGGGAGCAATTGATCCATTTGCAGAAGAGATTCGTGCACTAGGTGAGTATGCTCCAAAGAATCTCGATGAGATCTTTAGACTAAAGAGTATTGATGGGGACAATGTTGCAACAAATGCATCTGCGATGGTGGCGGATCTATTAATTGCAAATAACCAAAGCATTGTAACCCTAAATAAATTATTCGGAGAGTTAGATGCTGCAGGTGAGCAAGGGTTTGCTGACTTCGTGGCTGGTAGACTAGACGCACATAAGAAACATGGATGGATGCTAAAATCTATCCTTAAATCTGGGGAATAAGAATGCAATTTAAATCATTTATGGAAGCCTTGAAGGGCAAACAACACAAGATTGACAAGAATAAAAATGGCGAGATCGATGCCCATGACTTCAAACTTCTACGTAAAGAAGAAGAAGAGTTAGAAGAATCTGAAGAGCGTATGGCTCGTGCTGATTATAAAGTAGGTGCTTCTGGTCGTAAGTCTCATAAAGAAATCGTCTTCAACGATGCTGAGTCTAAAGATGACAAAGAAGAAATGAAAGAAGCCAAGATGTCTGATGCAGACATGGCTGAAAGAGAGCGCATCGTTAAAGGTATGAAGAAAAACCTAACTGGTTTCAAAGCACGTTACGGTGACAGAGCAAAAGAAGTTATGTATGCTACTGCAACTAAGCAAGCAATGAAAGAAGAAACTGTTGAAGAAGCAGTTCAGAAAGCAGACATCCCTGCATACCTACGCAAACAGCAAGGACAGACACCATTAAAGTTGTCTGATCTAAAGCGTAAAGATACTATCTCTGATAAAGAGAATCTTGCTAAAGCACGTGGTGTTAAAGAAGAAGCTGAGGTTTTAGACGAACTGCGTCCACTAACTTATATGTCATATCACAATAAAGCTACCGCAATAGGACGAGATGGAGAAAAAGCATTTGACAAAAGTGGTAAAGACCGATCTGCTAATATTGCAAAAGCAGATAAGCGAGTGATCGACTCAGTTCATGGAAAAGGACCACTAGCTAAACTATACCCAACTGCTAAGAAAACTACACTAGGTAAGAAGGCACAAGCTGCTATTCGCTCTAATGCTCAGTGGAATGAAGAAGCAGAAGAATTAGAAGAAGGCGATCTATCAGTTAGAACTCTCTACAATAAATTCGCTGATGCCCATGTTAACGGTAACGATACCAAGCCAACTGAAAAAGCAATCACAAAAGTTCATGGTGATGTAGTTATGGCACACATGAAGAAAGCAGCAAGAGCAAATGCTAAGGGTGATATGGATGGCGAAGAAAGACATTTTGATAATGCTCAAACTGCAGCAAAGAAGACAGATCGAATTGGTGGCACAGTTGGACGTGGTCGTTCTGAGTTTATGAAAAACAGAATAAAAATGGCAGAAGAAGTTGAACAGATCGATGAAAGATCTGATCAAGCTAAACGAAATAAAATAATGAAGAATGTAATGGCTGCATCTAAAGGTGCACAAATCAATCGTGGTCTTAAGTTAGATCCTGCTGAGTATGGTTACAAAAGAGCACAGAATTTAAACGTAGCAATTGGTCGTGCTGCAATGAAAGCCGAAGAAGTTAAAAAAGACGATGTTCCATTCGATGGTCCATACACAAAGACTAAACCTGTTAAAAACTCAGATGGTACTACTCAATCACCAATGAGCCGTGCACGTGCTCTTGCTAAAGACGCAATGAAGAAACAAATGAAAGAAGATATCGATCGTTTGTTTGAGAAAGACGAGCAAGAATATGGCTATGAAGGTGATATGGCTATGAATCAGTTGGCTACATTAACTCGTTGTGCTGAAATGATTAAAGATACACTAAAGCCAGATACTGATTTGCCAGAGTGGGTTCAATCTAAGATTACTCTAGCAACAGATTACATTGTAACTGCAGCTGATTATCTACACTCTGAATTAGAAGAAGGTTACTATGAAAAACCAGCATCTGCTTATCGTCGTAAGGGTGATGAAATAGGTGGTGGTTCACATGCTCCAGTTGCTCCAGTTCCTGATAAGAAATATATCAAAGGAACACCAGAGCACAAAGCATATAAAGCAACAAAGAAACCAATCAATGGTATGCCAACAAATAATGAAAGTTATGATGACAATCGTCGTGGTTTTGGTAAGCGTCCACGTGAAGATGACGAGTACCATGTACCAGATCCAGAAATGAAGAAGAATAAAGTAAAGAAAGAAAGTTTTGATGCAGATGGTAATATCATAAACAGCAAAGTTTCTTATAAAGAATTCGCAATGATGCTTGAGTATGAAGCAAAAGATGGTCGTTATGTACACAAAGGATCCTACGGTGGTAATTATGTAGATCCAGAAGGTGCTGATGATGCAGATGATAAAAAACCAAAACAACAGCCAGCTGACAAGCGTGGTCGTGGTCGCCCAGCTGGGGCAAAATCAGGTGCTCGTAAAATTACTGGCACTTCGAAGTTATTCAAATAAATTAGGAGAATTAAAATGGCACTATGGACAAACGTAGACGGATCAGCAGGTAAACCAAAATTTTTATCTGATGCTGAAAAGGCATTAACATTCGGTATGGATACTACCGAAATCACAGCAGGTAGCGATAACGTAACTTCAGTTGCAGTAGCAGTTGGTGGAACTCGTTATGCTGAAGTACCTTCAGTTACATTCTCTGGTGGTGGTGGTTCAGGAGCAGCAGCTACTGCCACTATCGCTGGTCGTGCAGTTACTGCTATTACAGTAACCAATGTTGGCTCAGGATATACTTCTGCTCCAACAGTAACAATTCAAGTTCCAGTATTAACAATTCCTACTGCTAATATTAATACTACTACAAATGTTATTACTGAGACTGCTCACGGATTGGCTTTAGGCGATCAAGTAACATACAATCATGGTGGTGGTACTGCTGCTACTGGTTTAACAAATGGTGTAACTTACTTTGTTATCGCTTCTGGTTTGACTGCTGACGCATTTAAAGTTTCGGCGACTGAAGGTGGTACAGAAGTAGATATCACTGGCACTGGTAACAATGCTCAATTCTTTACAATCGTAGGCGCAACTGGTGCAACTGCAGTTGCTGATCTAGGATTTAGTTCTAGTGGTATGACTGCTGCTCACGCTGGTTGGGTTCTTCGTACTGTTGGTACTGGTGGTCGTGCTGGTCGTGTTCAGACAGAAACATTAGTTGCCATGGGCTCTATGTCTTCTGACGCATCTGACGATACAGTTCTTCCAGACGCATAATAAATACATGATGTAAAGAGGGAGAGTTGTTCTCCCTCTACTTTTTTGAAGATAATATGGTAAGTGAAAAACTAAATGAAGGTAACTTTCTTGTTCATGCAATGCATCACTATGATAACCCACAGTGTCATAGTTTAGCAGAGTTTGAAGAAGATATCAAAAAGTTCTTGTATCTTAAGAAATTACTCTCAAGATATAAAAACAATGGTGAACTTAGGGAAAGATTAATTCTAAATCATATTATTGTTCTTTATAATATCTTCGGTGAAGCAGCAACTAAAATGTTGTTTTACAAAATCGAAGAAACGTGTTGGGATTCGTTGGTCACATTCTTGGTCTATCTTGATCGAATGCCAGAAACCCTACCAGAATACGGTATTGTTTTATCAGATATAGTTTTAGATGAAACAATCATAGCCACATTAAGGAAGATTTAATGAGTCGCATAATAGACAACCTAATTGCTTACAAAGTGCTAAAAATGTTAGTGACTAATTTCACTGACACAGAAGCATTCAAGCTGGGTATTATTGATGCCAAGGGTAAGAATCTTCGTAAAGCAAATACTCTTAATACATCAGATGAACGTGATGCGTATACGTTTTTAAATCGTTTGGTTTTCAACATGAAGAAAATCATCAATAAACTTCCAGGTGGCGAAAATAAGACTAAGAGTTTAGTTGCTGCTCTTTGGTTAGTGAAAGAAACATATGAATCAGGCAGTCGTTCAACTGCAATGATGCAAGAAAAGTTTGACAAGCTGATGACTATGATAGATAATAGAGTGTCTCTTGTTGAAGAGGAACTACTCGTTAAGAAATTTCTATCAGAAGAAGGTGAAGGTGGCTCCATGAATGTTACTGGTGCTGCAGTCTCTACTGATGAACCTAAAATTGATAAGAAAAATATCAAGAAGTTTCAGCTAATGGCTAAGAGAAAGCCAGTGAATGTTTCTGCTTAACTTTATTCCTGATGCATTCCTACTTTGGGTAGTTAATGCAATTTTAATTGCTGGTATTATCGGCACTGTTGTAGCATTTTTCTTTGGTTTCTTTATTCGTTATATTCCATGGATTATTCCTTACAGAATGCTCCTACAGATAGTTGCTCTTGTTTTACTCATCGCTGGTGTATACTTCAAAGGTGGAGTTGGTGTTGAGATGTCATGGAGAGCACGAGTAGCTGAGATGGAAGCCAAAGTCGCAATTTCTGAACAGAAGTCTAAAGAAGCGAATACACAAATACAAACAGTATATGTAGATAGAGTTAAAGTTGTAAAAGAAAAACAAATTGTTATTCAAGAAAAGTTAAAAACAGTTGAAGTTAAAATTGACGCAAACTGTAAAGTAGTACCTGAAGCAATTAGTATTCTAAATGAAGCAGCTGTCGGAGTCAAGAAATGAAAAGATTACTTCTTTTGATTCCAATTATATTACTAACAGGGTGTTTAACAACACCAGTTAAAAGAACTTTTCCAGCAGTTCCAACTGAATTAATGGAAGCATGTCCCGACTTGAAGACTACCGATCCTACTGAAAAGTTGAGTGAAGTGTTGAAAGTTGTAGTGGACAACTACGGTCAATATCATGAATGCAAAATTAAGGTTGATACTTGGGTTGAATGGTATAAAACACAAAAACAAATTTTCGAGAGTGTAAAATAAATGGAATCACCAGAGAGACTAGCCAAATTGGAAGCACAAGTAGAAACTATTAAAGAGGATGTCAAAGAGTTGAAATCTGATCTTAAAGAAGTTCATTCTCGCATCACTACATCCAATAGAGAAATCGTTGATAAGATTGACGATATGCAAACTCGCATTGAGCATAAGATGCAAGCCAATGCTCAAATCTCTCAAGACCAACACGCTGAAATTAAGAAAGATGTTGTTGACGATTTAGAAAAAATGAACGGTAGAGTTGCATCGCTTGAGCAGTGGAAATGGTATGTGATCGGTGGTTCTGCAACAATCGGATTTATTCTTGGAAACCTTTCTCATATACTAAAATTCTTAAAATAAAATTGCTTTGTAATGTTATGTAGGGTATAATTGTATCCTACACGTGGAGTTATTATGTTATACATTGATGCAAAGTATGCCCAAATACTTGGGTCTCGCTTGCGAAATTTCAAACAGAAAAAAGATTATCTCTGGAACTATTCTTGTCCAGTGTGTGGTGACTCATCTAAAAATAAGCTGAAGGCACGTGGTTACATCTATCGCACCGAAGCTGACTTATTCGTAAAGTGTCACAACTGCAATTATAGTACCAACATTGGTAATCTAATTAAGTATGTTGATACAAAACTATATGATGAGTATGTTCTCGAACGATACAAAGCTGGTGCCACTCGTTACAATGCGCACAAAGATGTATCAGAAATCCTACCAGAGCCAGAAAAGATTCAGTTGCTTGAAGATGATATTCTTGAGCCATTGAAGAGGATAGACACACTTGATGTTTCTCATCCTGCAGTCAAGTATGTTCTGAGTAGAAAGATTCCAAGAGACAAATGGCATCTGTTGTACTTCTGTGCTAAGTTTAAACAGTTTGTAAACTCTGTCACACCGAAGTTTGTAGAGCCAATTGTTGACGAACATCCACGTATGATTATTCCATACTTTACTCCAGCAGGAAAGTGTTTTGCTTTTCAAGGTAGAGCGTATGGAAACGAAGAGCCTAAGTATTATACCATTAAGGTAGATGAGACTCAGGAAAAGATTTATGGTTTGGATCGAGTTGATTATTCGAAACGAATCTTGGTTGTGGAAGGTCCAATTGATTCTTTATTTCTACCCAATGCTGTTGCTGTGTCAGGTGCTTCATTTGATACACCAACTATTCGTCAGTTGCTCACTAACGCTACCATCGTTATGGACAACGAACCGAGAAATAAAGATATTGTGAAACAATTAGAAAAATATATTGAGTCAGGATTTAGTGTGTGTATGTTTCCAAACAGCATACAACAAAAGGATATTAATGAAATGATTTTACATGGCGAAATGACTGCCGATGAAATCGCCGAAGTAATAAATACAAACACCCATGCTGGTATGGAAGCAAAATTACGTTTTAGTGAATGGAGAGTTAAGTGAAAGTAAAGTTGATTAGTTATAGTAAACCATCAGATGAAATGTATGATGAGGGTTTGATTGACGTACAAGAGCTAGTTGCGTTTTGTGCTCGTGTATCAAATCCATCCAACCAGTTCAACACAGAGACATCAGAGAAGTTGATTAAGTATCTTATCAAACACAGCCATTGGTCACCATTAGAAATGGTTAGTGCGTGTTTAGAAATAGAAACTACTCGTGATATCGCAAGACAAATCTTGCGTCACCGCTCTTTTAGTTTTCAAGAATTCAGCCAACGCTACGCAGATCCCACCAAGGACTTATCATTTGTTCTTAGGGAAGCCAGACTCCAAGACGAAAAGAATCGTCAAAATAGCGTAGAGTTGCCAGCCACCATAGCTGGACAGAATATTGCTGAAGAGTGGCGTATTAGGCAAAGAGAAATCCTAGCACTAGTGACAAAGACGTATGACTGGGCAATCTCACAAGGTATTGCCAAAGAGCAAGCAAGAGCAATTCTACCAGAAGGCAATACAGTCAGTCGTTTATACATGAATGGTACACTACGTAGTTGGATTCACTTTATTGAATTGCGCAGTGCAAATGGTACACAGAAAGAACATCAGATAGTTGCACTTGAATGTGCGAAAGTTATTGCTAAGGTATTTCCTCTAGCAAAAGATATTGTAAACAAATAATAATAATTGGAGTTAGCATGGCAGATATGGTTCATGGTATAGAGGTTGATTATTCTCGAGACACTTTGTTCGATGAATTGGGTAAGATAAGATTAAAAGAAAGTTACATGAAAGATGAAGAAGTTTCGCCACAAGAAAGATTCGCATTCGTTAGCAGTAAATTTGGTAGCAATCCAGAACACGCACAAAGACTTTACGAGTATTCCAGCAAGCACTGGCTCTCTTACTCAACACCTATTCTATCATTCGGACGAAGTAAAAGAGGATTACCTATTTCGTGCTTTCTTAACTACATTGAAGATACAGCGGAGGGACTAGTTGATAACCTTTCTGAAACTAATTGGCTTTCTATGCTCGGGGGTGGTGTTGGTATTGGGTTCGGTATACGTTCGGCAGACGACAAGAGCACTGGTGTTATGCCACACCTCAAAATGTACGATGCTTCGAGTCTTGCTTATCGCCAAGGTCGTACTCGTCGTGGAAGTTATGCTGCTTATCTTGATATCAATCATCCCGACATTATTAACTTTCTAGAGATGCGAAAGCCGACAGGCGACCAAAACATGCGCACTCTAAATATGCATCATGGTATTAATATTCCTGATGCATTTATGCAGTTGGTTGAGAATTGTATGATTGATCCTGAAGCAGATGACTCGTGGAATCTGGTCGATCCAGCATCGAATGAAATTCGTGAAACTGTTTCTGCCAAAGAACTCTGGCAACGTATCCTTGAGATGCGCATGATGACTGGTGAACCATATATTCACTTTATTGACGAATCAAATCGTAAAATGCCACAACATTTAAAGGATCTTGGATTAAAGATTCATCAATCAAATCTTTGTTCAGAGATTATTCTCCCAACAAATGAAAAACGTACTGCTGTTTGTTGTTTGTCTTCATTAAACTTAGAGTACTATGATGATTGGAAATCACATCCTACTTTCCTTCGTGATGTTGCAGAAATGCTTGACAATGTTCTTCAGTATTTTATTGATAATGCTCCTTCCACTATCAAAAGAGCGAAATACTCCGCCATGCGAGAGCGTTCAATCGGTATCGGTGCGTTGGGTTGGCATGCCTACTTGCAGAAAAACAAGTTACCTTGGGAATCCCCAATGGCAATCGGACGTAACAAACAAATCTTTTCACACATTAGAGGTAAGTTAGATGTCGCTAATAAAGAATTGGGATCTGAACGTGGTGAAGCGTTGGACGCAGTGGGTACTGGGAATCGCTTTAGTCATCTTATGGCTATTGCTCCCAATGCTTCTTCTTCCATTCTCATGGGGAATACTAGTCCTTCTATTGAACCTTACCGTGCCAATGCTTATCGCCAAGACACTCTATCGGGTTCTCACCTAAACAAGAATCGTTTCTTGGATATCGTGATTCAAGCAGAAGCAGTGAATCATAAAGAAGGATGGGCAGACGAAGTTTGGTCAAGCATTATTGCCAACGATGGTTCTGTTCAGCATCTTGATTGGATGGATGACTGGACTAAAGATGTGTATAAAACATCAATGGAAATTGATCAGCGTTGGGTTGTTCAACACGCTGCAGATCGTCAAGAGTATATTGACCAAGCACAATCATTAAATGTATTCTTTAGACCAGATAGTCATATCAAATATATTCACGCTGTTCACTTCCAAGCATGGAAGCAAGGTTTAAAAACGATGTACTATTGCCGTTCTGATAAGATCGCAAAAGCGGACAAAGTATCAAAGCGTATTGAAAGAGAAGTTATCAAAGAAATCGATCTTCATGCACTAACTGGCGATGCAGATACCTGCCTAGCCTGCGAAGGATAAAAATGGATGCCTACGACATTGCGGATAAAATTAAAAAGTATTGGTGCGCAGTAGTTCCAAAGAACTCTGGTGAAATTACTAAAACAAATAAAAAAGTCAGAGTAGTTGTTAATACTGATGAGGGTTATCGTGAAGTTGTAGGTGTTTATATTAAAAATGATATGATAGAACTAACATTAGACAAGGAATAAAGATGGTAAAGAATAAAACAAGTAGAATGACTGATGAAAGAAACTATTTCAAGCCGTTCAACTATCCATGGGCATATGACGCATGGTTAAAGCACGAACAAGCACATTGGCTACACACAGAAGTACCAATGGCAGAAGACGTTAAGCAATGGAAAAAGAGTTTGACTCAAGAAGAAAAAACATTCTTGACTAACATCTTTCGCTTCTTCACTCAAGGTGATATTGACGTTGCTGGTGGATATGTTAATAACTATCTTCCACACTTTCCACAACCTGAAATTCGTATGATGCTAATGGGTTTTGCTGCTCGTGAAGCACTGCACATTGCTGCATATTCTCATTTGATTGAAACACTAGGGTTGCCTGAATCAACTTACAACCAATTCCTAGAGTATCAGGAGATGAAGGACAAACATGACTATGTACTTGATATTTCTAGTAGGAATGGTACTGTCGCTAGTACTGCTGAGCATATTGCTGTTTTCAGTGCCTTTACTGAAGGCATGCAGCTGTTTAGTTCTTTTATCATGTTGCTTAATTTTCCTCGTCACGGCTTGATGAAAGGAATGGGGCAGATCGTCACTTGGTCTATTGTTGATGAAACAATGCATGCTGAGAACATGATGAGATTATTCAAAGAGTTCGTCAAAGAAAATCCAGAGATCTGGAACGATGAACTAAAGGGTAAAGTTTATACTATTGCTGAACGCATGGTTGAACTAGAAGATAAGTTTATTGATCTGTGCTACGCTGATGGAGATATGCGAGATCTATCTGCTGAAGATGTTAAGAAATATATTCGTTACATCGCAGATCGTCGTCTTATCTCTTTGGGTATGAAGGGTGTCTTCAAGGTTAAGAAGAATCCACTACCATGGGTCGAAGAAATGATTAATGCACCAGTACACGGCAACTTTTTTGAGAATCGTGTGACTGATTATGCTAAAGGTGCATTGTCAGGTGATTGGGGTGATGTTTGGGGGAAAGCTGCATAATGTTAGAAACTATTTGTGAAACAATGGTAGATGCTTACAAGCGTAACTGGATCACATCACGTGATGGTAACGTAAGCATCCGCCACCACGATCGTGACCACTTTTATATTACTCCAAGTGGTGTGCGTAAACAGACCATGCAACCTGATCAATTCAAAAAGATCATTATTAAAGCACCACACACATGGAATGAAACTGGCACTGGATTATTAGCAAGTCGTTGGGGATGGAAAGAAGATACATATACCGCAATCAGTACTAATCTAAAACCAAGCGGAGAAATCCCATTACACTTTGGTTTACAAAAAATGATGGGTCAACATAGTAACGAGGTGCGTGTAGTTATGCACTTTCATCCAACTTACTGTGTTGCTGCTATGCACGCTGGTATTGAGTTGGGTGATATCGCAAATGATTTTCCAGAACTAAGTAGATACACCAAAGTAGCAAAGAACGTACCTGATGTTCCACCAATCTCTCAAGAATTAGCTGATTACTGCCATCGTAACTTAGAGTTAGATGATAGCGGTAATATTGCTTATGATATTGTTGGTATTAAAGGACATGGAGTAGTTGCTATTGACACTAGCCCATGGCGTGCATTTGAACACATTGAACGATTAGAGCATATTTGTCAAATTGTTCTGGCATCAGGCAAGTATTAATGTCTCATATTGTTGCTAACTTACCACCTGTGAAGTGTTTTGTTCGCAGAGAGTTTCTCTATGACTTTGAGAAAGGTCATGGAGAACTTGAGCCATGTTGGTGGGTTAGTATTAAATCATTAAGAGGACAAGCATTTCGTATTGAGTCCTACTTGAATCATTATGGTGCGTTGTATGATAAACTACCACTGCACGCATACTGCTGGAAACCAATCGAAGGTGAACCACTACCATTAGATTATCTTCAATTGTGGGATTGTCTTTCCTATGATATCACTGTGATTAAAAAAGCACAACTGCAATCAATGCGTTGTAAGTTTAAATTAAAAAGTGGAGATTGGATGTATGGTACTTATCTATTCACTGTTGACTCTGCTCATCCTGATTTTAATATTCTTGACACTGGATTTGCTGAAGATACCGAAGATCATAAATCTTACAATTTTATTATGTGTGATAATGGGCAGTTCGCTGCTCAGCCAAACAATCGTCTTATTATCCTCGAGCCTTCGTCTAATCCTCGGGAGTTGAAGATGCCAGATTTTAAAGTAGCAACAAAACGCTGGTCTGTTGAGTCAGACTCTAAGTGGGCACTTGGTGACACAAATACAGTAATGTACGAAAAGGAATCACGTAATGACAACTAAGATTTTTGAGTGTAACGAATGTCAGGCGAGAGGTAAGATTATCCTCAAGTCAGAAGAACGATTGGAAGATATCGTTTACTGCCCTATATGCTCTGCTGACATTTACGAAGAAGACGACTACGAAGAGGAAGAATAAATAGTAGTTTACACTACTGATTATTCTAATGTGGCTTTATAATAACGAAATTATTGAGGAACTACCTGAAGACTGCGTTGGCTTTGTTTATTTAATTACGAACAAAGCCAGCAGTCGTATGTATATTGGCAAGAAACTATCTAAGTTTGCTAAGACTACATACAAAATGGTGAAACAGAAAAACGGAACTAAGAAACGAAAAAAGATCCGTAGCAAAATAGACTCTGATTGGATGGAGTACTATGGTTCGAGTATAGAACTAAATAAAGATGTAGAGTCTCTCGGCAAAGACAACTTTGTTCGTGAGATTCTTTTCTTTTGTAAAT
>Ga0315905_10002691_pt1 | contig 18603 bp, 19 predicted proteins | sample LakEriMetagenome_5_FD_203522 | JGI IMG/M metagenome (GOLD analysis project Ga0315905, IMG submission 203522) | Freshwater fungal communities from buoy surface, Lake Erie, Ohio, United States - Buoy 4 MA121 | ecosystem: Environmental > Aquatic > Freshwater > Lake | place: USA: Lake Erie, Ohio... | reverse complement strand
AATCCCAGCGGGTTTGCTGCCTAACCAATTGTAAAAAAGCGTTTAAATCAGCGATGTCAAAAATCTTTTTCATTTTTAAATGAAAATTATTAGGTGCATACACGAATTGACTATATTGCATTTTTTTTAAGGAGTAGTATGATTATAACAGTTTTATAAAAACGTAATAATTTTTACTAAAATATATTTTGGAAAATCATTTAAAAATGTGAGTTATAAAAATTATACCTCTCCCCCAAGAAATAAATAGGGACAGATTTTACATCTGAAATTTATATTTTCTAAATGCTTTTTTAAATCTTAATCAAATAAAAAAAATCGCAAAAAAATTATGAAAAAATTTATATTCTGTGCATTCGTATTTGCACCAATTTTGGCATCAGCTCAAAATAAAAATACTGTTATGGAGACCTATATATCTCCATACGCAGGGGTGACATTTCAAGAAAAAATGAACACCGAACAAACTGGAACAGCGCATAAGCTTGGACATTTTAATGAGTTTGACACAGATTTCGATTTAAGAGTAAAAGTGCAAGGAAATAGTAAAAGTACCGTAGGCTATTCTTATGGACTTACATTTGGAAGTGTGTGGAAAAAAGAGGGGCGCAAATTTAACCCAGGTTTCGAAATTGACCTATTCAACATTACATCCACTCATGAGAGCAATTTAGCTAATCCACAAAATCAAGAGGTTGCTAATATAGTTGGCCCCAATGGAGATTCTGTACTTGATCTTGTAAATAAGTATTATGCCGCAGGAAAGCATAGATTCTCGAATACCATGAAAATGAACAGTTGGAATGCAGCAGTTAACTTTACTTTGTCTTATGATTTATCGTCTAAAATATCAATAAATAGTGCTTTAGGGTTTGGTTTCGCTGCGGTTTCATTAAAAGATGCTGAAAGTTTGCAAGCAAATCCGGCTTCTGCAAATTCAAACTACGAAATGTCAGGCGGTAGTCCCGTTAATCATTTCAACAGCCAACCTGATGCTTCTACTAATCTCATGATCAGTAAATTTCGCATAGGCGCAAAAATCAAATTATCAAAAAAGATTGCCCTACAAATTGATGCTTCAGGAGTTACTCAGGGTAAAGGTGATTTTAACTTTGGCAGCACAAAATACATAGATCATGCACCTACAGATAACTGGAATTATTCGATCAATGGAGGTACTTCTTACCAGCTTACTACCGGATTGTCTATAACCCTTTAATGGTATTTTTTGTCTAAATGACATTACATTAAATCGCCAACAAAATTTCTCTATTGAATTTTGTTGGCGTTTTTTTGGTTCAAGCCTAACATATATGTTCCAATAAATTATTTATTATTTAAGGACGATTATATTATTAGCCCAATAGAAGAACTTACATTTCTAATCCCTTGGCTGTTATACCAACCAGCCATTGCTTTGACTCACCTATTGCAGGCAAAATTAGACTTTAATTAAGCGACAAAACCAGTGTTAGGGGAAGACATCAGCTACGAAATAAAAAATGACAAACTCATTTAACAAATGAAACTCAAATCCGAATACTATTGGTTTTTAATCTTTGCCATTTGTTTTATTGCTTTCCAACAAATACAAGACAATATACGTCCACATTACATTGGCAACAATTCAACAATTACATACCTTTTGGGAGTTGCACCCAATTTTTTTCCTGCAGTTGGCATACCCGCGTTATTTTTAATAGCAATTCCTCACATATTTAATAAGAATTACTCGAACACATGGTTTTATAAAAAGAAGCACATATCTGCTAATCTTATTTCAATAACCGGACTGGTTGGCTGGGAGTTTTTACAACTTTCTGGTAAGTTGAAATTTGATTGGAATGATATTTTATGGACTTTAATTGGTGTAACATTATTCCAATTCATTTGGATAATATCTCCTCGAAAATACAAAGAAATTTAACCCCTCAATTTCTGGGACGGCTCAACAAAACCCAATACAAATTGTCTCGTTGTGTTTAGGGTGTAATTAATCATTTCAATTAAACTGTGTGATGCAATTTCTTTTCTTCGCTACTTAATAACAGAAATAAAACAAACTATAACCTACAAACACGTTCGAAAAAAACTAAAGTAAATTATCAGTTTGAATTTCCTACTACTTTCCAAACAAAGTTTCCATTTTGATTTACGATTCCCCAATAATCAAATGAACCAATATTTCTGTCGCCATTGGCATTCAATAATGTTGGTCCTGTGATGCCAAAAAATAGATTGGATTCCTGTGTAAAATAGGTTTTCAACTTAGAATAATCGCTCAATACTCGTGGATATTTATCAATGGTTCGGGCCAACACCCACATGGCATCATAAACCGAAAGAGCATAAGCGTCTGGTTCAATGCCTGTAGTAGATTGAATGGCGCTGCTAATGCGACTCAATTGAGGGTGGGCCTGCATTGGCAATCCAAAATTAGGTGCAAAAAAACCGGTAGTTACTGCAAAATTTCTTGCATTCGCATCCGACAAGAGTTGTTGACTTTGAACCATGCCATCTCCACCATACCAGTTGACACTGGTTAGTATTGGATCGCTATCTGCCTGACTAAATAAAGTAACACACTCGTCGAAAGAAGCAATGTAAACCCCTACTTGATTGGCTCCATAAGTGTTGCTGTACTGCTGAATTTTTGTGCGCAATTGTTGAATGATAGAGTTGAAATCAGTTATGTTGGTGGCATAAGGTGAAAGTGCATCAATTTGTCCGCCCAATGAAGTGAAACCAAGACCAACATTAGTTTGTAATCCAATGTTTCCAGCGTCGTTTCTGCTCAAAGTAATTATCATTCTCTTGCCGCCAGAATACATGGTGCGGCTTACAGCTGCTCCCTCAACTGCATCTCCGGGGCAAAATCGAAATACTCCATCATCAGGAATAGCCAAGCTGGAAGCCGTACTGCCCTGACTAATCACCAAGATGTTGTTGTCGTTGGCATACTTACGAATTGCACCAACTTCGGCACTCGATTGTGGGCCAATGAAAAAACGAATTCCTTTTTGGGTAAAACCTAATTGAATGTATGATTTTGCCGAAGCAGTGTCTAATTGGGTATCATATATCTCCGTTTCAAATCGATACAACGAACCTGTTTGTTCAAAAGCATTATTTATATCCACCAATGCAATTTTCATGGCTTCTTGAGAAGTCTTACCCAAAGAAGACCAATTGCCGGTTAGTGAATAAAGTCCGCCAATTTTTATGGTAGTGATTTGCTGATTTTCTTCATTTTTACAGGAAGTAAAAAAAATTACGAACAACAGACAGAAAATGGAAATAAGATTTTTCAATGTTTTTTTAGGACGAAAATAATTAAATATTACGTAAGCAAGGAAATCGTTTTTCCATTTGGATGCGACCACGATAAATGGAACAAAAAAATTACAACCAAGCATTCAGATTATGACTACAACACTTTGTGATGTAAATCACTTTTTTCATTTCAACAACACCAATCAAGCGTCCAAAAAAATAATTTTGATGTAATCAATTGAAAAAAATATCAAATTAAAAATGCAATAAGCCCATCTTGCTTTATATTCAATAATGAGGTTTATTTCTTTACTTAATGCTTGTGTTACATTCAATCGTCGTCTTCAACAATTTCTTTCGCCATTAACAGCATCAATCAATCATCTGATCCATAGCATGTTTGTGTTTTTTTTCTGTTGGTTCTTTTTTCAATCTTTCTCGATAATTTACATGTCGAATAATATATAGATTTCTATGGAAATTAAAGATTGGAAAAATGAATTGGTTGGTTTACCTAAAATGGAATTGTGGCTAAAAAATCAGTTTGAGAAAGAGCCTGCACCAGACGAACTATTCCTCGAACATGTAAAACTCGGATTGGATTTCAGGCGCTTGGGCATGAAGCCAGAGTCTATACAAAATACCTATTTGAAGCAACAGGAGGTTTCTCAAATTGTACTTTTCGATATTTTAGCAAATAGATTCCCACTTGTTCTTGTTGCTCAGCATATTGTGGAAGATGCCATTTTATCTGCATTAGATGGACGAAAACACATTTGCATCATTGATATAGGAATCGGACGTGGTATTCAAATGCTGCGGCTGTTAAAAAAGATTCAGCATAAACTTAATCCCGATTCAGTTACCCTCATTGGTATTGAACTTACCAAAGATGCAGCTGTTTTCACCGATAATCAGTTGAAAGAAAAAGCCAGTGATTTTTCATTTCAATTGAACCATACGATATTGAATATGCCTGCTGAATCAATTACAGCCGACTTATTAAGAGAATATATTCCTGAGTCCTGTGGTTCACCCATTGTGAACGCTTCACTAACCCTTCACCACATTCAGCATAATCAAGAGAGAGAGTGTTTATTTGAAGCGTTAAAGGCAATTCATCCTGCCATGTTAACATTAATAGAACCCGACGCAGAAACCATGACCGATGATGCAGATGAAAGGATATTGAACGCGTCGATTCATTTTAATAGTTTGTATCAATATGCCAATACACTTGATCTTACAACAACAGAAAATAACACCCTGAAAACTTTTTTCTCCAATGATTTTTTCGACCCTATTGCATATCAAGATGAATACAGGTTTGAAAGATTGCAAACAGCGGAAACCTGGATTCAAACGGCTCAATCAACAGGATTTAGCGTTGCAGACTTGAGGTCGTTTTATCAATCAGACAACATCCCAAATATTGATGTAGAAAGGAACCCGTTGGGTTTTCTTCGCTTTGGTTTTGGAGATACTTCTCTTTTGTCTGTTATCGCCTTCCATTAAAAATATATCCCCCCTTTTTTTTACACATTGGATTTGACTCGTTAATTGATTTAACTTACGTTCCACAAACGAGGAATAGCAATCATGATACAAAATAATAACATTACGCTCAAACGAACACTCGGTACTTGGCACGTTTGGGGGTTGGCGGTTGGCCTCGTTATCTCAGGAGAATATTTTGGTTGGAACTACGGTTGGGCTGAGGCGGGTACAGTTGGATTTATGGTGTCTACATTGATTGTAACATTGATGTATGCATGTTTCATGGTTTCCCTAACAGAACTGGCCATAAGAATACCGGATGCTGGTGGTCCTACCGCATATGCAAAAAAAGCTATGGGTCCACTTGGAGAAAGCATTGCCGGATATGCCACCTTTATCGAATTTGTGTTCGCTCCGCCTGCCATAGCATTGGCCATTGGGAGCTACATCCATTTCCTGCTCCCTGAGGTAGACATAAGGCATTTTGCAGCTTTCATTTATTTGGTATTTACTTTGGTGAATCTATTGGGAATCAGACAATCTGCATTGTTCAATCTGGTGATCACGGTCTTTGCCGTTGTTGAACTCATTATGTTTTGTGGTATCACCCTTCCGCATTTCGAGATGGCAAATTTCATGCAGCACCAACCAGCGTTTTCATTTCCCAAAGTGTTTGCTGCTCTCCCTTTTGCCATTTGGGTTTATCTTGGTATTGAAGGGATATCGATGGTATCTGAAGAAGTACGCGTACCAGCAAAAAGCATACCCCGTGGTGGTTTAGCAGGGATTCTGACCTTGGTGATTTTGGCGATTGGGGTGATGTTGGGTGCTGGCGGTGTAGGTGATTGGAGAACCATTGCCAACATCGACCATCCACTTCCTGCTGCAATAGGTTCTGTTCTTGGATCCTCCCATTTATGGACACGCTTATTTGCGGGTTTAGGCATATTTGGACTCATTGCTTCATTCCACAGTTTGATTATTGGATATTCAAGACAAATATTTGCCCTTTCAAGATTGGGCATACTACCGGTAACCTTTACACGACTCAGTAAAAAGAACCAGACGCCCTATGCAGCCTTGCTTTTGGGTTCAGTCATTGGATTGATCTGTGTATATACAGGCACAACCAGTTTTGTGATCACATTGTCTGCCTTGGGAGCCATTGTTGTTTATATCATCTGCATGTTGAGTCTTTTGAAAATAAGAAAACAAGATTCAGAAAAGGCATCATACAGTACACCTTTCTATCCGTTTACTCCAATTTTGGCCATTGTGATTGCCTTGATTTGCTTGATTGCGGCCATGTGTTATAATCCAACGGTAAGTATAGCTTTCTTTGGGGTGTTGGGCTTTTTCTTATTTTTGATGCAGTGGAAGAAAAAGACTACATCGTCAGAAAAACCCCCACTTTAAAAAAATCATCACTTGGCATATAAGCATACTGTTGGCAACTTTTCTTATGATTTTACGGATCTGAGAACGCTTCTGGCAAAAGCTTCACCCTTTAGGAGTGGCGACGAACTCGCTGGTTTATCAGCTTCTAATTACGAAGAAAGGATGGCTGCTCAGATGTGTCTCGCCAACCTACCATTGACCGTTTTTTTAAATGAATCCGTTGTGCCATACGAAGATGATGATGTTACCCGACTCATATTGGATACACATGATAAAGCTGCATTCAACATCATCTCTTCAAAAACAGTTGGAGAATTTCGCGACTGGCTACTATCAGACAATGCAGATACAGCAACACTTTCGACTATTGCAAAAGGAATTACGCCCGAAATGGCAGCCGCCGTTTCCAAGCTTATGCGCAACCAGGATCTTGTATTGGTGGGTGCAAAATGCAGAAAAGTAACGGCCTTTAGAAATACAATAGGACTCCCGGGAAGATTCTCATCTCGTATTCAACCCAACCATCCTTTCGATGACCTTAAAGGAATTGCAGCTTCCATAATAGATGGTTTGCTTTTTGGATGTGGCGATGCAGTTATAGGAATTAATCCTGCATCTGACCATCCCAATATTGTGGAAGCACAACTTAGGATGATGGACAGGCTCATCAGTCAATACAACATTCCAACTCAAACTTGTGTGCTCACCCACATCACCACCACAATGCAGCTTATGGAACAAGGGGCTCCAGTTGATCTTGTTTTTCAATCGATCGGTGGTACGCAAAAAACAAATGAAGGGTTTGGTATTGGCTTATCAATGCTCAACGAAGCACATCTGGCAGCGATGGAACTTAAGCGTGGAACCATCGGCAATAATTGTATGTATTTTGAGACCGGACAAGGGTCCTCTTTGTCGTCGAATGCCCATCATGGCGTAGACCAGCAAACCTTGGAAGCAAGGGCTTATGGGGTGGCAAGGCATTTCGATCCTTTACTTGTAAATGCTGTGGTTGGTTTTATTGGGCCTGAATATTTGTATGATGGCAAACAGATTACAAGGGCTGCCTTGGAAGATAATATGACAGGTAAATTATTGGGACTGCCCATGGGGCTTGATTTGTGTTTTACCAATCACGCAGAATCTGATTTCGACGACCTAGACAATATGATGATGTTGGCCGCCATGGCTGGAACGAATTTCATCATGGGCATTCCAGGATCAGACGATATCATGCTGCATTATCAAAGCACTTCATATCATGATATTCTTTTTATTAGGAAGATGTTGGGCTTAAGGCCAGCCCCTGAGTTTGAACAATGGCTTATTCGGCAAGAACTGATGGACGAAGCTGGAACATTACTGGCTCCAGAAAATGCCAGATCACTCCTCACATTCAAAGGCTATGAATAACAAAAAAGAAATTTGGGTGTCTGATGTTCTGCTTCCATTGCGTTCACTTACAGCAGCACGCATCATGCTTGGAAGAACAGGGGTTTCCCTTCCGCTAGAACAAATGCAGGCGTTGAAACTTGCTCATGCCAAAGCCAGGGATGCCATCTGGGCAACTTGGAACAGTGATGCTTTGGGTGTGCAGCTCAGTAAGCTGATTCCTGTTTGCCATGTATCATCAAAAGTAACTGACAGACAGCACTATCTCCTTCACCCTGATGCAGGCCGTCAACTCACTGATGAATCCAAAGATCAACTGGAATCTATTGCCGGCCCTTCGGATATTTGCATCGTCGTGGGTGATGGACTTTCACCAAATGCAGTGGATAAATATGTTCTGCCTTTTCTTGAACAACTTATTCCCCTGCTCAAAAAAAAGGGTTTCATTTTTTCACCGATATGCGTTGTAAAACAAGCGCGTATTGCAATTGCAGATGAAATAGGTTTTATCCTTGGTGCGAAAAGTACGATTATGCTGATAGGCGAAAGACCCGGACTCAGCGCCTCCGATAGTATGGGCCTTTATTATACCTTTGGTCCCAAGCCTGGGCTCACCAATGCCCAAAAGAACTGCATTTCCAACATACGTGAAGGTGGACTAAATTTGGAAGAGGCTGCTGCCAAAACATGCGCACTGATCTTGGAGAGTTTTAGATTGGGCTTATCAGGCGTAGAACTGAAAGACAAGTCAGATCCACTTTCCAATATTCAAATCAAAGCAATAAAATAAATTCGGTAAAGGTTTTAGATGTGCGATTGAATTGAATAATTCATAGAACAATTGCTTCATCCCTCAATAGGCGAAGTTGTAATTATGACTAAAAATCAAATCTTTCTATGCTCAAGAAAAAGAAAGTACAAGTCGTTATAATTAGCCACTTAGAATTAAGCGCCAATACATTAGAATATCAGCTTGCAAAAATTTTATCGAATGAAAACACGATCGTTTTTCTTTCTTGAAATTTGTTGATTAAAACACCAATAAGTGCCACATCAAAAATTGACATATACATCATCCAACAATTTCGCAAGGGCATGGTCTTTTGAAGTTATCGTATTGCCTGAATCGTGAGTGGTTAGTTTTACGATTATTTTATTGTAACAATTGCTCCAATCTGGATGGTGGTCCAATGCGGAAATGAGTGGGGCCGCTTTTTGCATGAATTGCATAGCAGCATCGAAATCTTTAAAGGAAAACGTTTTACACAAGCTGTTGTTTTCATTCATCCAATCATTCATATTTATTCATTTAAAAGTAAAAGTAACTTGTACAGAAGTATTTCATTTCCATACTTACTCAATGTAATCCATTTTTAGTTGGATGGATTTATTTTCATCCAAATTTGTCTATGTCCTTTAATCAAGGAAAATCCCTTATTTACAGAATAACCGTTAATGTCGTCGTACTCGCAAGGTATAACCTCGTTTCCTTTTACATCCACAATACCCACTTTTTTATTCCGCATTACCTTAATGCCTTCTTTTCCAAACCAATCGTGGTCGATGAAATCATAGGTATTGCTGTTGATTCTCTCATTAGAAGCATTGATAAAAAAATAATTTCCTTCTTTCTTAACACCCGCAATCGACTTATAAAACTTTCGGATATCATCATACTCAAAAGGTATCGTGATTTTGCCCAAACTATCCAAATATCCCCATTTGTTTTTTAATTCGGCAACGATCAAACCATGGTGCGTTTCATCATCCATCGCATCATACATCAAAGGAATAATGATTCGTCCGAGTGTATCTATCATTCCGTTTTTCTTGTTTTTCGTAACCTGTATTTTTCCGTTTTTCATCCAGCCATAACTATCATATTGAGGATCTATAATCATTTTTTGATCTTTGTCCATCAAACCCCATTTCTCTTTTTTACGAAACCAATACTTGCCTTTAAAAGTGACAAAATCAATTCCTCCGTGTACACAAGACAGCACTTCATTAAATTGATTGTCGAACAACCCATACTGGTTATTTTTTCTAACCATATACAATTCCATTCCACCCATGAAACCATATACTTCATCGTAAACAAAGGGAATCATCACTTTTCCATTTTTATCCAAAACACCCCAACGGTTACCAATAGACGCTTTGTAATACAACTTACTCCACCGATATTCGGATGTATTGGATTCCATTCCTATGATGTGAGCATACATGATGGGAACAATCAGCTTTCCCTCATCGTCTGTTACTCCTTTGAATGGTGCACGAGATACAATTCTTCTTCCTTTGATATATTGTGTGTAAGATCCTCCTTCTGTAAATTCCCATTTTGCATATCGTTCCACACATCCCGAGGTCAGTCGTCCATTCATGTCAATACAAAAACTGCTGTCTCCTTTTTTCACGAGTGAACGTCCCTCATAAAAATCAATGGCATCATCATATTCAATCGGAATAACAGTAGAACCATTTTTGTTCAAGAATCCCCATTTTTGACCATCACAGACTCTTATCAAGCCATCGGCTTGCGCATAACTTAAATAGTCATATATGGGAGCCACCATCACTTTAAAATTTCGATTGACTAAACCATATTTCCCATTTTTCACAACCATGATCAAATCGGATTTGGAAGGATTGATTTTGTCATCCAGTCTGTTTTCGTCGATCCAGTCGTAATCGTTGATGGTGCTCAATTTCTTTTTTTCGCCGTGGTATATTTTTTTGACTTTCCCGTTTTTGGAAAAAACTACCGATCCATCTTGTTTCACAGCTGCAGCTTCATAAATCAATGGAAGGATAATTTCACTTTGTTTGTTTACGATTCCAACCAATCCTTCTTTTTTTACGAGATAAACATCACCAATCAATTCGATGTATTCGTAGATGATGGGTAAAACGAACATACCTGTAGAATCGATAACGCCTAAGTGTTTACCATCAAGACGATTGATGGAATTGGACGCATCGGGAATGATGTGGTTAACCAAATAACATCCGTTTTTCAGATGTGTTCGAACTAGTTGGTTGCCTAAATAAGGATAATGTGATTTTTTTAAAAAACGATATTCAGAATGTGGATCCGATATCATTTTAATTTTACTGTCTGAGGCAACCGTTTTATTCTTTTGAAAAATAGAATTCCAATAGCTGATTGGTTTTGCATCATTGAAAACTTGTATAATTACATTTTGACGGTTTCGGATTAGGATTACATTTCTTTCGGGAAGTGGAATCAGTGAGCTCCAGGAAAGCGCCCTTGGTTGTGTTCCTTCGTGCCAATCTACATCCCTTTGCCAAGCAGACTCCCGATCAATTTCGATAAGTTGTTTTTCTCCGCTTATGTTATGGTAAATGGTATCTGGAGTATTATTTTTCTCTTCGAATATTTGAGGGAAAGCCAAGCTCGCATTTATACAGCATATAATCGAGAGTAGGCATTTTAAAAACAAGCTATTCGACAACATTTTTTGTAAGGAGACCAATCTAATTTTGTTTGAGCGTATGGTGTTTTCTTTTTGATTTTTCATTCGATCATAATGTTACAATCACACATGTAATTTCGGCAATAATATGAGTATGATGCAAAAAAACAATTGTAATTTTAATCTAAACCTTATTTTGATGAATAAGCTATTCCTATACTTAAATAAATATAGAAAAGAGATTATCGTTGGTATTTTGGTTTTTCTTTTCTTTCTGTTTAGAGATTTGATAAAGTCCCTTTTTTAACCATGCCATTTTACATGTATGAAAACCTCTTTTAATAAAATACTTTACATCGGTTTTGTTTGCTTTGGATTGTATGAAGCCATCTTCAAAAAAGATTACATGCAAGCAGCCTCTTTTCTTGGAATTGGCTTAGTATTCGATCCCTTTAATGTAAATCAGAAATGGAATGAAAGACCGATTTGGCAAAAAGCTTTATTGATCATTCACTTAGGTTTAGTTGCAGGTATGTTCGGATTCTCAGTTGGATTTAACGACAAATAACACGTTCTATTTTAGAAAATATATTTTATGCAAAAATTTTCGCTTCTCATTTTCATCCTGGTTTTTATATCGTGTAAAAAAGAAAACGAAACAGGCGGAGGAACAGCCAATAACAATGGAGCTGGTAATCAATTAATCGCATCTACGGTTACGCCATCAGCAACAAACCCACAAATTGCTTCTTACAACAATCCGCACTATGTTTATTTGGATACGAGGGTTACACCAAAAAACATTTTATTTGTTTTCTTGCCTGGCACTTCGGGTTTTCCCTCTGTTTACACGCTCATTGCAAAAAAAGCAGCGAATCTGGGATATCATTCCATCGGCTTGATGTATCCCAATGGATCAGAGCTTTATATTGCATCTGGAACCAATCCAGACAACACCTCATTTGGAAGATGCCGTCAGGAGATTTTTGAAGGAAGCGATCAAAGTGCTGCTTTGAATATCAATCTCGATAATTCAATTAAAGGCCGACTTACCAAATTGCTTGAGTATTTGAGATCACAAAATCCAAATCAGAATTGGGGACAATATCTCATCAATGGTCAGGTGGATTGGAGTAAAATCATCATTGCCGGACATTCACAAGGAGGCGGACATGCGTTTTACATTTCAAAGAAAGTTTCAGTTCATAAGGCTATTGCATTCGCTTCGATTGACTGGAATTCTTTTTTAGGAGCAAGTGCATCATGGATTTCCGAAACAGGAGCAACACCCGTTTCCAAAATCTACTCCTTCAACAGCGTCAACGACCAGATTTTTAGTTACACCAATGTGGTAACTCAATTGAACGACTTGGGTTTACCAGGAAGTGCTGTAAGTATAGACGATAACACTTCACCGTATCAAAATTCACATCGTCTGATTACCTCTGCCACCCCGGCAATCAGTATACTTGTGCCGGATCACAACTTGATCTGTTTGGATCAATATATTCCAAAAACCTCAAGTGGCTTAGTAATACCAACGATTGATAACGCATGGACTTATCTATTGAATAACTAGTCATTACAAAAACTATTACAAAAGGGCTAGGTAATAAAAGAGTGATCTCTAAAATAGAATTTATTTTATATAATTTATTGGTATCATTCACATGAAAGAAAAGAATAAAAAAACAAGAACATTAATTCTCTTGTTGGCTTTGGTGAGTCTAATGTTTATCGCTTTCTCCTATCGTCATACCATCAAAAGAAAAGTCCATTATTATTATACCGTTTTAAAAAATAGAATAACCAGAAAAGAAAATTTCAGTTGTAACAATTGTAATGATTTATTTGATGATAATGTAAAGACTCATCAAATCGCATACGCAAATGAGAGTATTACACCACAAAATAACGATGAAGGACTCAATAGACTTTTTCGAAAAGGGGTTTTAAAAAACATTGAATCCAATGAATCATATCTGGTAAGAAAGTTAGATCATTCGAAACCATTGTTGATGAAGAAAGCCGTTCTTTTTTTAGACAAATTATCGATTAGCTACAATCAAAAATGTAAAATGAGTCAACTCTACTACATTCCATTCGAGATAACAAGTGCAACAAGAACCATTGAATCTGTTGGCAAACTATCAAAGTCGAACAATAATGCGATAGAAAATAGTGCACATTTGCGTGGAAAAACATTCGACATTAGCTATCGAGCATTCTTTGGATATGAAAAACAGTTAGATCTCTTCATTTCTGCACTCAATGAATTAAAGCAACAAAACAAGTGCTATGTAAAATATGAAAGAAATGGTTGTTTGCACATTACGGTAAAATAAAGTCAAGTTTTTATCATTTATTTATCCTAAGACTCATTGACACTTCTTTTTTTTATTCATTCATAATCCTCTTTATACTTATGAATTGAAAAAATTTGTAGTTAACTTTAATATCATAAAACCTTACAATGAAAAAATCCGTACTATTTATTTTGCTGGCAATTCTAACCCTGAACGCAGCATTTTCCCTAGACTCTACCCATTTCACAATCAATAGAATTACCGCTCCCTATTTTATTGTAGATGGAAATGCACCAGCTACAGTAACCAGATGTTATGTCGGTTTTGAAGTCATAAACAAAGGCAATAGCGCCGCTACATATCAAAATCTTGTTTTTTCAGTACTCAGTATCGGTACTTCAGTAGCTGGACAAAACTATTCCATTCTTGCTCCGCTGAGTAAGAGCATAAACATTGGCACACTGGCTCCCGGACAATCCAAGGTCTGCTATTTTTTTGTGAACTATCCTGCAAGTACCACGGCCATAGCCAGTTTCAATACGGAACTGAGCGATGGAACACCAATCAAGAAAAACAACACATTTTCAATTTATAACCGCTCAAGCATAAGCGCTAATGCAGGTGGAATCTCACAAAACTCGTTCAATAGCCAGGATTTATTAGGAGGAATCATCATTGATACAGTTACCTATACTGTTGGGAATGTTCGAAATGGTGATGAAACGGATTTTCAGGTTGCTACCACTTCTAGCTTTGACCCTACTAAACTTCAGCTTCTGGAAACCAGGGTAGTACAAAGTACAGTAGCTGGAATCAATGTCGGCACAAAAGATTCACTTTATTTCATAACCCGCAACAGTGGAGTAGGATCAACAATCAGGGTAATCTGGAAATTCAGAATTGTTGCCTCCGGATTTACAACTAACCTTCTTCCGCTAGCTGGAGCAACAAGTGGATCCACGAATTACAAATATGCCCTTAATTCAGCTTTGGGTTCAGGTACACCCGTAACTGTTTCTGCTTCAGCCAATAAACTTACCATTCAAAAATTTTCTGATCAAGATCTTTATTGTTCATCAGCCAATCCAACTGCGAGATTTACCATCAGAATTCAAAATACAGGATTGTTTGATGTTTCGTTAAATACGATTTCAGATACTTTGCCAACTGGGTTTGCTTTTATTGATTTTGCCACATCAAGTCAGGTTGATGCCGACAATTCCGTTATTGTACCAACTTCTGGTACTACGGGAGCTATTTCATTTGAAGCGGGATCAACTACAGATGGAAATAGCACTTATTTTGTACCAGCAGGAGGCCAGTTGGAATTGATTTATGATGCATCAGTACCCTTAGCAGACAATGGCGTTCTAACTTCTGGAGCAAGTGCTTCTATTGGAACAACTTCAATTGGAAACATAAAAGACACCCTTACTGTAAGTTGTGCTTTACCCGTTAAATGGTTGAGTTTTGATGCTGTACAGGAGAATTCCAACATTCGTTTGAACTGGTCAACTTCAGAGGAAATCAACACGCAAAAATTTGAAATCAGACACAGCAACGACGGCATGAACTGGACTGCAATAGGCGGGGTATCGGCTGCTGGAAACATACAGTCGGTTAAAAAGTATGACTTTTTGCATATCAAACCTATAGGCACTCATCATTTCTATCAATTGAAAGAGATTTCGCACGATGGATCGTATCAACTGAGTCGAGTGGTGAAAATTACATTGAATAAAGAAAACGCGATGATAGTTTACCCCACATTTGTGACTTCACAAGAAATTAATGTGGTGGTTAAAACAGCGTCAAGTCTATTGATATTAGATGCGTCAGGGAAAGTGCTTAAGAAGTCACAAATCCTTTCCGGATTGAATAAAGTGAATTTGTCAGGTTTTGCGAAAGGAACTTATTTCATTAAAACGTATTATGGAGTTCAATCCTTCATTTTGAACTGATAGATTGAAAGTGATTTTAAAAGCCACAGTATATGCTGTGGCTTTTTTTGTCATTCTATCAATGAGATAATAATCTCAGGCATCGCAACTGATTTGAATTCCGAAACTATTCCAGTTTTCAATTTTTTCATTCAGCTTCGGCATCCAAACCCCAGGCCATGTTGTGATTTTATAGTTCAAATTGTTTTCATAGAGTTGAAGCGTGATGTTCTCTCTACGCAACGTACAAATATCTTCACCCATCTCTTCTTCTATAGTCAATGGTTTATTATTGTGTACATCATGTTTATATTCTGCATAAGGTATCTTGCAGTAATCGGTAAGTTGCCACAATCCATCTTCGAGAATAAAGTCTGGGTTTGTAATAAATCTAAATATCTTATCCCTCACATGAATCTCCCAATAAGGGGCAGAACCTTCAAATAATAATGCAAACGCATGGAGCTTGTGTTCGCTGGTTGTTTTGATGCTGGTTGCAAAAATTGCTGCTGTAATTGATGCCATTGTATTGATTTTATGATGAAAAATATTTTAAGATGGTAAATCAGGAAATGGATATGTTGTATACACCAGATTCATTTCGAGTGATATCACGATAAATGAATCCATCACCTGTATTTATTTTTTCTATCAAGTCGAATTTTGTCCACTCTTTTGGAACGATTGGAAAAAACAGCGTAAAGGTTTTTATTGTACCGGGAGACAAGAAGTAGTGCTTTTGCGGAGCTACCGGAATTTGTTCTGCATGTAGCAATTGAAGGTAGATGCCTTCGTGAAATAAATAAGTTGTTGGAAAAATATTTACCCAACCACCATTGATGTATTTATGTTTAGAGACATAATTACAATGAACGATGGTATGACCTTCGGGTTGTGCTTCAAGTTTTAAACGTGAAATGGTGCTTTTTGAAATTTCAACTTCTTTAATTTTTGTCAGTTTCATATTTTATAAAGTATTTTATTTTTTCGCAGATGCTTTTTCAATTTTTTATATGGACTTTAAAAAATCCATTTTGTGTAATTGTCCATGAATTAAAAGCATTCAACTCACGAGTTGCTGAATTCCATTTGCAACCAGCAGTTCCTTTGTTTTCATTTTCTTTAGTTCGATATAGTCGCTTTTAATGGATAGTCCTGGCTCTATGTAGAATCCAATGTAGTTTCCTGTTTTACAGAACATAGAAACATGGGCACAATAGATTTTCTCTTTGTTGATTAAAAAATGAAAATAGTCTCCCAGTTTAATTAGACTGAATCGAATTTTTTTATTTAAGTGATACTTGCTCGTATTTCTTATATGGAATCTATGGAACACCCTATTGTGATCTTTTTCGAAGTGCATAATCAGCGCCCTTCTTCCGTCTGCTGATATAGTGAATCGATTAAGGTTTTCCAATTTTTCATCAAAACCCCAAACCAACCCGAAATGTCCGTAAGCGTCTTCTTTTTCAACCAATTCTATATCCGACTCAAGAATAAAATCTTGATTTTGCTTTAGTGACGATTTTGTTTTATAGTAGTTCCAATCAGACATCGATTTGTTTTTCATCCAATAATTCCCTTCATTTATCTCAGCTGTTTCTGATTCATTCTTAACCATTTCCCATTTTCTTTTGTTGCTGGAAAATGTTTCTTTAAAAACCGACTGAATAGAATCAATTTGATATAATTCACTGATGATTGACATGTTGTAATTTTTACACATCAAACTTACCTATGCAGTCCTCAAACTATTGGAGGAGTAATTAAAAGAGTAGTCCTCAAAAAGACGGAGGTCTCATGTTTTAATTTCAATAAAAAATTAAAATCATGACTCAAGTAATTCAAACTCCGGTTTTTATTTTAAAAGAAGAGAAATTGAAAGGAAGTAACAATAAGCGTTATATAAAAGAGATAAACATGCTTTTCAGGCTTATGACCAAAGAAAGATTGAGTCCGGCAGAAGGTCAAGTTTATTTTTTGTTGCGAAACAAAATAGAACATGCTTATTTACAATTGCTAAAAGAGATTTTTCCTCTTCGATATGAGATTTATTTAGAAGAGAAATCAGCTTTATTGGAAAATAAAAAACCAATAAACTAGCTGGCATAACCCGTACCGAAAGGAATGGTTAGAAGATGAATTTATTCTTGTTCAAGAAGACAAACCTCTTATTGTTACTTACACGAAAGTGGTTTAATATTTTTCAAGTGTAGAAGTAAGCAACGATTTAATGGATTTCTTTAAAGAACCAGGTTGCATCACTTTGCAAAAAGGACCCATAGCCAATATTTTGTGGAATAGTTCATGATTTACATGCACATGCATTTCGATTCGCATGCTGCTATCGTTTTGTTTAATGATTTTTTGGGATGGATGAAAAGGTTCAAGTTGTAACAACCTGTGATAAGGATTCTCTACATCCATTACTACCTTTTCTGGCTCATCGTTGCTTTCCATGATTCCAACAGAATATTGTAAAAACAAATCCGAATTAAAATCGAATCTATGCTTCTGTACCTTTTTTTCTGTCTCTATATTTTGAATCCGGTCTAAGGCAAAAGTGAGATAATCATTTCTCTCTTCAACCCAACCGATGAGATACCACCTGTTGCGATGTTCTTTCAATAGCTTGGGATAAACTGAATATTCTTTTTCTTGATTCTTATAGATATTTAGATACACAACATTCAGTAACCACCTGTTTTTAAGGGCTTGAAAAATGGGATTGATCCATTCATAACCCGTATTTGCAATTCCTGTTTCAAATTGTATGTATTTGTCAAAATCTTTTTCCTCGAGGTCGATCATCAAATTGAAACGGGTGTTAATTTTTTCAATCGCTTGTTTAAAATCTTTTAGTACTGGAACAACAGAATATTGATGTAAAAGATTTGCTGCATATCGCAATCCATCCCACTCATGATCAGACAAACTTAATTCTGAAATGGAAAAACCTTGTTCTGCATAGAAATAACCCCGTTTAATTTTATTGTATTCTATTGGAGCATCATATCCATGGGGTGCGGCCATCTTCATTTGTCTGATGTCTTTCTCTATGGTGGATGTTGATATGCCATCTCTTATTCGTTCGCTGCAAGCTTCTGCCAACTGTTCAAGACTCGGGAAAGGCTTCAATTTATTATTCAAACATGCGTCGATAATAAAATAGCGTGAAACTGCAGATTTGTTTTTAGGCATGAAGTAAAAATATGAAAAAACTAAAAATTAATATTACTTAAATAGACTATGTAGAATAATTAACAGTCTTCTTGCATTTACATTCATTAGAAAAAATATAATCTAAAAAGTTAAGATTGGTAGCGGTATCGAAGTCTTATAAAACCAGCTTCATTG
>Ga0315905_10002690_pt1 | contig 18619 bp, 12 predicted proteins | sample LakEriMetagenome_5_FD_203522 | JGI IMG/M metagenome (GOLD analysis project Ga0315905, IMG submission 203522) | Freshwater fungal communities from buoy surface, Lake Erie, Ohio, United States - Buoy 4 MA121 | ecosystem: Environmental > Aquatic > Freshwater > Lake | place: USA: Lake Erie, Ohio... | reverse complement strand
TACGACCGCAACTCCAACCGGCTCACCCGCAGCAATGCCCTCGCCGCCGCGTTTAGCGAGACCTACGCCTACGACGCCCTGAACCAGCTCGAGAGTTTTAATCGCGGCAACACGCCCACTCCGACCACGAGCCAGCAGTGGCAGTTCGACGCCCTGGGCAACTGGACGACCGTGACCACCAACGGCGTCGCCGAAAACCGCACCGCCAACGCCCAAAACGAGCTCACGCAGGTCGGCGGCTCGGCGCTCGCCTACAGCACGACCGGCAACCTCACCACCGACGCCCAGGGCCGCACGCTCTCCTACGACGCCTGGAACCGGCTCGTCTCGGTCAAGAACGCCGCCGGCACCGAAGTCGTCCGCTACGAATACGACGGTCTCAACCGCCGCATTGTCGAGCAGGTGGGCACGCTCGCGTCTCCCGCCGCCGCGACCGCCGCCATCCGCGACGTCTACTACTCGCAGGACTGGCAAGCCCTCGAAGAGCGGGTACGCACGAGCCCGAGCCAGGTCGCCGCGACGGCCGACACCCGGTTTATCTGGAGCCCGGTCTACGTCGACGCGATGGTCGCCAGAGACCGCAATGCTGACGGCAATGCCACCACCGGCACCGGCGGCCTGGAGCAGCGGGTTTACGCGTTGCAAGATGCGAACTGGAACACGACCGCGATCATCGCGGCCACGGGCGTCCCCGGCGTCTCGGCTGGCACCGTCATCAACCGCTTCGCGTACACGCCCTACGGCGAAGTGCAGACGCTCACGGCGTCTTGGGCGACACCGCCCGCCGGCTCAACCCCTGCCGTCCCATGGGCCCACCTCTTCCAGGGCCTTGAGTTCACCGATCTGACCGCCCTCGCCTACGTCCGCCACCGCGACTACTCGGCGACCCTCGGCCGGTTCATCGAGCTCGACCCGATCGGGTTCAGGGCGGGGGATAACAACTGGTACAGGTTTGTGGGGAATGGGCCCACGGGCAAGACGGATCCGAGCGGGTTACAGATCATTGTTTCAGGCGGAAACTCGATTCCGACCTTGATTCCCCCGAATGGGGCTCCAAACGTTCCAAAGCCTCACAGCCCATTTGATGATCTGGGGCAACGGCTTAGCGGCCTCGCATCTACCCAGAAGTGTCGTGACGAAGCTGACCGAATTGCCGCCGCCATACGCAATACATTCGATAACAACTGGACGTGGCGTTTCCCCACTTATCCAGATCATCGAGTAAAGGGGTATTACTGCTATGACTGGGCATACGGCTTTGAGGATGCCGTCTCGCATGAGTCTTCCGGCGCCTGCTTCACGGTCAAGGTGGAGGCATCTTGGAAGATGGGGACGGGATTAGTGCATTTTTGGATAAGGATCAGTTCCGTGGAGAATCCAGGCAGGTCTATTTTTGTTGACGATGGTTTTATGGGCGATGGATATGTCCATGATAAGCCGCCTAGGGGAGAACTTCCTTGGACCGCCGGCACTCCGACGGATAAGCCACGAAACGAGTGCTCCCCCGTTCCGGCTTGTGACTGCAAGGGAAATCGTGTTCCGCGTTAGTAGAGAGGCAAAACGCACACAGCCTTTCTACGCTCTTTGCCAGTCTTGTCGTTGGCAACATGTGCTGCGCGAGACACAAAACCGTTTCGATGGTTCAGTGGCTAGCGAATAGACAGGCCGTGTTAACTGAAACAAATAAGGGTGGTAAGTGAACAAATTGGTAGCCTCGGTCGTTCGTGCGGTATCGATGATTGCATTTACCGTCTCATGCGGTGCGTTTGTTGCGATAGGCATTCCTGACTTAAGAGTGTGGACACTCGCCGACCTCACGTACGACAACTGGCGGACCATTACGGAGAGTAACGGTGTGCTCGGCATTATCTGTTTAGTCGCGTGCGTCGCGGTGCGGATTTTTCAGAGGAACTACTTCACTCAGCAAAAACTGCTTTGGTGTGTTTGGCTGAATATCGCTACTATCGTATTGACCATGTCAATTCCTGCGCTCGCGATCTCGGAGCGGCGTGCTCGCATGCTCGACGAGCCTAAGGTAGAGCCGGAAGCGGGGGCAAAAAAGGCGAAGGACAGGCATAATCCTTGACGACCCAGATAAAGCAACACCCCTTCTGTAAATCAAAACACCAAAAACACCAGAAAAGGACAGGCATAATCCTTGACGAAAGGACCGGAAAAGGACAGGCATAATCCTTGATACGACAACCGCGGCGTGGGCAACGGCAACCTCACCAGGAGGTGGACCGCAATTAGCAAAAGGACAGGCATAGTTAGCAAAAGGACAGGCATAATCCTTGACGACCGGCCGCGGGGGCAGTAGGATACGTGCGTTCAGGACCTCCGAATCCTGCAGGAGCCCCCGCGATGACAATGCCCAGGCGGCAACTGGTGGACGTCGCGGTCACCCGCTACTACCACTGCATTTCCCGCTGCGTCAGGCGGGCCTTCCTCTGCGGCGAGGGCGTGACGCACCGTAAGGCCTGGATCGAAGCCCGGCTCGAGCTCCTCGCCAAGCACTTCGCCATCTCCGTCTGCGGCTTCGCAATCCTCGACAACCACCTCCACGTCCTCTGCCGCCTCGACCCGGGCATCGCCGACGGCTGGAGCGACGAAGACGTCGTCCGCCGCTGGATCGCCGTTTACCGCCCCTCCTGCCTCGACGTCGATAACCCGGCGACCGTTCAGGCCTGGATCGACAACCAGTGCCGAGACACCGCCCGTGTGGCCCGCTACCGGGCGCGACTCCAGGATCTCGGCTGGTTCATGAAGGCCCTCAAGGAACCGCTGGCACGACTCGCCAACAAGGAAGACGACTGCAAGGGCACGTTCTGGGAAGCCCGCTACAAGTCGATCGCGATCCTTGATGAACAAGCCCTGCTCGCGACCTGCGCCTACATTGATTTGAACCCCTTCGCCGCCGGCATCGCGAAGACCCCCGAAGACGCGCCGCACACCTCGATCAAGCAGCGGGTCGATCACGTCCGCAGGAGCGGCGACCTCGACACACTCCAGGCCGCCGCCGCGGCAAAATCGATCCCCGCCGCCCGTATCGAGGCCGACCTCGAGCAATCCCACTGGCTCTGCCCGCTCCAGGATCGCACGACCGCCGGCACCGTTTGCGCCGGCGCAGCCCGCGAAGGCATGCTCCACGGGTTTTCGCTGTCGAGCTACCTCGAGCTGGTGGACTGGACGGCCCGGCTCTGCCGCACGGGCAAGGCGAGGATCACACAGGAAGTGGCAAGCATCATGACGCGGCTCGGCACGAGCCCCGAATATTGGCAGTCACACCTCCAAAAGCTTCTCGGCAAGACCCGCTGGCTCGGCAGCTACTGCGCGACGAGCGCGAAGCAACTGACGGCCATCGCCGCAAAGCACGGCGTCCATCACGTCGACAACGCCCTCGGCGGCCTGGCGATGCCATGATGGCGGCTTCCGGTACCCGCCTGCGCTTGCAAAACTTCTCGCGCTCAGACTGCTTGACAGCGACCCCCTCGCAGGATGTACGCTTCCGCCCGGCCGAAGCCCACCTCCGCCCGCCGCGTCCTGTCCCGCCTCGCATCCTCAGATCCACTGCCAAGAGTTTTTCATGCCCGCCTGGAAGACTGCCCGGAACGCCCCGCCCCGCCATACCCGCTCGCGGCGTAAGCACGCCCGCGTGAGCCGCCTGCAGCCCCGCGACCGCTTGCTGCTGGCGCTGGAATCCCTCGAATCCCGGGCCATGCTTTCCACCGTGCCGTTCATCGCCACGCTGACGCCGGAGCTCGCATCGAAGACCGCAAGCCTCTTCACGGTGCACGGCCGCTACGGCAACAACGCTCTCAACGGCGACTGGGAACTGGGAATCACCAGCAACACCAGCGCCCCTCCCCAGCAACAAGCCCAACGGACATGGGGAAGCGGCGTGACGGAAAACTTCAGCTTCTCGTTCACGGACAAACTCGACGGGGCGTTCACGATCGGCGGAACCAGCGTGCAAGCCAGCTATACCGATCGGTTGGCCAGGGGCGAGCCCAACGCCATCAAGATCTGGGCCCGCACGACGACCACCGGCAGCGGCCTGACCATCAACAACCTCACGATCACGACGCCCGGCGGCGCCAACCCCACGGTGTTTCCCGGAACGTCGATCACCGTCTCGCAGGCCTCCGGAGTCGTCTTCCAGGAGCTCATCATCGCCGGCATCGACTTCGGATCGTTAGCCAGCGGCGATGTGAAACTCGAAGGCAGCGTGGCGATGCAGTTTGGCAGCCAGCCCGCGCCCCGTGGCTCCTCGCTGCAGTTCCACGTCATCGCCACCCACATCCCCTGGGAAGACACCGCCGGGCCCTGCGAAGGCCTTCCGCCCGAGACGTGTCCGTTCCCGGCTGTAAACCAGGCCACCGGCAATCTCACTTTCTCCACCGTCGCCGGCGGCGGCGGCGGAGCCGCCCTCGCGCCGTCCATCGGCATGCAGCGGAACCAGTCTGCGCCGACGCCAGCCACCGCCCGCTTCGGCAACGGCTGGTCCCGCGGTGCCGCGCCCGCGCTCACGATGCGCGGCATCGACCCGGCCAACCCTGCGAGCGTGTCGATCGTCTTCAACTCCAGCGACACCCGCGCCTACCAAAACATCCCCGACGCCTTCGGCCAGCCGGTTTTTTATCGGGCCACCGGCCAAGGCTCGACCGACCGCTTGGCGCTCGAAGGTGGAAACTACGTCTTCCGCACCGCCGCCGGCGACACGCTCACGTTCAACGGGTTTGGTGCCAGCATCCCCGCGGCCGCCCGCGGCCAGCTCGTCTCCCGCACAGATGCCAGCGGTAACCGCTTCGAATTCTCGTTCAACGCCGACGGCTCCGTCGCCCGGCTGACGAGCTCCGTGGCGGGCCAGGCCACGCCCGTCGAACTGCAGGACTACGTCTATCTCCCTGAAAGTGATCCCAACACAGGCAAGGTCGCCCGCATCGACATCCGCCGTGGCGACTCCACGCTCGTCCGCACCACGACCTTTTCATATCACGACGGCACGACCGCCTTCGGCACGGTCGGCGATCTCGCGAGCATCACCGTCCGTGATGCCACGGGCACGCTCCTCGACTCGAGCGTCTACCGCTACACGACCGCCGCGAGCGGCCAGTCGCTGCTTCAATACTCGTTCGACACCGACGCCGTCCGCCGCGCCACGGCCGCGGGAATCGACCTCGCCACGGCCACCAGCGCCGCCGTCGCCCCGTTCGCGACCAACTTCTACGACTACGACGCCCAGAACCGCGTCATCCGCCACGACGTTCAGGGCGACGGCTGTTCTTCCTGCACCGGCGGCATCGGCACCTTTACGTATGCCTACGCCCAAAATCCAAAACCCGTCCTCGGCGACAACCTCCAGTGGCGCACGAAGTCCACCGAGACCCGCCCCGACGGCACCCAGCGGATCGTCTACGCAAACGCCCGGACCCAGCCGATGCTCGAAGTGATCCGTACGACCGACGGCGGCATCACGAAGCAACAAGGCACCTACACCCGCTACGACGCCCGCGGCCAGGCGATCTGGCGGGTGAGCCCGGAGGCGATCGCGCTGCCGGCGAACCTCGCCGAGATCGAGCAATACCCTGATCTCCTGAACGAGGTCGCCGGCAATTTTCAATACATCAGTGACACAAGCGGCCTGATCGAGGTCACCACCTACGCCACGGCCACCACCGCCACGGCGACACTCGCCGGCAGCGTGGACCGGTTCGTGTCGAGCACGGCCGTGATGCGGGGCGATCTCGGCACGCCCGTTACCCAGGAAGCGTTTACGTACTTCGTGCAGTCGGGCGGCGGGAGCACGGTCATGCCGCTGGCCACCCGCACGACGTATCCAAGCACGAACACGGCCGACGCCCAGACGACGACCTACGCCTACACGTTCGCCCCCGGCACGACGCAGATCGTCTCCCAGCAGACGATGCTGCCGATGGTCACCACCGCCCAGAACGGCCCCGGCACGGCGGTCGTGATCGATCAGGTGTTCGACGCGGCCGGCCGCGAGATCTGGTCGCGGGACGGCGACGGGTTCCTCCGCTACACGCAGTACGACGCCCAGACCGGCGCCGTCGTGAAGAGCATCGTGGACGTAGACACATCCCGCACGAGCGACTTCGACGCGCAAAGTCTGCCCTCTGGCTGGGCCACGCCCGCCGGCGGCGGGCTCCACCTCGTGACGACCCACGAAGTGGACCGCCTCGGCCGGATCACCAAGGCCACCGACCCCAACGGCAACATCACGTTCACCGTCTACGACGACGTCAACCACTCCACCCGCACCTACGTCGGCTGGAACACGGCCACGCTCGCCCCGACTGGCCCGATCACGGTCTCGCGCCGCGATCTCTCGGGCACCTACACCGAGAGTCTCACGTACTCGGCCGTGCCCACGGTAAACGCCCAGGGCCGCCCGACCGGCACCGAGCCGATCACGAACATGCAATCGCTCACGCGGTCGCTTATGAACGCAGCCGGCCAGGTGATCGCGGTGGACCGCTACACGAATCTCTCAGGAGTCACCTACTCGACCGCCACCACCACCCTCGGCCTCGAGGGCGCCAACTACCTCCGCACCCGCTACGCCTACAACGACCAAGGCCAGGTGGAGCGTGTCCAAAACCCCGCCGGCACGATCACGATCTCCACGTTCGACGGCCTCGGCCGGCTGACGGGCACGTACGTCGGCACCGACGACTCGACGACCAACGGCTTCAAGTGGAAGCCGTCCAATGCCGCCCCGACGTCCAACATGGTCCAAGTCACCGCCTACGAATACGACAATGGCGGCGTGGGCAACGGCAACCTCACGAAGTCCACGCAGTTCCCTGGGGGCGGCGCCTCCCCGCGTGTCGTCCAAAACGCCTATGATTGGCGTAACCGCCTCGTCGCCACGAAGACCGGCGCGACAGGCACCCTTGCCACGGAAGACCCGTCCGTGAACCGTCCGCTCTCGTTCACCGACTACGACAACCTCGGCCGCGTGACGGGCCGGAGCGTGTTCGACGGCGACGGCATCCAGGTGATCGACGCCAACGCCGACGGCGTGCCCGACAAGCCGGCCGCGGCGCTCCTCCGCAGTTCGCAGGTCTCGCTTTACGACGCGCAGGACCGCGTGTATCGCACGCAGGAACTGTTCGTGGATCAGACCACGGGCGCGGTCGGCACCCCGCAACTCACGACGAACCTCTTCTACGATCGCCGCGGCAACGTGGCGGCGACGTTCGCCCCGAACGCCCCCGTGATGCAAAGCCGCTACGACGGCGCCGGCCGACTCACCACAAGTTTTACGCTTGGCAACGTGCCGAGTGCCAACTGGGCCAATGCTACCTCGATTGCTGCGTCGCTAATTTTGGAACAAACCGAATACACCTACGACGCCGGCAGCAACGTGATCCTCACGACGAATCGCCAGCGGTTCCACGACGCCTCGACGTCGCTCTTCGGCTCCCTCGGCACACCCACCAGCGGCATCCCTGCCCGCGTCTCCTTCGCGGCCAGCTACTACGACGCGGCCGACCGGCTCACGGCCTCGGTCAACGTCGGCACCAACGGCGGCGTTTCATACGTCCGGCCCGGCACCGCCCCGGCCGCCTCCGACACGGCGCTCGTCACGACCTACACCTACGACGCCGCCGGTCGCGTGCAAGACGTGACGGATCCCAAGGGCATCGTCGCCCGCACGCTCTACGACGCCCTCGGCCGCACGACGGCGACAATCGCGAACTTCACCGGCGCCGCCCCCGGCCCCCAAACCGACGTCACCACACGCTTCACATTCGACTCCGCCGGCCGCCTCGCGTCGCGGACGGCCGTGCAACCCGCCGGCACGCCTTCCCAGGTGACGGGCTACGTCTACGGCGTCTCACCCGCCACGGGCAGCACGATCGCGTCCAACGATCTGATGGCCGAGACGCGTTATCCCGATCCGGTCACCGGCCTCCCGTCCGCCACCGAGCGCGACGTCTACACGTCAAACGCCCTCGGTGAGCGCACGAGCTTCACCGACCGCGCGGGCACGACCCACACCTACGCCTACGACGTCACCGGCCGCCAGACGGCCGACGCGATCACTGCGGTCGGCACGAATGTCAGCGCCACCGTCCGCCGCATCGAATCGGCGTATGACGTCCTCGGCCGCGTCACGGGCGTCACGTCCTTCGACGCGCCCGTCGGCGGCACCGCCGTCAATCAAGTCACCCGCGCCTACAACGGCTTCGGCCAACTCACCAGCGAGTGGCAAAGCCACACGGGCCTCGTGGCCCCGGCCACGACGCCGCGAGTGCAATACGCCTACTCGCAGGGCAGCGGCGGCAACCACAGCCGGCTGACGCGGGTCACGTATCCCGACGGCTATCAGCTCAACTACAGTTACAGCGGCATCGACGCGGCCGTCAGTCGCCCCACCAGCCTCTCGGGCCAGAGTGCCGGCTCCACCGCCGCCAACACGCTCGAAGCCTTCAAGTATCTGGGCGCCGGCACCGTGATCGAGCGGTCGCGACCGGAAGTCAACGTCACGCTCTCGATGGTGAATCTTGCAGGCGCCACCGCCGACGCCGGCGACAAGTACACCGGCCTCGACCGCTTCGGCCGCGTGGTCGACCAGCGCTGGACGCAGGGCACGACGGCCACAAGCCCGGTCCTCGACCGCTACGGCTACACCTACGACCGCAACTCCAACCGGCTCACCCGCTCAAATGCCCTTGCCGCCGCGTTCAGCGAGACGTACGCCTACGACGCCCTGAACCAGCTGCAGTCGTTCAACCGCACCGGCGGCACGACCACGAGCCAGCAGTGGCAGTTCGACGCCCTGGGCAACTGGACGACGGTGACGACCAACGGCGTCGCCCAGGCCCGCACCGCCAACGCCCAAAACGAGCTCACCCAGGTCGGCAGCTCATCGCTTGCGTACAGCACGACCGGCAACCTCACCACCGACGCCGAGGGCCGGACGCTCGCCTACGACGCCTGGAACCGCCTCGTCTCGGTCAAGAACGCCGCCGGCACCGAAGTCGCCCGCTACGAGTACGACGGCCTCAACCGCCGGATTGTCGAGCAGGTCGGCACGGTTGCATCCCCGGCTGCCGCGACCGCCGCGATCCGCGACGTCTACTACTCGCAAGACTGGCAAGCCCTCGAAGAGCGCGTCCGCACGAGCCCGAGCCAGGTCGCGACCAACGCCGACACCCGCTTCATCTGGAGCCCGGTCTATGTAGACGCGATGGTCGCGAGAGACCGCAACGCCGACGGGAACGCCACCACCGGCACCGGCGGCCTGGAGCAGCGGGTCTATGCGCTCCAAGACGCCAACTGGAACACGACCGCGATCATCGCGGCCACGGGCGTCCCCGGCGTCTCGGCCGCCGCCGTGATCAACCGCTTCGCGTACACGCCCTACGGCGAAGTGCAGATGCTCGCAGCCTCATGGGCGACACCGCCCGCCGGCTCCACCCCAGCCGTCCCGTGGGCTCACCTCTTCCAGGGCCTCGAGTTCACCGACGTGACGGGCCTCGCGTACGTCCGCCACCGCGACTACTCGGCGAGCCTCGGGCGGTTCATCGAGCTCGACCCGATCGGGTTCAGTGCGGGGGATAACAACTGGTATAGGTTCGTCGCCAACGGGCCGACAGGGAAGGTGGATCCAAGTGGGCTGGAGAGTTGGATACCCGGTCCGACCGTTGGCGGCGTAACATACCCTTGGATTCCGCCGGGCACTTATCTTCCGGGTCATTCTAATAGTACACCTCAAGGCAGAAAATGGCATCAAGACAATCTTCGTTTGGTGCCCGTACGTCCCGAGCCTGTTGATCCCGGAGTGAAGAACTGCGCATTTTCCGACGGATTTCTGAGACACTGCATTAATAGTTGCATATTGATGCACCAGATTGGAAACGAGAATATCATTCAGGCTGGTGCGCAATGGTGGGGAGGTGACCGACCGGGTGACAAGGGGCGAGACCCCGGGGATATTGTTTCAAATCAAGTTGGCATTGACCTGGCCAAGCGGCACGGCCCAGCTGTGTCTTGCTTCACATTATGCATAGGTCACTTTGAACGGGAGGTCGAGCAGAAGTGCTGCCGAGGCAAGCCTTGGTCAAAGAAGACTGACTCGAAATGTTGCAAATAAGGAGTCGTATGGCACGCGCCAATCGTTTCCTCGAGGTTGGGATAGCTTTGATGGTTTCTGGTGTGTGGCTGTTAGTGTGGAAAGTTGATGCAGATCGCAACTGCAGTCTTCGACGAAGCGCCTTTGACCATCCAACAATTGGCATCCTATCCGTGATTGAGAGGCAGATTGAATTGGGAGAGTACAAGGAAGCTAGGCGTAAGGTAGGCTTGCTGAAGAGTTGTATCGAGTCTTCGTTTCTTGATCCTTCGATTACGCCTGAGCGCGAATACCGCACTATCATTGATTCCGAACAGCATGCAGTGTGCGAAAAGCCGGAAAAGGACAGGCATAATCCTTGACAAAAGCCGCAAAAAGCCGCAAAAAGCCGCAAAAAGCCGCAAAAAGCCGGAAAAAGCGGAAAGCGGAAAAGGACAGGCATAATCCTTGACGACCGGCCGCGGGAGCCGTAGGACACGGGCGTTCAGTACTCCCCAAGTCCTGCAGGAGCCCCCGCGATGACGATGCCCAGGCGGCAACTGGTGGACGTCGCGGTCACGCGCTACTACCACTGCATTTCCCGCTGCGTCAGGCGGGCCTTCCTCTGTGGCGCGGTCGTCACGCACCGCAAGGCCTGATCGCAACGCTCCGGGCTTTCGACGGGCTGGTTGCTGCTCAGTAGGTGTCAATCTCGTCCGCCGCCACACCAAGCGTTTTGGCGATCATCCGGCGGGTGTTGTCCCGAACGTGAGTAACCTTGCCCTGTTCGATTCGCCCGATCGTCTTTGCGGACAGCGTTCCGAAGTCTTCTCTGCGGAGCCCTCGTTGTTTCCGAAGGCGTCGTAGCGATGCGCCGAACGACTTTTCCGCCGCGATCCTCGCTTTCGACTGAACCCGGCGATACCGTTGGTCAAACTCGTAGAGGATGGCATCCGCAGCGGCCTCATACTCGCCAAACCTGACCGTATGGCCATAATCCCGAATCGAGAATCTGGCGAAGTCGGGCTTTGTGCCGTCGCCTGCTGGCCTGAACGCGCTCAAAGGAACAGTCAGCGAACCGAGATTTCCACGCCACAGCGTGACCGTGCCGCCCTGTCGATTGACGCTGCCGCCAATGAAGAGGTTTTCCCGGTTTGGGGCGCTCAATACTTCCCCCAATTGTTCCGGAGGCAGAAAGCCGTTGTCGAGGCTGAAAATCACCTCTCGAAAACAACTGCTGAGAGCAGGGAGCGTTTCGATATCCGGGCGATGCAGGAGCACCATTCGCCCGAGCGACGGCGAATGCCAATCGACTGCCCGGAGAACGGATGCGGTCAAGTTCCGTTCGAAGCTCAGCCAAAGGGTGTCTCGCGATGCGTGCGCAACGGCATCGCGAATTCGCGTGGGCGACGAGGCACTCTCGGCATTGATTCGCGTAAACCATTTTGCCCGGCTCGTGCCTCGGTCGAGCAGAATGGTCTTCTTCGGGCTGGTGAGCACTGTGGCCATGGCTTAGTCCTCGTCCGCTGCTACCGGATTCTCCGGATACATTTCATCCCACGCTTCGATGGCCCATTTCCAGTTGGTCGGCTTGCGAAGAATCCGCAAGAGCTCGTCTGGGACTTCGGAGGGATCCGGAGTCGCGTCCATCATGTTGCCGGTCCGCAGATTCAATCGCCACTTGTCGGTTCCCCTGAGAATCGAGACGTGTGGGGGCCCGCGGGTTTCTTTGTCTTGTATCTTCACCTTCCATCTGGCTCGCTTTAGTTGGGTCGGCAGTGAGAGATCTCTCGCCACAACAGACCGTGTCGACGGCGTTCTCGAACGAAGGTTTTAGGTGGACCGACACAGTCCAGAATATGTCCTGTTTCGGCACAATGCAATACGGGACATTACGAACAGGCGAAAATACCGAAAACGGAACGGTCGAATCCCGCCGCGCCACGGCCGCGGGGCTCAACCTCGCCACGGCCGCGAACTCGGCCGTCGCCCCGTTCGCGACCGATTTTTTCGCGTACGACGCCCAAAACCGCGTCATCCGCCACGACGTCCAGGGCGCCGGCTGCTCTTCCTGCACCGGCGCCGGCGGCATCGGCATGCCAACCGGAAAAGGACAGGCATAATCCTTGACGTCCCGAACAATGCGAAGACGAACCGCGATCGTCTCCCATTCGACCGCCGCGTGAAAACAACCGGAAAAGGACAGGCATAATCCTTGACGACCGGCTGCGGGAGCAGTAGGATACGGGCGTCCAGTACACCCGAATCCTGCAGGAGCCCCCGCGATGACGATGCCCAGGCGGCAACTCGTGGACGTAGGGCCGGGATGCTTGCCGTCGCCGCGACCGCCGTCACGCTCGAAGCCTTCAAGTACCTCGGCGCCGGCACCCCGAAAGCCGCATAAGGACAGGCATAATCCGTGACGGAAAGCCGCATAAGGACAGGCATAATCCGTGACGCGTGGTGCTGGCCGTCGAGGCGGCGGGCCGGCGGCTGCTGCTCACGGGTGATCTCGAGGGGCCGGCCCTGGCCGCGTTCGTGGCGGCGGAGCCTGGTTCGTGTGACGTGCTCGTGGCCTCGCATCACGGCACCCGCACCAGCCTGCCGGCCGACATCGCGCGGGCGACGAGCCCGGGCCTCGTGCTCGTCAGCGGCGTCGGCGGCCCGTCCTGGCCGGAGGTGAGCGCTGCCTACCGCGCGGCTGCGGGGGCTGCGACCTTGTTGAAGACGGGGGGCGAGGGGGCGATCGCGGTCGCGCTGACGGCAGCGCAGGTGGACGTGTCGCGCTACTCCGCCGGCCGCTGGCGGAAACTGCCCGCACTGGAGCGCGGGTCTCCGCCCATCGAATCCGCTCTCCTGCAACACCGGTCTCCGACCGTCGTGCCTCGTCCTCTGGAGCGGCGGTCTCTGACCGTCGAAATCCGGCCTGCGGTTCCACGCCCCGCATTCGCAAGCCTGGAGGCTTGCGCCACGGGAGCGGCCACGCCGGCGCCGCTGCCGGGAAGCCCGAATCATCAGATGAGGGAATCCGCGTCGCTCTACCGGAGGGCATCCGCATTCCCTCGGCTCACGCCTCGGGCTTCAAGGGCAGGGGAACAAAACCACGACCAACGATGACTTGCTCCCCTGGAGCAACATGCTAGAGCAACATGCTAGAGGACAGGCATAATCCCTCTTAAATCCGGCCTGCGGTTCCACGCCCCGCATTCGCAAGCCCGGAGGCTTGCGCCACGGGAGCGGCCACGCCGGCGCCGCTGCCGGGAAGCCCGAATCGTCAGATGGCGGGGGCAAAGCGGGGCATACGGTCGCGTGGCGGTCCCCGTCTAACCACGCCGCCCACCCTGGAGAACGCACATGCTCGTCGAGGCACCAGCGCGCATCCTCGGCATGAGGCCGTCGATGGCATAGATGACCAGCGCCGCCCAGACGAGCATGAACCCGACGAGCTTGCCGGCGTCAAAAGGCTCGCCGTAGACGAACAGGCCGAGCATGAATTGGATCGAGGGCCCGATGTACTGCATGAGTCCGATGGCGGAGAGCGGGATTCGCCGCGCCGCCGCCGCGAAACAAAGCAACGGCACCGCGGTGATCACACCGGAGAGTGCGATCAAGGCGTCGTCCCGCCCGCCCAGGCTGCCGAACGCACCGCGGCCGGCAACGTGCTCCACGCCGAGGAACGCCGCGGCGGGCCCGAGCAGGAGCAGCGTCTCGACCGTCAGAGAAGAGACGGCGCCGAGCGCCGTCCGCTTCTTCGCCAGACCGTACAGGCAGAACGTGACGGCGAGGTACAGGGCGATCCAGGGGAAATGCTGGTACTGGGCGGCAAGCCACGCGACACCCGTCGCGGCGACGGCGACGGCGAACCACTGCCCGGGCCGCAGTCGCTCCCCGAGCAGGCATACGCCGAGGAGCACGCTGAGGAGCGGGTTGAGAAAATACCCGAGGCTGCTCTCGATCATCCGTCCGTGGGTCACGGCCCACACGAACCCCAGCCAGTTGGCCGAGACGAAGGCCGCCGCGATCCCCTGCCGCACGAGCACACGGGGCGTCTTGAATGCCGCACGGATGCTCCCCGCCACGCCGGTCATCCAGGCGAGCGGCAGCAGGACGACGATCGACCAGATCACGCGATGCGCCACCAGCTGCGTGGCAGGCACGGCACCGAGGTGCTTCCAGTAGATCGGAAGCACGCCCCAGAGAATGAAGGCCGCCGCGGAATAGAAGTAACCGCTGTTCACTGCTGGGCGTCACGACGCTTGCCGAGACTCCTCCAACCTCGAGGCATCCATGCGCGGCCAGCGGGCGTGGCTGTCTTCCTTGCGCAGGCCGCCGATGGGCATGTCGGTAATGAGACGGGCGTCACTCGCACATCTCGCCCCGTAGTGTAACCAGTCTGCCAGCTGCTCACGCCCGGGAAGCCATGGCGAAAACGACCGTTCTGGCGAAAACGACCGTTCCGTCGGCCGGGGCAAGCGCGATCTGCAAGTGACGCCCGATTCAGAAGGAAGACGTCGCAGTCCCGCCTGTCGAGACGCTCGAACTCCCCCCCGAACCCGACGGCAGCGCGACCGACGACTTCGTGATCCCGGAGTGGCTGGAAGAGCGTGAGAACCAGAAGCGGTTCCGGTAAACCCCAGTCGGACGAGCGGCCGCCGAAGCCGCATCATCGTTCTGGAGAAAGCGTCGTTGGGCAGGGCCTACATCGTGCGGGCGAGCGCGCCGCCGTCAACGACGAGGACGGAACCCGTGATGAAACTCCCGGCGTCGCTGGCCAGCAGCAGCACGGGGCCCATCAGTTCCGACGTCTCGCCCCAGCGGAGCAACGCCGTTCGCTGACTCACCGCCTCGATCTTCTCGGGTGTGAACACCCTCCGCGGCAGGTCGGTCAGAAACGGGCCGGGGGCGATGCAGTTGACCGTGATGCCGTAGGGCCCCACGTCCAGGGCTGCCGCCTTCGCCATCCCGATCAGCCCCGCCTTCGTGGCCGAATAGACGCTGCGGCCCGCGTGCGACGCCAACCCCATGATCGACGAGATGTGGATCACGCGGCCCCAGCGCCGCTCCTTCATGCCCGGGATCACGGCCCGCGACAGGGCCATGTACGACGAAAGATTGAGCTCCAGGATCCGGTCCCAGGTGTCGTCGCTGACCTCGTCGATCGGCTGGGGATCGTTGGTGCCGGCGTTGTTGACGAGGATGTCGACCTTGCCGAGCGCGGCGACCGCGGCCGAGGCCAACCGCCGCGACTCGTCTCTGTCCGACAGATCGGCCACGACATACGCCGCCGTCGATCCGGTGTCGCGGCTGATCACGGCGCACGACTCGCGCAACTGGCTTTCGTCGCGGCCGGCCAGGCAGACCGCCGCCCCCTGGCTGGCGAGGGCCTTCGCCATCGCGAACCCCAGCCCCTTGCTGCCACCAGTGACCAGCGCGGCCCGCCCGCTGAGACCGAACAGGTCGATCGGCCGGCCGGACGGCGTCGGTGCCGTGCCGGGAGTTGAAATGGAGTTCATTCGATGTTGGCTCCGTCGCCGGGGACGTTCGCTGAGACGCGGCTCCCGGGCGGGAGCCGATGCTGGGGAATCACGGGCGGCAGGATCACAGCTCCCGCGGCTCACGGCGGCCGCGGTCGACCAGCCGCGCGGTGGTCACAGCGGCCGCACGATCGATTGCGGTCGCCAATAGTCGAAGAGCGTCTCCGGCGAGTTGACGCCGCCGCCCATCCCGCTCTTGTTGACGCCGCCGTACGGCACGCCCTTCGGAAAGACGTTGTGGGCGTTGATCCAGCTGTTGCCGGCCACCATCGACTCGGCCACGCGGGCCGCCCGCCCGAGGTCGGTCGTCCAGACACTGTTGGCGAGCCCGTAGTCGGTGTCGTTGGCCATCGCCACCGCCTCGTCCTCGGTCGTGAACGTGGCCAGGTAGGCGACCGGTCCGAAGATCTCCTCGCGGGCCGCGACGTTGTCGAGCGAGCCCGAGAGCAGCGCCGGCTTGACGTAGAAGCCGTCACGGCCGGGCACGTCGGCCACCCCGCCCGGCAGGATGGCCTCCGCCCCTTCGCGAACGCCGCGCTCGAGGTAACCGAGCACCCGCTTCCGCTGCTTCTCGCTCACCACCGGGCCCATGCCGGAGCCCTGGTCCAACTGGTAGCCGATCGCCACGGATTGCATCCGCCCGACACATTCGTCGATGAACTTCTTGGCGATCGACGTGTGCACGAGCCAGCGGGTGGCGTCGCAGCAGACCTGGCCCGAGTGGAACGTGATCGCCCCCACGAGCTTCTCGGCGGTCGCGGACACGTCGACGTCGTCGAAGACGACCGCCGCCCCCTTGCCGCCCAGCTCCAGCTTGACGGGCACCAGATTCCGTCCGCACGCCTCCGCCACCAGCCGCCCGACCTCGGGCGAACCGGTGAACGACATCCGCTTGAGCCCGGGATGGGCCGACAGCGCGGCGCCGGCCTCGGCGCCGGTTCCAGGCACCACGTTGATCACGCCGTCGGGGATGCCGGCCTCGCGGGCAAGCTGGCCGAGATAGATCGCGGACAACGGGGTGTCCTCCGCCGGCTTCACGACCACGGTGTTGCCGGCCGCGAGTGCCGGGGCGATGCCCCAGCCGATGAGCACGAACGGAAAGTTCCAGGGGACGATGAAGCCGCACGGCCCCCAAGGGTTGCGAATGGTCCAGGCGTCGTGCTGGGCCACGGCCAGCGGGTGGCGGCGCTGGATGTGCAGGGCCATGTCGGCGAAATAGCGGATGGATTCGATGAACAACTGCACGTCGCCCATTGCGTGGGCGAGGATCTTGCCGGCATCCAAGGCCTCGATGTGGCCGATGATCGGCTTGTGCTTTTCGACCGCGTCGGCCAGCCGATGCAGCAGTCGGCCGCGGTCGGTCGGGCTCATCTGTGCCCAACCCGACTTCCGGAAGGAGTCGGCCGCCGCCTTGACGGCCATGTCGACGTCGGCGGCCGAGAGCGCGCTGAACTCGGCGAGTGGCGTGCCGGTGCCCGGGTCGCGGGTGATCATCGTGGCCCCGGTCGAAGACGGTGTGTCGCGGCCGCCGATCACGCCCGGCAGCGGATTCGTGTTGAGAAACCTGACCACTTCGGGGGGCAGCGAGGGTGGCAGGCACGCCCCGGCCGCGGTCGGGTTCATGGTTTTGGTCATGTCACGAGTCCTCACGGGGTGGGATTGATGAACAGCATCGCGAACCGGTGCAAACACCTTCGAATTAGAGATTGAGTCACATGGTTTTGCAATCGGTTGCTCGATGCTGCCGGCGGGGCGACGGCTTGTTGGCCCCCTTGGCCATGGCTATGGTAGCGGACTGCGGACCCCCCTTCCCCTCCGAAGATCACCGCCACGCATGCCCGCTGCCGCCCCAGCCGCCGCCAGCCGCACCGCGCCGATCCGCGGCATCCTCACACCCCATGTTGTGCCGCTCGACGGCCATGGCAGGATCAACGAGGCCGAGCTGCGACGCTACGTCGATTGGCTTATCGCCCAGGGCGTCCACGGGCTGTATCCAAACGGCTCGACCGGCGAGTTCACCCGGTTTTCCGTCGAGGAGCGGCGGCGGATCATCAAGATCGTCTGCGAACAGGCCGCCGGTCGGGTGCCCGTCCTCGCCGGCGCCGCCGAGGCCGACGTCCGCGCGACGATCGCGGCCTGCGAGGCCTACCACGACTACGGCGCCCGGGCCGTCGCCATCGTGTCGCCGTTTTACTACCGGCTGTCTCCGGCGAGCGTCTACGCCTACTTTCGCGAGATCGCGGTCAACAGCCCGATTGACGTCACCCTCTACAACATCCCGATGTTCGCCAGCCCCATCGACCTCCCCACGATTCGCCGGCTGGCGGAGCTGGAGCGGATCGTGGGCATCAAGGATTCCTCCGGGGACCTGCCGCAGATGATGCGGATGATCCAGGCGATCCGTCCCCTGCGGCCCGACTTCGCATTCCTCACCGGGTGGGAGCTGGTGCTCGTGCCCATGCTCCTGGCGGGCTGCGACGGGGGCACCCATGCCTCCAGCGGCGTCGTGCCGGAATTGACGAAGCAGATCTATGACCTGACCCTGGCCGGCAACGTCACCGAAGCCTTCCGGCTCCAGTACCGTCTGCTCGACCTCTTCGATCCGATCTTCGCGGCCGGCGATTTTCCCGAAGGCTTCCGGCTGGCGGCCGGCCTGCGCGGCTTCGAGTTCGGCCCCGGACGCCAGCCGCTGCTGCCCGAGCAGCGCGAGAAGCTGGAGGCCGCCGGGCGGGAGATCGGCCGCCAACTGGCCGCAGCGGGTTATTCCGGGCCGCGAACTGGGTGAAGACGAAGGCAGGGATCTGCCTGCGGCATCCGCATCGATCCCCCGACTGATCTTGCGAGGGGACGGCCGCACGATACCATGGCCCGCTGCCACTTCGGGATCGCAATGCCGCGAGGGACTCCATGCACAAGGTCGTGATCACCGACTTCATCGCCGACGAACTGGCGCCCGAGCGCGAGGCATTGGCCGGCCTGGCCAGCGTCGAGGCCTTCG
>Ga0315905_10002689_pt1 | contig 18630 bp, 15 predicted proteins | sample LakEriMetagenome_5_FD_203522 | JGI IMG/M metagenome (GOLD analysis project Ga0315905, IMG submission 203522) | Freshwater fungal communities from buoy surface, Lake Erie, Ohio, United States - Buoy 4 MA121 | ecosystem: Environmental > Aquatic > Freshwater > Lake | place: USA: Lake Erie, Ohio... | reverse complement strand
GTCTAGCGGGCAAAAAGGCATTGGTCACCGGGGCTGCGGGTGGAATTGGGTGGGCCAGTGCCCGTGCTCTGGCAGCCGAAGGGGCCGATGTGGCCCTACTCGACCTGCGTTGGCCGGGTTTTGGGGGGTCAGGCGCTCTCCAGCTGCAATCTTTGGGCCACAAAGCTATCGAGATTTCTTGCGATGTGACCGACCGACTCGCCGTCGAAGCTGCCATTGAACGCACTGAAAAGGAACTGGGGGGCCTCGATTTTCTCGTCACCAGCGCAGTTTTTAGCGACCGTGAGATGTTCACCGAAGCTAACATCGACGGCTTTCAAAAAACTATCGATGTCACCATGTGGGGCGCTTTCTGGGCCCTGCGCGGCTTCTCCCGCCACCTCATCGCCCGCAACAGGCCCGGCTCCGCTGTCTTGGTCAGCTCACCCCACGCCTACATCGCCACCCCCAGTTGCATGGCCTACAACATGGCCAAGGCCGCCCTCGACATGATGGGCAAAACCGCCGCCATGGAGTTGGGACCCAAGCAAATTCGCGTCAATATGATCTACCCCGGCTGGACCGACACCCCAGGCGAACGCAAGTTCTTCACTGAGGAAACCCTCCTCCAAGCCAGCAAGCAATTGCCCCAAGGCCGCCTGATGAAACCAGAGGAAGTGGCCCGCGGCGTGGTCTTCCTGTGCGAGGATGGTAGCGACTGCATCACCGGCACCATTCTTTCCATCGACGGGGGCTCCCAGCTCCCCTGGTGGAGCAAGCGCGGCACCGGCGAATTTTAGTTTTTCGCCCGTTTGGCAGCATTATCCCAATCAGCCCCTTGAACCCGGACCCTCCCGGGTTTACAAGTGGTGTTCACGGTTTAATTGCCGTTGGTTGGCTTTTCCCACGCGACTACCGCGCGGATTGATCCAGTTTCCCGCACAACACCATCCGGAGCACCCGCCATGCGCCTCTCCCGCCGCGGCTTCGCCGCTTCTTTGTCCACCACAGCGCTTGCTTCCTTGGCTTCACCCCTCTTGGCCCAAAAACGCGACTTCGGCCCAGGTGCAGCACCCGTCCGCTACCCAGACCCCGATATCGTCAAACTCGATGACCGCTTCGCCAAATACCTCATCGGCAACACCCCCATCCAGCGACTGCACACCGGCTGCCTCTGGGCCGAGGGCCCGGCTTGGAGCAGCGTAGGGCGCTATCTGCTCTGGAGCGACATCCCCAATGATCGCCACCTGCGCTATGCCGACGAGGATGGCCATGTCAGCGTCATGCGCCAGCCAGTGGGCAACACCAATGGAAACACCTTCGATTATCAAGGTAGGCTCATCTCTTGCGAACATGGCAACCGCCGCGTGGTGCGCCACGAACACGATGGCTCGCTCACAGTGCTAGCCGACCGTTTCGAGGGCAAACGCTTCAACGCCCCAAATGATGTGATTGTCCACCCCAAGACCGGCGACATCTGGTTCACCGATCCCGGATACGGCTCCCTTGGCAACTACGAGGGAAACAAGGGCCGCCTCGAAATCAAAGAATCGGTTTACAGGATCGACGAGCGTTCTAAAAAGATCGTCAAACTTACCGATCAACTCGACAAACCCAATGGTCTTTGCTTCTCACACGACTACACCAAGCTCTATGTGGCCGACACCGGCAAACTGAAAAGCATTCTGGTCTTCGACATCGCCGACGATATCAAGCTAGGCGAGGGACGCGAGTTCCACTCCATGAAGATGAAGCTCGACGGCAAAGATGTTTCCGGCGTCGCCGATGGCATCCGCTGCGATATCGATGGCAACATTTGGGCCTCCGCCGGCTGGGTCGGTGAAGGCTATGATGGCGTCCATTGCTTCGCACCCGATGGCACCCGCATCGGCCAGATCCGTCTGCCCGAGATTTGCAGCAATGTCTGCTTTGGCGGGGCCAAACGCAACCGCCTTTTCATGACCGGCAGCCAGTCCCTCTATGCGGTCTATGTCGAAACCAAGGGAGCACACATCTCCTGACAATGCTGGGATTCCCATCCCGCACCCGTGTGATTACCCCCTAGACCGAGCACCCGCCATGTCCGCCCCTGAACCAGCTGTTACCGACAAAAACGGCAAGATCACCAGCCACCAGGTCAAGAGCGGCGTGGCCGCATGGCTCGGCTGGATGTTCGACGGCCTCGACATGCACCTCTACACCCTCGTTGCCCTGCCCTTCGTGGCCGAGCTGATGGGGCTCACCGACACCGACCAGGCGGTGAAGGAAAAGGCCAGCTACATCCAAGCCGCATTCTTGGCCGGCTGGGCATTGGGCGGCGGACTGTTCGGCTTGGTGGGGGACCGCCTGGGTCGCACCCGCGCCCTCATACTCACCATCCTCACCTATGCCCTGTTCACCGGCCTCAGCTTTTTCGCCCAAACCTGGTGGCAATTAATGATCTTCCGGTTCCTGGCAGCACTGGGCATCGGTGGCGAATGGGCTGTGGGTGCCTCACTTCTCAGCGAGACATGGCCCGCCAAATGGCGACCATGGCTGGCGGCCATCCTGCAAACCGGCGTGAACATAGGCGTTTTATTCGCTAACCTTGCAGGCTTTCTCCTCAGCTCCTACCCCAACCGCACCGTCTTCCTCGTGGGCGTCATCCCCGCCCTACTGGTCTTGTGGATCCGCAAGGAGGTGCCAGAACCCGAAGCTTGGGAACAAGCCAAAGGAACCGCCAGGCCCGGAATTGCCGATTTGTTCCGTGGCAAATTGCTGCGAACCACGCTGGTAACTCTGCTGGTCTGTTCGTTTTCGCTGTCCGGACACTGGGCCTTCATGTTCTGGTCCACCCAGCAGGTGGGACGCTTGCAAATTGAGACCATGCAACAGGCTGATCTGCCCCCCTCCATCGAGGAGATCCGCACCGCCGGCAAAACAATGACCAACAAAGCCCTCAGCGTGCTCATGTTTTCTAGCATTCTCGGTAACTTCGTGGCCGCAGTTCTGGCAAAGTTCCTGGGTTACCGCTGGGCTATCCTGCTGCTGTGCGCCGTTTATGGCGCCATACTCTTCCTCACCTACAGCGTGGTCCGCTTACCCGGTGAAATGCTCTGGTGGTTTGTGCCCTTGGGCATCTGCCAGGGGGTCTTCGGACTGTTCACCATGTACATGCCGCCATTGTTCCCCACGCTTCTGCGCACCACCGGGGCGGGTTTCTGCTACAACATCGGCCGGCTCGCCGCCGCGGGGGCAACAATAGTTTTAGTGTTCCTACCTGTGCCCGACCTGCGCCACGCGCTGCTGTGGACCGGCGGCCCCCTTTTGGCTGCGGCATGCGTGGGCCTAATGCTGCCCGAGCACGCCGCAGACTCCTGACAGCCATTTTCTAGCCATTCAATTAAAATCGCACCCAATCCCAAAATGCGGAAATCGCTCACGGGGCCGGGCATTTGGCCGCCCGCCCGTGCAACACCTCCACCACATCGCGCACCACCCAACTCATGTTCTCAATGGCTGTGTGCGTGCGCGCCGCCATGTGCGGCGTGAGCAACACATTCTCCAGCCCCAACAGTGGATAGTCCGACTTCGGCGGTTCAGGATCAAAAACATCGATCGCCGCACCCGCAATGCGCTTCTCACGAAGCGCCTTAGCTAGGGCCACATCATCTAAAGCCTCACCCCTGCTGGTATTGATCAAGATGGCCGTCGGTTTCATCAGCGATAAAAGTGCCGAGCCTACCAGATTCTCGTTACCAGCCTTCATGTCCACATGCAGCGACACAATGTCGGCCTCCCGAAAAAGTGTCTCCTTATCCACCGCTGCCGCTTCAAAAACCAAGTGGGCTTTCACATCCAATAAATCGTTATAGATCACCCGCATGCCAAAACCGTTCGCGGCAATTTTTCCCACCCGCCTGCCCACCCGGCCCATGCCCAAAATGCCTATCGTCAGTTCGTTCAACTGCACGCCACGCTGGGTGTCGCGGATACGCTTGAACTCCTTGGGCTGGTAGGCGCGATCCTTGAAAAAAGCCCAAGGCCTGAGCAACTGCAGCGCATAACCAATCACAAAATCACCCACCGCCAAGGTGTTCGCATCCGGCGTGTACACAACCTCCACGCCCCGCGCCCGGCAGGCCTTCACATCAATGTTCTCAATGCCTACCCCACCCCGACCAACCACCTTCAGCTTCGGGGCTCGCGAAAGCAGGGCAGCATTCACCTTGGTGTAGGTGCGCACCACCATGCCTTCCACTTCTGGCAGGGCGGCATTGAACTCGGGGGAATCGGGAGCGGCCTCGATCACAACGGCCCGCTCCTTCAGCCAGGCTAGGGGGGTCGGGTCGGAGCCTTCGGTGACCAGAATTAAAGGTTGTGTTTTCATCAGCACATTGTAGCGCAATCTCACTTCCTTTCGCTGAACCATTGCCCGGGCTCGTTTTCATGCCGCTTGTGCAGAATTTTCCACCAAGATCGCAGATTCTGTCTTCTGGTTTGATGTGCGAAGCTTTTTTCCGGTCAAGGAATAATGGATAATTGAGGCTACCTAGCGAGGCCCCTTCCCATGACTCCTGCCATCTTTCGTTTCCTTTTCCGCCCTTGCGGGGTTCTGGCGGGTACCGATTCCCGTAGCAGCCAACGCTATCACCGGTCACGCCATGCTGTCACGCCCGCACTGGTTGAATTGGAGTCGCGGCTGGCGCCTGCCATTGACCTGGCCATGGTCACCATCGGCAATCCCGCCAATTCCCCCGATCCTGCCACTGGACACGGTGCCGTGGCCCAGGAATACAGGATCGGAAAATATGAAGTGACGCTCGGGCAATACTGCGCCTTTCTCAATGCTGTCGCGGATGTTTCGGACGATTACAGGCTTTACAACGCCTCGATGGAAAGGGTGGCCCAAAGCGGGGGACTCCTGCGGTCAGGCGAGGCGGGCAGTTATTTCTACACTGTCGCTGGGCCCTTTGGAAGCGTGGTGCCTCCTGGTGCCGATAGTCCGGCCGACCGCCCGATAGCGAATGTGAACTGGTTCAACGCCGCCCGTTTCGCCAACTGGATCTCCAACGGGCAACCTGACGAGGGGACCCCGGAGCAACTGACGGAGAACGGTGCCTACAAGCTGCAGGGTGCCACACAGGGTGACTCGGCCCCTCGCAATACCATCAATCCCAACACCGGCTCCGCACCCCGTTTCTTCCTGCCGAACGAGGATGAATGGTATAAGGCGGCCTATTATGACCCCAACCTGGCTGGTGGCCAAGGGGGGTACCACGCTTACGCCACCCGGAGCAACACGGCCCCGGGTAACCAGATCGCCAACAGCGGCAACCAGGCGGTTTCCAACCTGGCCAATTACATCCTGGATGCCACCGGCGACTACTGCGTGACGCAGGATCCGAATCTGGACCTGTCCCAGAATTACCTCACGAATGTCGGCGCTTTCACTGGCAGTGCCAGCGCCTACGGCACCTTCGACCAGAACGGCAGCGTCTGGGAAATTCAGCAGGCGGTTGCTGCCGGCCCCAATTGCGTGGTGCGGGGCGGGGGATGGACATCATTGGCCGCATACCTGGTTTCCACCTACAGCCTGGGCGCCACCAACGACGCCTTCAACAGCAACGTGGGTTTCCGGCTGGCAGGGGTTGCGGAGCCGCCGGCTCAGGTGGAGATCAGCCTGGTCACCGTCGGCGATGCAGGTAACCCGTCCGATCCGGCTACTGGCTTTGGCGCGGTGGGTTACCGCTTCCAGATGGCCATCAACGATGTGACCATCGGTCAGTATGCCGTTTTCCTGAATGCAGTGGCCGCGGACGATCCTAATCAGCTTTTCAACGATAAGATGTCCACCGACCTAAACATCGCAGGTATCCAGCGCCAAGGCCAGCCTGGAAGTTACACCTACACTGTGCTGGATCCCCAAGGGGTCCAGAGCGTCCATGCCACCGGGCCTGACCGGCCTATCACCTATGTGAGCTGGTACGATGCCGCCCGCTTTGCAAACTGGATGTCCAACGGGCAGCCACGCGGCCCCCAAGGGCAAGCCACCACGGAAAATGGGGCCTACAACCTGGCGGGAGCACAAACAGACAGCGCCGTCGCCCGCAACCAGATCAATCCAAACACCGGCAAAACTCCCGACTTTTTTATCCCGCTGCAGGACGAGTGGTACAAGGCGGCCTATTACAACCCCATGAAGGCTGGAGGCCCAGGCTATTACCTTTACGCCACGCAGAGCGACACAGCTCCCGGCAACGACGTCAATTTGCCCACCATTGCCAATCAGGTGAACTACCTGAACCAGCAGATCAAGTTTTCCATCACCCAAGAGACCACCTACCAGGCGGGACAAAACTACCTGACCGATGTGGGAGCGTTCACCGCCAGCCCCAGCCACTACGGCACCTTCGACCAGAACGGCAACATCTACCAGTGGAATGATCTGGACGGCGTGGCCGGGACCTCGCGCGGGTTGCGGGGCGGTTTTTGGTTTGCCGGCGGGCCCTCCATCTCTTCCACCGGGTACTCCGAGGCCTCCCCGGCCCGGGAGGCGAGTGACTCGGGTTTTCGGTTATCCACCGGCCCGTTGCCCGAGCAACGGGAGGTGCCGCCGGCCTCCGGTCCGGTGGTGGCCGAACCATTCAATCTGGCTGCCGGCAGCACTGTCGCCAGTCTTGGAAACGGCCTAGTGGCTGTCTGGTCCTCAGATGGCTCAATGCAAGAATTCACCCCGTTTCCCGGGTACAAGGGCCCCTTGAATGTGAACACCCTCACCCGTTCGGGAGACGCAACACCAGATAGCCTGGTCATCGCGGTGGCGGGGACCAGTTCCCCACATGTGCTGGTGGTCGATGCTACAAGCGGCCGGGTCGCAATGAGCCTGTACGCCTTCGATCCAAAGTTTCTCGGCGGTGTTTCCGTGTCGGGGGGCACCACGCGGGTTGGGGATGAATGGACCACCGTGATCCTGTGCGGCGCCGGCAGCGGGTCCGAACCAGCCGTGAGCGTCTTTGATGCGGTGACCGGAGCTTCCCGTGGCGCGTTCTACGCCTTCAGTCCCGCCTACAAGGGTGGTGTGCGGATCGCTTTGTCCCAACCCCTTGCAGACGGCACTAGCTACGCAGTGGTCTCCTCCACCATCAACAGCCACCTGGTGGTCTTCGACCTGGCTGATTACGCGACACCCAAGCATAGTTTCTATGCGTTTCCCAGCGAGATAGTCTCTGCAGGCTTCACCGTGGCCTCAGCCGACCTCGACTTGGATGGAACCCTGGAAATCGTCGCCGGAGTCGCCCGGCAGGGCAACTCTTCCCAAGTGGCTGTCATGGACCTTTCGGGGAGGTTGCTTAAGCAAGGGAATGTGAATTTTCCCGGGGGAGTGGCCATTGCCGTCAACGATGCGGATCGCAACGGTCGACTGGACATTGTCGCCGCGTCGGGGCCGGGTATCCCCGGCCGGCTCTCCACCTACGACTATGCTGATTGGAGCCTGATCGATTCGCTTTTCATCAGCGACAGTCTCAACGGTGTCGCGGCCGCCACCAATTTTGCCCGCGCCTGATCAACCGTCCTGTGCTTCAGGTGGTTGTTTTCCGGGGCCAGCCAGCCAGTACCGGGCCACAAGCGCCCCCAAAATCCCTAGCGCGCCGCAGATCATCCAAACGGTGACCGGCTCGCTCTCCGGGGCCAGCAGGCGCGACCAGATTGGGTTCAATAACGGCTCCAAAAGGGTGATTAGTCCAGCCTCCCGCGCCGGCACATACCGCAACGCCCTGGCAGCAATAAGGTAGGGTAGCCCCATTTGCACACTGCCAAAAAGGGCCATCACAACCAGTTGCGCCACGGTTGGAAATGCTTGCCCCATCACCACTGGCAACAGCACCAGCGCCCCGACAAAAAAATTGAACACCGTCACAGGGGCACTGGGCAAATCCTTCAGCCAACCCAGACCCATCAACACTAAAGCAAAACCAACACCACTCGCAAGCGCCAAACCCACCGCCAACAAATGGCCATCCTCCCACCCTTCAATCACCAGGCAAGCCACACCACACATCGCCAGCGCCAGGCTCACCACAGTTGCCCGGTCCAGCTTTTCCTTCCATAAAAACCAGCCAGCAAGCACCACCCAAAAAGGGGCGGTGTACTGCAGCAAGACCGCACTTGCAGAAGACCCCAATGCTAGCGAAGCCACAAAGGTGGCGTTCATGAATGCGAAAATCAGCGCCACCGGCACCATGCGCCAGGTCACCTGTATCTGACCGGGCCGCACAAAGGGCAAAATGAAAAGTCCGCCCCAAAATACGCGCCAAAATGCCATCGCCAAAGGAGACATTGCTGGCTCATGGGCGCTAAATCCCAACAACACGGTCGTGTCCGAGGTGATCAACCGCGTGAAAGCGCCCGACAAACTCCATAGCACCGCCGCCACCACCAGCCAGAGTCTGGCGCGGGCAACCATGCGCGCTTCAGGCGGGAGCGTATTCACCGTGGTTTCCACGCCCACACCTGGTACCCCTCGTTGGCCATGCCAATCTGCCCATAGAACGCCTGCGCCTTGTGGTTATGCTCTTCCACATACAGTCGCACCAACACGGCGCCACCGTCCTCAGACGGGTCGCCAGCCATCTCCATCACTTTGCCAAACAAGGCTCGCATGATTCCCCGCCTGCGGTGGCTCTTGTCCACATACACGCTTTGAATCCACCACACCCAACCATCGCGCCAGTCACTCCATTCCCGCGTAAGCATCAATTGCCCAAGGGGCGGGCCTGACTGGGCTTCACGGGCCACCAAATAACGCACTTCAGGGCCCTTGCCAAAACCATTCGTCACCCCCGCAAGCACCGTTGCTTCATCCAGATGAATATCTTCGGTCTCAAACGCCAGCAAACAATTGAACCGCGCAAGGGTCTGGGCTTCGCCAAGAGTTGCGGGTGTAATCAACCAGGGTGTTGGAGTGGTGCTCATCAGGCTAGTTTACTGGCTGGTCGTCTGTTCCGCCCCCTTTAGGATGGGTAGGAAACATTTTCTCCACGGAATGCTGTCATGCCATCCCTTAGCCCCCAGGTTTGGACGCATCTTGAAGAGGCTGCCAGCGCCGCCTGCCAGAACAAAGGCAGCGGCCACGATTGGCTCCATGTGGCCAGAGTCACCAAACTCGCCGAACGCCTGGCACGCGCTGAAAATGCTGATAGCGACCTGCTGCGCGCCGCCGCCCTGCTCCACGAGCTGGTCAACCACCCCAAGAACCATCCCCGCTCCGCCCAATCGGGTGAAGACTGCGCCATGGCCGCCCGCCAGTTGTTATTGTCGGTGGGGGCAGATCCCTCCTGGGTCGAAATGGTCGCCACCTGCATCGAGGAGCACGCTTGGTCCGCTGGTAAAACACCTACCCTGCGCGAATCGGCTCTGCTGCAAGATGCCGACCGCCTCGATGCCTTGGGTGCTGTAGGACTTGCCCGCTGCTTTGCCACCGCCGACCGCATGAACAGCCTGATCCATCACCCAAGCGACCCGGCAGCCCTTGGCCGTGAACTCGATGACAAACGCTACGCCCTCGATCATCTTCCCAAAAAATTGCTACGCCTGGCCGAACGCTTCCACAGCCAAACCGCGCAACAGCTCGCACAACCCCGCATCGCGCTGGTTCGCCAGTTCTACAGCGCCATGATCAGCGAGCTGGAATGAATTCACCAGGCCGGCCTATAAGCCGGGTTCTGTTTCCACGCTTGCGCGCAGATGACGACCATTTCTCTGGGCGCGCGATTACCCGCGCGCTCTAGCAACCTACCCGGGAGTATGACGGGCCGGGCCGACCCTTCTCCCTTACTTGGTCTTGCTCCAGGTGGGGTTTGCCAAGCCAGCCGGTTACCCGGCTGCTGGTGGGCTCTTACATTAAGCGGCGAACCGCCCCACCTTTTCACCCTTACCCGGGGAGTCCCCCCCCCAGGCGGTTTGTTTTCTGTTGCACTTTCCCGACCCTTCAGCCAACGGACACGCAAGCGAGCCCCTCAGCCTTCGGGTGGTGGGCGTTACCCACCACCTCGCCCTATGGAGCCCGGACTTTCCTCCACCAGGCGGTCGCAGGTTTCCCCACGCCCCTGGCAACGGCCGTCCAGCCGACCCGGTGAACCTCCACCCTAGCGAACCACCTCCCTCCACACCAGCGCACTGGGCCAAGCCTGCCACTTCCGCCACAGATTTTTGCCAGTTTTTCCCTACAATGACCCAACTATGCTTGTGTTTGATCCAACCCAGCCCGCACATGACCACACCGACATACCCCGGGGGGCCGTTGTCACGCTGGGTAATTTCGATGGCGTCCACCGCGGCCACGCCACCCTCGTCTCCACCGCCGTCCGCTTAGCCCATGCCCTGGGTAACTTGCCTGTGCTCGCCCTGGCGCTCGATCCCCACCCCCGCTCGCTGTTAGGCCAAGCCCTACCTGCCCCCCTCACCACCCTCGAAGACCGCTTGGCTTTGTTGCGCCAAGCCGGCGCAACCGAGGCCGGGGTGCTGCGCACAAGCCCCACGCTACTAAGCTGGGATGCCGACACCTTTTTCCAAAAAGTACTAGTAGAATCCCTAAATTCCAAGGGCTTGGTCGAAGGGGAAAATTTCTGCTTCGGCCGCTCCCGGGCCGGCACCATCGATACCCTGAAAAAACTCTGCCCCCTTTCAGACATCCATTTGGGTGTGGTGGCACCCGTATCCGAGACCGCGGGCGAAATTTCCAGCACCCGCATTCGTGCCGCCCTGGCAGAGGGCGAGGTCGATCTGGCCGCACGCTTGCTAAACAGGCCCTACCGCCTGCGTGGTCTGGTCATTCATGGGGCCCATCGCGGCCGCACCATCGGCTTCCCAACTGCCAACCTGGCCGGCCGCACCGTGGTGCCCGCCGCAGGCGTATACGCCTGCATCGCCACCCTGCCCGACGGCTCCACCCTCCCTGCTGCCACCCACATTGGCCCCGCACCCACTTTTGGCGACACCCTGCCACGCATCGAGGCCCACCTCCTCGATTTTTCACGCGACCTCTATGGTCTGGATCTTGCCCTCGACTTCCTCGCGCAGGTCCGCCAGCCTCAACAATTCCCCTCGCCTCAGGCCCTCATGGCGCAAATGAACCAAGATATCGACCACATTCGCCCCATCTGCTTCAACCACCTCCATAAGGGTTCCGCGCCATGACCATGCCCGCCACCCCACCAGAAGACATACTGCGCATCCAAAAGCTGTGCGACGAAGTCCTCGCACCCCTTTATGATCTCCAAACCAGTCGGGTACGCGTCGTCGCCATCGACGGCCCGGTCGGCCAAGTCCGTCTCGAGGGTGCCTGCGCCTCCTGTATCGCCAGCACGCGCCTGCTCTTTGCCGAAATCGAAGCCCTGCTCAAATACCACAAAGACCCTGTCGAATACCTCGAGGTCGTTGTCTGACCATAAAAACCAAGGGGCCCAGGCCTCCTGTTCTTAGCCTTTTCCCCCGCCCCCACATTCAACCTGTGTTACAAGGGTAATCAACCAACGCAGGAGCCAACATGGCCGTTGAACCCACCAACACACAGCCTGCGGTCGATCCTTCGGCCTCCGACGCCCAGGTTCCAGCCACCCCCATCTTGCGGCGCCTCACTTCGGTCGATGCCTATCGCGGCTTTGTCATGCTGCTCATGATGGCCGAAATAATACACCTCAATCGCATCGCCAAAGCCTTCCCCGACAATCCTGTCTGGCAGTTCCTCAGTGCACAGCAATCCCATGTCGAATGGCGCGGCTGCACTCTGCACGATCTCATCCAGCCCTCGTTCAGTTTTCTCGTCGGGGTCAGCGTGGTGCTCTCTCTCGACATGCGCCGCCGCCGGGGCGACAACCCTGCCAAGTTCATCACCCACGCCGCCTGGCGCGCTCTGGTACTGACCTTCTTGGGCGTCTGGCTACGCTCTCTGGGCAAGTCCCAAATCAACTTCACTTTCGAGGACACTCTCACCCAAATCGGCCTTGGGTTCTTTCCGCTCTTCCTCATCGCACTGTGTGCCAAAAGGGTCTGGTGGATTTGCCTGGCCATCATTCTGGTCGGCTACTGGGGTGCCTTCGCCCTCTATCCCGCCCCTGCACCCGATTTCGACTACTCCAAGGTCGGCGTTCCCGATACTTGGAACGAAAACTCCACCGGTTTCTCGGCCCACTGGAATAAAAATTCCAACCTCGCATGGAAATTCGACACCTGGTTCCTCAACCTCTTCCCCAGGCCCAAACCGTTTGAATACAACAGCGGCGGCTATTCCACCCTCAACTTCATCCCCACCCTGGCAACCTCGCTCCTCGGCCTCATTGCCGGTGGTTGGCTCCTGTCTGCTGCAACCGCCTCACGCAAACTGGCCCTTTTCGCCACCGCCGGGGCTATCTGCCTCATTGCAGGGTTCGCCCTCGATTACCTAGGTATTTGCCCATCTGTCAAACGCATTTGGACTCCCTCTTGGGTGCTGTTCAGCGGGGGCTGTTGTTTCCTGCTACTCGCCCTCTTCTTCCTCATGGCAGATGCCACCAGTTTCACCCTCTGGTCCTATCCCCTGCGCGTATTGGGCATGAACCCCATCGCCTCCTACCTCATCAGTCACTTGCTTGAGGGATTCATCCGCCTCAACTTCGCACTTCTTCTGGGCAAAGAATTTTTCCGGTTTGGCGGCCAAGCCTACGAACCCCTTTTCATCGGCCTCGGCATCCTTACTGTCGATTGGATCATCCTGGCCTGGATGGAACGCAGGAAAATCTTCCTCCGCATCTAATCCAAAAACTCAATTTCCCTAGTGGCGCTCCGGCGCTTCATGGGCTTGAATACATCTCGGGGAAGTCATTGGGCCCCACACCCAGCCAACAGGCCAGACAATACCGCTCAGCTCCACGGGAATAATCAATGGGCGGGTCAAAATAACTGGCATTACTTTGCCAATACGCTTCCTCGTCATACATCCGGGCACACTCAACGCATTGCCTAAGTTGCCCGGGGTCTTTCAACCCTTCCTGTTCGTTCAACATGCCTTTTGCCTCTCCAATAAACTTCAACGCCCCCAAGTACGCAAAAAATCAACAAAAGCTTTTCTTTCCTTGGGCTTGATGGGCCTGCCATAAAATTCCAAATGCTCCAGCATCATGTCCTGACGGATCTCACGCCTGCAGGTTTCCGACCGGCCAGCATGAAAACTACCCCGCACATACAGCGCATGGCGGTGGCCGCTCTCCAAGAGATCTTCAAGACTGCCCATCCACTCCATCTGCAAATGGCCCACATAGTGCATGTTGAGCCGTTCACGCATCTGCTCGATGCTGATCTTGCTCCCCACAGGCAACAAGGCATACCGCATACCGCATTCAAGCGCGTAGCAACTGATCTCCCGTTTCCTATGCTCCTCCACCCGAATCGACCAAGGCATCACATCGCGCAAAAAACCAAGCATCTGCTCCTGATTGACAAACCAGGTGAAACCGCGCGCGCACCCATCTGGCTCGCCTGCCTTCGCCCCTAGCATTGAGAAAAATCCCCAACTAGTCCGCTTTGGCCTCAGGCTATGACCCAACTTCCAGGCGTCTTCCGCTTGTTTCTCGCTCAGCATGGCCCAATCCCCTAATCAGTCTTGATTGCTAAACCAGACAACCAGTTCAGCCCACCCGATTCAGCCACAATCAGGCAGCCACAAAACCGTCCGGCCCGTCCAACGAACCAGGCGTGTGGGGAACCCAAGGGGTGCAAGGTTCCAGATCATGGGGAAACGGGTCAGAATAAGCGTAAAACATCAGCCTGCCCTCGTTGGAGATTTGTTGGCACAAACCTCCTTGCAGCCAACCCCCAAAACCTTGCAGAAAAATTCCCCTAACTGCTTACACACCAAGAACATATACACTTGTACAGTTGGCCCTAAGGCCACACTAACTCACCCCCCCTAAAAATGTTAATTTGGCATCAGTTCGGGCGGCGGCCATCAAAATCTGCCCCACCCGTTCGATGGTTTGGCTCAATTGTGCTGCTACTTGGAAAAATTCATGAACATGCCCATGCTTGTGGCCCTCATGGGGGCCTCCCTTTTCCCCGCTCAAGATCTCAAGCCCGCAAGCGAAATCCGCATCCTGCTCGATGCCCAGGTCAAAGCTTGGAATCAGGGAGACCTCGACGGCTTCGTCTCTGCCTACTGGAACGATGACCGTGTCACCTTCTTCTCAGGCGGCGATGTCAGCAAAGGCTTCAAGCCACTCCGCGACCGCTATTTCAAACGCTATAAAGCCGATGGAAAAGAAATGGGACAACTGGCATTTGAAAACTTGGAAATCGAGCCGGTTGGCCCAGACTTCGCCACAGCTCGCGGTCGCTTCCGGCTGAAAATGAAAGAAGATCAACCCACAGGCCTGTTCACCCTATGGCTTCGCAAATTTCCCGACGGATGGAAGATTGTGCACGACCACTCTTCGGCAGCCGAAAAAAAATGATCCGTATGAAGCTAAATTCCACACCCCCAAAAAAACCACACCGCCCGCGCCACCATTCCCAGCTATCTGTTGCGGGGTGAAGGCTGCGCGAGCGGGTTGTAAGGAGTGAATTATTCGCTCTGACTTAATTACGAGCCGCACCCCAAAAAGGTTGTGACAAGAATCGATTTATCAGCAAAAATTGTTCACTTATATCTAGATCAACACAGATAGCCACTTTACATGCAGTATCTGTGCAATACCCCCAACGAGATTCGAACTCGTGTCTTAGCCTTGAGAGGGCTACGTCCTAGGCCTCTAGACGATGGGGGCGTGGCTTACGCTACGACAAGACGTGGCGCCATACCTTCAGCAACTCAGTTGCTGGCAGGTACCACATTGATTTTCCGGCCTGCAAATTCCACCACGCCGTCAGCCAAGGCAAACAGAGTGTCGTCCCTGCCAATGCCGACATTCTTGCCTGGGTGAAACTTGGTCCCGCGCTGACGCACGATGATGTAACCGGTCTCTACAGACTCGCCACCGAAGGTCTTAACTCCCAGCCGTTGGCTGTTCGAGTCTCGACCGTTCTTGGACGAACCCTGACCTTTCTTATGTGCCATTTCCGCACCACCCCAACGTAAAAGTACTTTGAATCAGAACAGTCAACATTACCAGACAACCACCTGTTTGTCAGCGTTTCTTGTACTTTTCGGCCAAAACTCGCTCAAAATCAAACATGCCAACTAGCCAAGGACCTCTTTCAGCCCCAACAAGTCGGTCGCAACTCATTGCCAAATCAGGGGTTTTTGCTCTCTGCCACAGGTTTGCCCGGCACTCCGCCAGGCGCCGCTGGCACCACCGGTTTAGGCCCACCACCAGGTGCTACCGGCTCTCCAGCTGGATTTTCAGGGGGCTGCCTCTCAAATCCCTTCAACAGACCGCCCCGATAAATCCACCGCGGCGTGTTCGCCATCTCTATCCGATCCGTATTGCCAATCCGCCTGAAATCTACCTGCAGCGTCTTGCGCCTCACCACATTTTCTTTGCCACCCTGGTCAAGCGTTACAATCGACCAACCATTCGATAGGCCTGTCACATATAAGGTATATCGGCCAGCCTGCGGGATATCATCCCATATAGCCACCCCTGTGACCGGACGAAGCCGGTCCGGTTTGCTCAATGGAATCAGCTCCTGGCTGATGGTCACCGAATTTTGAATGCTGTCCAATCCCGACGGGTCTTCCTGACGTATCACCGCTTGCTCCACCGACGGGAGAATCTGGTCGGGAAGAATTCCATCGCCGCTATCCGCTTTCAATTCAAACGACGGAATAAATAGCCGCGGTTCGCCCGTGAAATTGTACACTTGGTACCACATATACATGCACAGTCGCTCGCCCTTGCCGGGCACCTTTACCTTCAAAAAACGCGGGTCCTTGAACTTCATGTGCAGCACCCAAACAGGCGGCACACCAGGCGGATCTTTAGCCAATCCCTTCCCCAGACCCGCTGACAAATCCATCCCGTTCACCCGGGGTGTCGGGTCTTGCGGGCTCAGGCTGGGCACCACCAAACGATCATTAGGGCCCTTGGGTATATTGTTTTCCAAGTCCAGCCCGCCCATAGGCGCGGCTGCACCCCCAAGCGGTACCGCCGCAGGGGCTTTTTCAGCTTTGGGAGGTTGGGCCGCCGGCTCAGCAGCCTTGGGTGCTCCCGCCGCTGGCTTTGGAGCAGGCGCAACAGGATTATCGGGCGGAGGCGGAGGTTGGGCTGTCAATCGGCTGCTGGCCGAACCCGCCAGCACCATTCCCAATCCGGCAATCACGCCATAGGCCAGGCGAAGGCCCTTTTTGCTACCGCTACTGCGCATCGCCTGCACTCCAAGCACCAGAAATTCACCACTTCATCCAAAAACAGGTAGGGGCATACCCCTTCCCATGCAACAAACACAAATTCTCTATTTCAGTCCTCTATCCCGGCCACCCTATTAAAATCAAGCGCACCCAGTAAAACCAGCCTGCCAACCTTCATGGCACACCCCAAACTCCCACCAGACTGCCCCTAATTGATTGTGCTGGTGCCCATCTTGCCCTTTAAGTTACTTTTTCGCTTGCCCGGTCAAAAGCTCCCACTGCCCCACTCCTGCAAACAGGTACAAGGCGGTTTCAGCCATTACCCGCGCACGAGGAACACCATGAAACCACCCTTTTTTGCCCTGCGCGCGATGGCTTTGGGCTTGGCTGCAGCTTACTGCTTGGCACCAACCGCTTGTCAGGCCCAAACTCCCGATGAAGATCCGCCCAGGCTCATCAAGCCCGTCCCCACCCTCGACCCGGCTGAAAAAAACCGCCGCGAAGCGCTCGACCAATACCTGCACGGCCTAATTGAACTTGGTACCAATCGCCCCGTCGAGGCGATTGGTTTTTTGGACAAGGCCCTCGAATTAGACCCCAAGGCACTGCCTCCCAAGCGTGCGCTCGTGTGGGCCCACCATCAGCTATTCCGCCGCGACGAGGTCATCCGCCTCGGCACAGAGGTGCTCCATCGCGACCCAGACGATATCACCCTGGCCCTCACTGTGGCCGCCAGCCTCACCATACGCGGAATGGAAACAGAAGCCGGCGACCTCCTTGAAAAACTACTGCAAGCTGAAAAGGTTCAAGAAACACTTTCTCTCAAAATTGATGTTCTAGGCGAACTGGCCAACCTCCGACGCGACACCCGTCAATGGAAGGCAAGCGAGAACGCCCTCACCGAAGTCATCGCCATGCTCGACCGCCCCGAACTGACGGTGCTAGGCTGGTCGCCCGATAGGTTAAAAAAATGGAAAGCCGAGGCTCTTGAGCGGGTAGGCCGCCTTCGGGTTGAACAAAACAATCTCGAAGGTGCATTGGAAAGCTACCGCCAGGCCCGCGCGGTCGACCAAGTGGAATCGGCCAGGCTCGGCCTGCTTCTGGGAAATGTCCTGGCCCGCCAAGGTCGCCAAAAAGAGGCCTTGGAAAAGCTGGCCGAATACCTCACCACCAAACCCTCCGGGCTCGATGGCTACGAGCTATGGATCACGCTCCGCCGCCAACAGGGCCAAGACAAACGCCTGCTCGATGAACTCGCCGCCTTTGCCGCCGCCGATCCCGTCAACGCTAACCTCGGCATCCTTCTCGCCCGCCAGCGCGCACAATACGGCAACTGGACCGGTGCCGAGGCCGCCTGCCTCCAGGCCTTCCGCACCATACCCTCACCCGAATCAGCCCGCGTGCTCATCGACCTATGGTGGAATCAACCCGACAAAGGCCCGGCCTCGTTCATCGCTTTTCTCGACACCTGCGTCACCGAACCCGAAAATACCCAGCTAAGCGGCATCCCAGCCTTCCCCGGACAAGCTGCCGGCAACCAGGCCACCGACAAATCGCAGGCAAGGCAGCTTAGCCTCGCTTTGCAGGAAGACCCGGTCCGACTGCGCGAACTACTCACCTTTGCCACCCGTGCCCTATCCCCCGCCGGTGAAGGCGCCTCGCCAAAACCCGGCGCTGTGGAAATGAACCAGTCCCCATGGAAGCCCATGACCCTGCAACTGCTGGGCCGATGGGCCCTTGAACTGCGCTCATTCTCCGAGGCGGTGGTACTCCACCGCGCCCTGCTATCCCTGCGCGGGGCAGACCGCGATGTCCGCTTTGCTGGCCGGATCAGCTTTGCAGAAGTTCTGGTACAAGACCATCGCTACGACGAGGCCAGCCGCGTGGTGCGCGAGGCACTTGCCGAATCGAAGCCGGGCCAAGAGCGGGTCCAGACTCGCCTCTGGCTGGCCGGTATCCTCAGCCAAATGAAAGAGAACGAGCGTGCCCTCGAGCAAGTCGATCTGGCCGAGGCTGAGGCACCCGAACACTTGCTGCACAAAACCCAAATATCGCGCGCCCGCGTGGTCGCTGAGGCCGGCCGGCCCGAAGAGTCTCTCGCCATTCTGGCCAAACTGCGCGAAAAACTCCTCGGCTTGGAAGACCGCCGCAACGCAGCGCTCACCAGCTTCTACATTCTCGACAAGCTCAAGCGTCTGGCCGAGGCAGATAAGGAACTCGAAGCCCTGCTCCAGATCGATCCCAATGATGCCCAAGTCTGCAATGCCCTCAGCTACAGTTGGTCAGAACGCAACATGCGACTCGACGAGGCCGAACGCCTCATCCGCCGGTGCCTGAAAAACGAGGAAGAA
>Ga0315905_10002688_pt1 | contig 18631 bp, 15 predicted proteins | sample LakEriMetagenome_5_FD_203522 | JGI IMG/M metagenome (GOLD analysis project Ga0315905, IMG submission 203522) | Freshwater fungal communities from buoy surface, Lake Erie, Ohio, United States - Buoy 4 MA121 | ecosystem: Environmental > Aquatic > Freshwater > Lake | place: USA: Lake Erie, Ohio... | reverse complement strand
TCCTGAGCCTCTGCCGCGAGCGTAGGCAGGCACGCCTGTGCCTGAAGCATCATCCTCCAAAGGCATTCCCTTCGGCCCTAAAAACTCCCAGTTGTAGTGATGTGTGCCACGGACTGTCGAACTATTCGTTGATGCGCTTCGCAACAAAGCGCCGGCATATGCCGGAACCTCTCCATGCACGATTGAGTCGCACACCTGCGAGCGCAAGACGAACGCAAACAGCACCCCTGCTACTAAAAGCAACACGCCTTTCATCAGCCACGAAAATACTGCGGCAAGAGCCAATCATGATTGCAAAAAAAAACGCCCTCAGATGAGGGCGTTTTATGAAAGACTATTTCAATTTGAACTTCTTCTTGACAGAATCAATTGCATTCAACTCTTCCCAAGGGAACAACTTCACTTTGACTTTTATTTCGTTCTTCTTTCCCTTATTGAAAACTTTCGTGACTACCTGTGACTCGCGGCCCATGTGACCGTAAGAAGCAGTTTCTAAGTAGATAGGGGTTCTAAGTTTGAAGCGCTTCTCGATAGAGTACGGACGCATGTTAAACTCATCCATTCCACGAATGATGCGAGCAATCTCACCATCGGTCATTTTAACCTTTGCCGTGCCATACGTATTCACGTACAAACCAACCGGCTCAGCTACACCAATCGCATAAGCTACCTGAACCAAAGCTTCGTCGCAAACACCTGCAGCAACGAGGTGCTTTGCTATGTGGCGTGTTGCATAGGCAGCAGATCGATCCACTTTCGATGGGTCCTTTCCGCTAAATGCACCACCACCGTGTGCACCTTTTCCGCCGTACGTATCAACAATGATTTTGCGACCTGTCAAACCGGTATCACCATGAGGACCACCGATTACAAACTTACCGGTTGGATTGATGTGATAATTGATCTTGTCGTTGAACAAAGCCTGAACACGCTTAGGAAGTTTCTTTTTAACTCGAGGTATAAGAATGTTAATCACATCCTCACGAATCTTCTTCAACATGGCGCCATCCTTATCGAAATCGTCATGTTGAGTAGAAATCACGATCGAATCGATGCGTACAGGCTTATTGTTATCATCGTATTCGATGGTTACCTGGCTCTTTGCGTCCGGACGCAAATACGGCATCACCTTGCCCTTGCCCGCTTGAAACTCACGACGAACAGACGACAATTCGCGCAACAGTGTATGAGCTAGTTCAAGAGGAAGTGGCATGTAATTGTCGGTCTCGCGAGAAGCGTATCCGAACATCATACCTTGGTCACCTGCGCCTTGCTCCTCAGGCTTCTTGCGTTCTACTCCTTGGTTGATATCCGGTGACTGCTCGTGAATGGCCGAGAGAATACCACAGGAATTCGCTTCGAACATATACTCACTTTTGGTGTATCCGATTTGACGAATAACTTCACGGGCAATGTCCTGCACATCCAGGTATGCATTCGACTTCACTTCACCGGCAAGCACAACCTGACCTGTAGTCACGAGCGTTTCGCAAGCAACTTTCGAAGATGGATCTTGAGCTAAAAAGTTATCGATTAAGGCGTCTGAAATTTGATCGGCAACTTTGTCAGGATGTCCCTCTGAAACCGATTCTGAAGTAAATAAATACGGCATGGTGTTATAGATTGTGGGCCAAAAATAGAACACATGAGCTCATTTTAAAATTCACGTGCAAAAAAGAAAGACTGGAGTCCCGAATGATTCACTTTTTAGAACGACCGCTAATTATCAAGAGTGTCAAGGAAAACAAACCAATAAACAACACCGTCACTAGTTCGACAAAACGCTCTGATTTGAACTCACAAGACAACAGAGCTTGGCATCCCGGAGGAACAAGAACCCCGATTACTCCGTAATTTACTTGATGAATAGGTCTAGATGCGCCTGAAATATGAACTGACCAATTGGCATGATAAGGAACATTAATGACTAGCCAACGTTCCGAATCTGTTGGGTTGACAACATAACCCTCGAAATAATCACCCTTCTCCACAACACCACTAAGACTGCACTCTGTTCCAATATTATCAAGATGTACATTCAATCCATAAATACAGCCCGAACGAATACTATCACCATCCAAACAAACCCTGAAAGGAAAATACATCGCTGCGCTATTACATACGCGACCATTCCTCGATAAATCAGAGTCTGATGCATTGACGGCAGGGGCATTATTTCCATGAATTAGTAATGCAGAATACGAAGCACTCATGGCCAACAACAGCCAGAGAATCCCCTTCACAAAAGGTGACATCATATTGATCGTTCGTAACAATTAGTCGCGGTTTAGACGTGGTATATATACGACAAAAAGTTAGACAAAAAAGTATTTTGAGGGTTTAATCGTTGTTTTAATTTGTTCCATTGCGTTCACTCGTATATTCGCGCAGCTTTATCAAGAAGGACGGAGGGAAAAGGCCCTGTGATGTCCTGGCAACCCAATACGAGTTGGGTGCCAACTCCTCCCCTCACATGAGGGAAAGATGAGGCAGCACAGCGTTCGTGCACCTCTCCCTTATCCTTCTTAGTAAAGCATTAGTACCATAGCTATGACTTTACAGGAACTGTCTCAACAGAAAATCATTATTCTCGATGGCGCCATGGGCACCATGATTCAACGATACAAACTCGAAGAAAGCGACTTCCGAGGAAATCGATTCGCACATCACCAGAGTGATTTGAAAGGGAACAACGATCTTCTTTGCATCACACGACCCGACATAATTGAAGAAATCCACTACCAATATCTCCAGGCAGGAGCAGATATAATCGAAACCAACACATTCAATGCTCAGCGAATCTCTCTGGCCGATTATCACATGGAAGAGCTCGCCTACGAATTGAATGTGGCAGCGGCTGCATGCGCTCGCAAAGCCGTTGACAGATATCAAAAAGAAAATCCGAACGCAACGCGCAAGTTCATAGCAGGTGCAGTGGGGCCAACTAATCGTACCGCATCCCTTTCGCCTGACGTTAATGACCCGGGGTTCCGTGCTATTACCTACGATCAACTTGTGGAAGCCTATAGCGAACAAATCAAAGGCCTGCTCGACGGAGGAGTTGACGCCCTATTGATTGAAACAATCTTCGACACGTTAAATGCAAAAGCAGCACTCTACGCTGCCATGGAAATATGCGAGGAACGCGGTGTCGATGTACCGCTTATGATAAGCGGCACCATTACCGACGCAAGCGGACGCACATTGAGCGGACAAACATCCGAGGCGTTCTTCGTTTCTATGTCGCACGCGCCGCTATTCAGCATTGGCTTCAATTGCGCGCTCGGTGCTGAACAACTCGAACAATATGTACAGGTGCTCAGCAAGCACGCCGATTGTTGCGTGAGCGCATACCCCAACGCGGGGCTACCTAATGCCATGGGGCACTATGATCAAACTCCCGATCAGATGGCAGCGCTCGTGAAGTCATATTGCGAAAAAGGAATTGTAAACATTCTCGGCGGTTGTTGCGGAACCACTCCCGATCACATTCGAAGCATATCGAACATCGCGAGCCATTACCAACCACGCAAAACCGCTATTAACGCTTGAAGAAGCCACATCCATGAAACCCGAAACACTCAAGTATAAGATTCGTTTATCAGGACTGGAACCACTGCTGGCCACTTCAGAATCCAATTTCATCAATGTTGGCGAGAGATGCAATGTGACAGGCTCCAAGAAATTCCTGGAACTCATCAAGACCGATCAATTCGATGCAGCTCTAGCTGTCGCAAAAGAGCAAGTAGAAGGAGGAGCTCAGATCCTGGACATCAATATGGATGAGGGTCTTATTGATGGCGGGCACGCCATGACACGCTTTCTAAATTTGATTGCCAGCGAACCCGACATTGCTCGTATACCGATCATGATTGACTCCAGTAAGTGGGAAATCATCGAAGCCGGATTAAAGTGCATACAGGGAAAAGGTGTAGTGAATTCGATTTCATTAAAGGAAGGCGAAAGCGATTTCATTTCGAAAGCGAAGAAAATCAAGCGATACGGAGCAGCAGTAGTCGTCATGGCGTTTGATGAAAACGGTCAGGCCGACACACTCGAGCGACGAATTGAAATTTGTAATCGCGCCTACCGTGTCCTGGTTGATCACGTTCATTTTGAACCTACGGATATCATTTTCGACCCCAATATTTTTCCCGTTGGCACAGGCATGGAAGAACACCGCAACAATGCAGTTCACTTCTTTCAGGCGACACAGTGGATCAAACAAAATCTACCCGGTGCTCTGGTAAGCGGAGGAGTTTCAAATGTCTCCTTCTCTTTCCGCGGAAACAACCGTGTGCGCGAAGCCATTCATTCCGTTTTCCTCTATCACGGCATTCAACATGGCTTAGACATGGGTATTGTAAACCCAAGCCAACTGGAAGTGTATGACGAAATCCCTGCAGATTTGCTTGCACTTGTAGAAGACGTTGTACTCAACAGACGCGAGGATGCTACAGAGCGATTGCTTGACTACGCTGACAAAAACAAAGAGTCGGCGAAGAAAGAATCGAAGCAAGACTTAGAGTGGCGTAACGCTTCCCTGGAAGATCGCCTGTCACATGCGCTCATTAAAGGCATCATTGACTTCATAGACGAAGACACAGAAGAGGCTCGTCAGAAATATGGCAGACCTCTGCATGTTATCGAAGGCCCGCTCATGGCAGGAATGAGCATCGTCGGTGATTTGTTCGGCTCGGGCAAAATGTTTCTTCCGCAGGTAGTGAAAAGTGCTCGTGTCATGAAGAAGGCTGTGGCCTATTTGGAACCTTACCTTCAAGCGGAAAAAGACGAATTACGCGCAGCCGGGGGAACAGCATCGAGCAATGCAGGTAAAATTCTCATGGCAACCGTTAAAGGTGATGTTCATGATATCGGAAAAAACATTGTAAGCGTTGTGCTCGCCTGCAACAACTATGAAATCATTGATCTCGGCGTAATGGTACCTGCAGATAAAATACTTGAAGCAGCCATTAAAGAGAATGTGGATGTAATTGGTCTTTCCGGTCTTATAACACCGTCGCTCGATGAAATGATTCACGTAGCGAAAGAAATGCAGCGCAGAAAGATGTCAATGCCACTGCTTATCGGCGGGGCTACTACTTCGCGCGTGCATACAGCCGTTAAAATCGAACCTCACTACAATCATCCTGTTGTGCATGTGCTCGATGCCAGCCGAGCAGTCACCGTAGTAAGCAGCCTGCTCAGCAAGGATCAGCAAAAAGAATATGTTGCAAACCTCCGAAGTGAGTATTCAAAAGTGCGCGAAAACTATGCAGCACAAAATGAAAATCGGGCATTGCTCTCCTTAACAGAGGCTAGAGAGAATCACGCACAACTAGCTTTCGACGACACCACGATTCATGCACCATTAATGCCTGGCGTACATGTCTTTTCTCATATTGAACTCAGTGAACTCGTTCCCTACATAGACTGGATGCCATTCTTCCAATCATGGGAACTCGCGGGGAGATTCCCACAAATCCTGGATGACGAAGTAGTTGGTGAACAAGCTCGTCAGTTATACGAAGACGCACAAAAGATGCTTGAAGAAATCATACGCGAAAGATCTATTCAAGCACGTGCTGTGGTGGGAGTTTTTGAGGCGAATAGCGAGGGAGATGATATTATATTGTCGCAAGGCACCTCCTTCCACACCCTCCGTCAACAAACCAAAAAAACCGTAGGGCTGCCGAACTATGCATTGGCCGATTTCATTGCTCCCAAAGATTCAGGCAAAAAAGATTTCGTGGGTTGTTTCGCTGTATGTGCCGGCTATGGCGTTGACGAGTTGGTGAAGATATACGAACAGAATCATGATGACTATAACGCCATACTTGTAAAAGCGCTTGCAGATAGATTCGCAGAAGCTCTTGCAGAATACATGCATGAAAAAGTACGGAAGAACATTTGGGGCTATGCCTCTGATGAATCGCTGAGCAATGATCAACTCATCGCCGAATCGTATCGCGGTATTCGCCCCGCTCCCGGCTACCCGGCATGTCCTGATCACTTAGAGAAGCAAACAATATGGGAACTACTGGAAGTTGAAAAGACCATTGGTCTTTCTCTCACCGAATCCATGGCGATGTACCCCACTGCAGCAGTTAGCGGCTATTACTTCGCACACCCCGAATCGAAATACTTCGGCATCCAAAAAATAACCAACGAACAAGTAACGGATTACGCTTCAAGAAAAGGAATCCCACAAGCAGAGGCCGAAAAATGGCTCAGTCCTGTTCTCATCTAATACCACGACCATGAAAGTTATCGAACATATTTCAAAAGCTAAATCAACGCTTTTCTCTTTAGAAATCCTTCCTCCATTGAAAGGCCAGAACATTAATTCTCTGTTTGAAACGATGGATGAGTTAATGGAGTTCTCACCTGCATTCGTTGATGTGACTTATCATCGCGAAGAATACGTTTTCAAAGACGCTGGCAATGGCCTACTCGAAAAACGTGTAGTACGCAAGCGCCCCGGTACAGTGGGCATCTGCGCAGCAATCAGCAACCGATACAAAGTCGACACTGTGCCACACATCATTTGCGGTGGATTCAGCAAGCAAGACACAGAAGATGCACTCATTGATCTGAATTTTGTAGGGCTCGACAACGTTCTGGTACTTCGTGGCGACCCTATCAAAAGTGAAGGCCGATTCAAGCCGGAACCCGATGGCCATGCTTTCGCCGTTGATCTCGTTGAACAAGTAGTTAGTATGAATAGCGGCAAATACATTGATGCTGATTTAAAAGACGTGCAACAAACCAACTTCTGTATCGGAGTTGCAGGATATCCCGAAAAACATTTCGAAGCTCCCAACATGAACTCAGATTTGCGCTACCTCAAAGCAAAAGTCGATGCCGGAGCTGAGTACATCGTAACTCAAATGTTTTACGACAACCAGGCATTCTTCAAATTCGTGGACGACTGCAAGGCAATCGGCATTAACGTACCAATCATACCGGGGCTTAAACCTCTGGCAAGTCGCGCACAGTTGAGTGTCATACCTCATCACTTCCACATCAATATGCCCGATGAATTGGTGCAAATGGTAGAAAAAGCAAAGTCAGAAGAAGAGGTTCGTAACATTGGAATTGAATGGTGCATTCAGCAATCCAAAGAGCTCATGAAAGCAGGAGTTCCTGTATTGCACTACTACACCATGGGTAAGGCAAAAAGCACGAAGGCGATAGCGAAGGCAGTGTTCTGATGGGGACTGGAGACTGAGGACTAGGGACAGTCAAGGCGCTGCTTTTCGTTTAGGGCGCGCGTGCCGAAGCAAGGGTGAGATGTATAGCCTAGAACCCATCCCCACATTGGCACTAACCACCTACGCGCGAAGCATCGCCGCAACCATCCCCGATACCCAGTACTCACTCCCTTCGTATCTTCGCCCCCGTGCGCCCACTCCTAATCATCCCGCCTCTCACGCAGCTCAACACGCCCTACCCGGCAACGGCGTATCTATGCGGGTTGCTAAAGCAGCAGGGCATCGCTTTCAGACAAGGCGATTTGGGATTGGATCTGGTGTTGCGCGTGTTCAACCGCGATGGCTTCAAGCTGTTGTTTGATGCTATTGAACAGGGAAACTTCAACCTGCCGCAACACCTGAGCGACACGCTACTCCGTCGCGATGCGTATGAAGCGACGATCGATACAGTCATCGATTTTCTGCAGAACAAAAACTACTCGTTTGCCTATCGCATAGCGAACTCCGATTATTTACCGCAAGGCAATCGATTCAAAACGATCGACGATTTGGAGTGGTTCTTCGGACACATCGGTGTGCAAGACAAAGCGCGCTACAAATGCACTATGTACCTCGAAGACGTAGCCGACCTCATTCAAGCGACGGTCGGTCCGCACTTCGGTTTTTCAAAATACGCCGAACGCATTGCACGCACTGCCGTGAGCTTCGATCCCATCGAAGAAGCACTGCAGGCACCCAACAACTACTTCGATGAGTTGCTGCTGAGTGAACTGAGTCGATATTTTGCCAGCGAGGTGCCTGATTTCGTTGGTTTCACCGTGCCCTTCGGAGGCAACTTATACGGTGCGCTCAAATGCGCGCAGTGGATCAAAGAACACCACCCCACTGTGCCCATTGCCATGGGCGGCGGTTATCCAAATACCGAACTGCGCGACCTCTACGATCCGCGCGTATTCAACTACATCGACTACATCACACTCGACGATGGCGAGGGTCCTTTAATGGCACTCTTCGACAACCTACGACAACCGAGCGGAGCCGAGGGCAAAGGTTCCCAGAGCCACGGTTCCCGAGCGGAGCCGAGGGAAGCACAATACATCCGAACCTTCATCCGCGAAAACGATACAGTAACCTACAAGAACAACCGCATCGGTAGTGACTACAGCCACAAGCAATTGCCGGCACCCACCTATGAGGGATTGCGTTTGAAAGAGTACTTGTCGGTAATCGATATGCCCAACCCCATGCACCGCTTGTGGAATGATGGTCGCTGGAACAAGCTAACCGTTGCGCACGGTTGCTATTGGAAGAAGTGCAGCTTCTGTGACATCTCGCTCGACTATATCTCACGCTTCGAGCAATCGCCTGCAACGGCGCTGGTCGACAAGATGGAGCAACTCATTGCCGAAACCGGCGAAACCGGTTTTCACTTGGTCGATGAAGCTGCTCCACCCCTTGCGTTGCGCGATATGGCGTTGGAAATATTGCGCCGCGGATTGCAAGTAAGTTGGTGGGGAAATATAAGATTCGAAAAAACCTTCACGCCCGATTTGTGCAAACTACTGGCGGCATCGGGATGCATTGCCGTAACAGGCGGATTGGAAGTGGCAAGCCCGCGCTTGCTCGAGCTGATGGAAAAAGGAGTAACCATCGATCAGGTTGCTCGCGTATGTAAAGGGTTTCGCGATTCCGGTATCTTGGTGCATGCTTATTTGATGTATGGATTCCCCACGCAAACCGACCAGGAAACCATCGACTCGTTGGAAATCGTACGCATGCTATTCGAACAAGGACTGCTGCACAGTGCGCATTGGCATCAGTTTGCCATGACCGCGCACAGTCCTGTGGGATTGAACCCGGAGAAGTATGGAGTGATTCGTACAGGCCCCGAATTCAAAGGCTTTGCGAACAACGACTTGTACCATGAAGATCCGCAAGGAGCCAATCATGAGCAGTATAGCGAAGGATTGAAGAAGGCGTTATACAACTACATGCACGGACACGGTTTTAACCTCCCGCTGCAGAAGTTCTTTTCGTTCAAAGTTCAGAAGCCGCGAGTGCATCCGCTCACGATTGTGAATGCTATCAAAAACAACTTACCGGACCCCATTGAAACACCAGGCTTCTATTTGATTTGGCAAGGAGTAAGCGTGCGCGAGATTTCACGCACTGCGGACATTGCTGAACTAGCATTTGTTTTCCATCGAAGCACTCAGAGAGTTAAGCTTCCTAGCGCAATAGCAGATTTCATTACAAGTCATTTAGACCGAATGGACATGTATGCGACCAACAAACTCTCATTAGCCGAAGTACTCGAAAGTTTCGAGATCACTATGCAGCGTGACAAGGAATGGATCGTTCGCCAAACCTGGTACAATGAACTGCGACAAAGCATTTGGCTCTTGAAGCTAAACTAATTTCCTACACTCACTCTACCACTTGAAACGGATCGCTGAATTTCGGATCTGTAATCATGGTGTAGTCGGTAAGCGTTCTTAAAAACGCAACAATGCCGGCCTTTTCCTCGCCTGTCATATGCATGCGAATCGGCACTATTCTTCCATCGGTTATTTCTTGATCATCAGGGATGACTGGACCAAGATGACTACCTACGATACCTGACTGCCTCAATTCTTCAGCAAGCTGAGGATGGGGTTGTATACCCGAGTTGTAAAACTCAACGACCTCCTCCAGTGTTTGGAATCGTCCATCATGCATGTAAGGGCCTGTCACTGCAATATTTCGCAATGACGGAATTTTGAACTTGCCATTATTGGGTTGGCCATCACTCGGCTGGCCGAACGCAGAGTGTATGCCCTCCACTCCCGAGTCTGAGTAAAACTCATCCAGACCCACATTTGCTTCTTGAATTAAATTCAAAGTACTTCCTTCGGAATTACCATTAAAATTCGGTCCTCCATGACATTGAGAACAAAAGAACGTTGTGAAAAAAGCATCTTTTCCAATATTCTCGAGAGGAGTAAAATTCGGGAAGGGTTTGAGGTGAGGAGCAATCGGCTGACCGCCGTCAACGACCGCTTTTATTCCATAATCGTACTTCGTGCTCACCGAGATAATTGACTTCACAAACTGAGCGAGCGCCAATCCAATTTTATGCGTGGTTACTTCAGGATTTCCGAAAGCATTGGCAAACAGTGGTTCATAAAAGGCCGCACTTCGAATTCTACTCTCCATTTCCAGCGTGTCAGAAAGGCCCATTTCCATATGATTGGCAATAGGCTGAAGCACCATATGATCAAGTATTCTTTCTCTTAAATCCCAGAACAATCCCTTCTGCAGTGCAGCATTAACAATTTGCTGAGTATTTCGCTCAGTAAGGTCATTTCGGAAACCAAGACTAGTTGAGCGATTGTCGCCAAAGGCATATTGCTGTCTGTGACAACTACCGCACGAAACGCGGTAATTCAACGACAGTCGTGAATCATAAAATAGCACCCTGCCTAAAGTTGCAACGTCATTGTCTATAATCGAGTCACCGAAAGGGCGGAATCCACCGTGTAACTCCATGGGGGCAGATGCATAGTCGTAAGGCTCGGCAGGCAGAACCGGCACGCGCGAGAGAGGCTCGATCTCCTCCGGCATACATGCCTCGAAAACACAGGCGAAACCAACAATCAGGAACAAAAAGAAGATACTTTTCTGTTTCATGGTACCAATTTAAAAACGAACTTGAACAAACAAAGCTGAGGGTGCCATAACCAATCGTTTTGCCCCGGCAAACTCCTTATTGATTTGAGCTGAGTTGCCATTACTCAAATCTCGATCTGTCTGCGTATACGAAGACATTCTCCAAAGTAATTCCGTGCCTAAACTCACTCTGCTGGCCACATCATACTGAACGAATAAAAAGGGAGCAACGCCACGCTCTCGGTAATTCATTTCGCGCACATTCTCGATGAGCTCGCCGTTCGAGTCCTTGTATTTCGCTTCATGGGATGCAAAGCGATTGGCAATGAAATAATCGATTCCCACCTTAAAGGTCCATTTAGGCGAAAGACTAAACTGCCCGCCAATACCAAAACGCATGTCAATTACTTTCGAGGTTGTATCAAAGGTAGACTGCCCATTTGCATCCGTAGGCTCTTCGACACGATACACGGACTTGTACCCCAAGCCATAACGCATATGAAATCGCTTGGCATTATATCCCGCTGTGAACATATAAGGGTTCCAATCTTCGTATTCAGAAGGGTCGTCAACCAAGCCCAGAAAATTGGTGAGTCGGATTACGTTCAAACCAAGCTCGAGCGATTTAGGATCTTCCTGCGCGCGCAAAAATGCCGACGAAAAAAGAAAAAGAAAAGCTAAAAATAGTTTTTTCATAGAGGAAGTTTTTCAAGTTGTGCGCAAAGATAATACACAAAACCAGATAAAACTCCAAACAACGGGCTACTTTTTTCGGAAATATAGTCGAACCGGTATGCCTTCGAAGTGAAAATGCTCGCGTAATTTATTTTCCAAATAACGCATGTAAGGTTCCTTAATATATTGAGGAGTGTTGCAGAAAAATGCAATGGCCGGGGACTTCGTAGGCAGCTGAGTAACGTATTTAATCTTCACGTCCTTGCCTTTGTAAATCGGCGGTGGGTAATTCTCAATAAGCGGCAACATTACCTCATTCAATTTTGCCGTTGGTATCTTCACCTTTCGATTGCGCGCCACTTCCATAGCCTTTTCGAGAGCTTTAAGAATGCGCTGTTTGGTAACCGTGGAGGTATAGAAGATGGGCACATCCGTCATAGGCGCAAGCTTTTGGCGCAACTCCGCAGAGTATTGATCCACCGTTTTGTGGTCCTTCTCAACCAAATCCCACTTGTTGACCAATATAACCACGCCTTTATTGGCTTCGGTTACTTCTTTGAAGATGGATAAATCCTGACGTGTAATACCTTCAGTTGCATCAATCAAAAGCAAACAGACATCACTATTTCGGATCGCTTTAATAGTTCGAATGGAACTGTAAAACTCGATATCATTATCAATCAACTTGCGCTTACGCAGTCCTGCCGTATCAATAAGAATGAGTTCTTGACCAAATGCTTTATAGACGGTATTAATGGCATCACGCGTGGTGCCAGCTACATCGCTCACAATTGCGCGATCTTTACCCGAAAGAGCGTTGATTAATGAGCTTTTGCCAACATTCGGTTTTCCGACTATGGCTATTTTCGGCAAATCCGCATCCTCTGACTCCTCATCGGAAGGAACTTTTGCACCGATGAATTCCATCAAATCGCCGGTCCCGTATCCATTATTGGCACTGATGGGCCATATCTGATCACCCAACCCGAGTTCCCAGAACTCGTTCATCCAAATCTCCTTATCCGAAGTATCCACCTTATTACACAGCAACGCTATAGGTCGCTTCGATTTTCGAAGGCGCTGTGCAATAAGTCGGTCACCATCCGTGACTCCTTCCTTGCCGTCCACCAGGAATAAGACTAGGTCAGCCTCTTCGATAGCCAATGCCACCTGAGAGTTGATCTCCTTCTCAAAGCCGGCCTCATCTTCCTCAGCCAATCCTCCGGTGTCAATGACAACGAAAGACTTTAACCCCCACTCACCAATGCCATATTTACGATCACGTGTTACGCCTGCTGTAGGATCAACGATGGCGTCATCCGTTCCGGTAAGGCGATTATAAAGAGTGGATTTTCCCACATTGGGGCGTCCAACTATGACAAGGGTGTAGCTCATTGCGGTTGCAAAGGTAACGAATGACCTTCCTTAAAACGAGAAAGGCGCATTTCATGCGCCTTTCTGAAACTTTTTATGATGTTATTTCAATTTGAAACTTACGGACAAATTATTACTTGTCCAGTTCCAATCTCTCAAACTATTGTCATGACGATAACCAATTGCGATATTATCGGTAACCCAATAGGAAGCTCCCAAAACCATCGACAGACCGGCTATTTGATTTTCATCTAATTCATCAACTGCGGTTGTGGTAGACTCCCATACTGAAGCACCGATATTTCTAGTCCTTGCGATATAGGCCAAATCCAAGTTCAAGGCTGGGCCGAGGTATACGCTAAACTTAGAAGCATCATACGACAACAACAATGGAATTTGTAACCCAACAGATCGAGATTTCACTTCACGTCTCCTATTATTATATCCTACTATTTGTTGAAACCCGAAGATAGTATCGTAAATAGGCTCTTGAAAATCGTATTTATACCCTGTACCACGGCTTATTAAGCTGATTTCCTTACGAATCGATATGCTTTGTCCAAGCTGTTTCTGAGAATAATAACCAAAGAACCCAGCAAGTCCGGCATCTGCAGTGCCGCTTACAAATTCATCTCCAATTTTGGATGCACCAAACCCTAGAACAAACCCCTTCGATTTAGAGTCAAACACCTGCGTTTCGCTGGATTTTATCATCAACGGTATACCACGATGATCTGCGTAATTAATTTGTGTTATACATTTAGGAAGACTATCCGGTTGAGAAAACTTCTTGTAAACAGCAGGAAAAGCAACGATTTCAACCTTGATTACAACAACATCCGAGTTAGACTCAGCTTCAGTTTCTATCAAATAAATTGGATCTACCAAATAATCACATTTGTGCTCCGACATGAATTGAAATTGAGCCCTCTTCTTTGCCTCGCTCTTGTAGTACTCATCCGGCCCCGCTAGCAAGGCTCCTTTGGATTTCGACTTTCCTTGATTAGGAAGAACCATTGTGCTTGTTCCGATTTCCTTATTGGTAACTGAGTAATTGGTTTTGGCTCGAACCAAACTTACTTCCAAATCAGCAAGAATAGGCTTATTGATAAGTTTAGCGTCATTAGCGGAAGCTTCCGCTTGGCGATTAACATACTTCTCTGAGGTCTTTAAACGAGAAGAAACAGAGCATGATGATGCAAAAAAGGTGAATAACACCAGTAGACTAGTAGTATATTTCATAATGGTTAGTTTCTGCAAATATACCGTCACAAATCCTTATAAATCAATTTTATTCTGCAGGCTGATCCAACCTCCACCATTATGCACATCCGCAAAACCATTAGCTTTTAAAATAGACTTGGCAGAAGCACTGCGCATGCCGCTTGCACAACAGGTAATGACGGGCATATCTTTCTTGATTCTACTCGTTTGCGATGAAATGTTTTGAAGCGGAATATTGACTGCTCCGCGTACATGACCTGATTTGAATTCACCGGGAGTTCGCACATCTATAATTTGTGCTCCGTTTTTTACCAGATCCTTGAAATCAACTCTCGGAGCTAATCCCAGTAACTGTTTAATTGAATCGAACATTTTCGTGCATTATTTAAATTGTACCATTTACATCGAGCCAACTTCCACCATTGCTGCAGTCAATACCATGCTGACGAAGAAACATCGTTGCTTGACCGCTTCTGTTGCCACTTGCGCAACACAATACAATGGGTTGCTTCATAGCACTGATTTCTGCAATTCGTGTTGGGACTTCCTGTAAAGGGATATTAACGCTTCCTTGAACGTGTCCGCCCATGAACTCCGCCGGAGTGCGAACATCAATAATTGTTTGGTTATTCATTATTTGTGGTTGTTTTGATTTTTTTCGATTCAGGAAAACCAATTGCGACAATTCCCATTATGGCTCCGTACACAGAGCTTATATATGGACTTGAAGATATCATGCAACCTCCGCTTGTGCAGCCTATAAGCGCATAGTAGAGGTATCCGGCCACAGCTCCAAGGATAGCAGCGAGAATGGATTTTCGATATGTTCTGAAAAATGGGCTCATGATTATCGTTTAGCAATGCAAAAATCATGAAGGTATCCGGATGTCACAGCTACCATTGTTACATAAACGATACGATACGATATGTTATACCATCAATGATGAGCAATGACTATACCTTGAATCCCTTTGCTTTCCGTTTCAAAAGCGACAGCCATTTTTCGATTACCATGAAAGCGGTAACAATGACTCAGGGTCATTGTGAACACGAAAGGCTCCGATGAGCTAACATTACCGAAGTAATCCAAACAAATTTTTTGGCCCCACACCGAGTGATCCTTCGTGGAAGCACCTGCATCATGTAATACGGCGACAATAGCTGCATCGCCAAAAATCCGAATGGCAAGAGGCATGGAGATGAAACCGACGGTTGACTTTACATGTGTAGTAAATCGATATCTTTTTTCAGATAACTTCTCGAGCGTCACAAACTCATACTGATCCAAGTGCATTTGCCGAGCGATATAGTCGCTCTGCAAATGATGAAAATGGTCAGGATCTACGAGCTCTGGCTCTGAATTATTTTGTGTTTGAAATATCGGCTGCTGAAGAAACACGCGATTGAACAGCTCCTCTTTATGAACCGATAAATGAAGTTCGTTCTTCACATTCAACGTCAACCAGGGCAAAGCAGTACGACCATTAAATGTATTGGATAATGCAAATAGATATGCCCCTGCCTTGGTTACGAGAATTGGTTGGTTGACTTCAATCCCAGTCAGATCAGTATGATGAATTAGAATATCTCCGGCAAAACAGAGTGGCCCTGCCAACGCATCATTTCCATGATGGCTTAGATACTTTCCATTGCCACAATAGACAGGGTGTTCCCATTTCAGTAGCGTAATTTTTGCCAATTGATCAGTTCCCACGTTGCAAACCGCCCACTTTCTTCCTCGCGAAGTTTTGATGGTTTCGATGGTTGCCAGCAACACAACTGCATCGCCCACCAATGCATGTCCAGGCTCAGCATAATAGGAAAACTCGCGGCGCGAAGGCAACAAAGTTTGCGACCATTGCTCTATGGATGGAAACTCCTTTCCATCGGCAAATGAAATTCCCAAGCCACCTCCAATGTCGAGGTGTTCGATTTCGAAACCCAGTCCGATAAGTATATCAGCAACGCGATGCAGGCTCGAAAGCGCTGTTGAGAAAGAATCTAGGTTATCCATTTGCGTTCCCACATGCAAGTGCAGACCTGAAATGGGAAGTTTACAATCAACCAAAAGACCTGCTAACTCTTCTTCAGGAATTCCGAATTTGGATGATTCACTTCCATGTGCCATCAACTCTTGCAATTGGTCCTTTTTTGCATACTCTGCTTTCGATGAAGGATTAATTCTGAGCCAAATCTTACCCTCGTCATGTTCGGTGCTGTATTCATTTTGCAATTGAATCAGCACATTCGGATCATCAATCACAACCGTGCCGGCCGACTCCAGCATGAAATGAATGGCTCGCATATCCTGAATCGGACTGTTATAGACAATTCTTTCCGGCGGAAATCCGCAAAGAAGCGCCTCATTGATTTCATGCAAATTGGCACAATCGGCACCCGCACCTGCGCGCGCAAGAATTTGAAGCACTGGAATTGCCGGATTTGCCTTAACAGGATAGAGAATTCTCTCAGGGCTCCCGGTAAACGCCGCCAGTCTATTAAGATTTGTTATCAGCTGCTGCTCAGAGACTATCCACGCAGCTGAGCCAAATTGGTGCTGTATATCTCGAAGTGACAAGGCTGAATACCAGGAATTCATAGCAGTGGTTTGAATGGCAAGAATACTTCGCGAATATGAAATGCACATCGACAGGCTATCAATTTAAATCCCCCTCCAAAACATTGAGCACATTTGCATGATCGAAATCTTTACCTTTCCATTCCAATGCGAATGGCCTTTATCATTAACTCAAATTCCTCGGCAGCTAGAAAAGCATTCAACGTAATTAGTATTAGCCTGGTGAAAGAGCATGAAGCGTTTTTAACTACCGCAATTGGCTCCGCCTTCGAAATTGCTTCATTGTGTTTGAAAAAAGACTTCACCCATATTGCCGTGTTGGGTGGCGACGGCACACTGAACGAGGTTTTCAATGCTCTTATGAATTCAGGGAAACCGGCCGATGAACTTCCAATTCTCTGCATTCATCCCTGCGGCACCGGCAATGACTTTGCACGCAACTTCAATCTGAATGGCAACGTCGAAATCTTTCTTAAAAAACTAGACACCGGTTCCATTCAGTATTCGGACGGCGGACATGTGCGTTACATAAATCCGCGAAGAGAAGCTGAAGAACGTTATTTCATCAATGCCATGGATATTGGACTCGGCGGCCTCGTTGCTCAACGCGTAAACCAATATCGACGTGGCAAATTCGCTTTTCTAGCATATCAGCGCAGCATTCTACAGACGCTGCCATTTTATTTTAAACGGAACACAACGGTAAGGGCTGCAACCACTCTCTATTCCGGTCCGGCGATGAGCATAGTGGTAGCGAATGGCAAGTGGTTTGGAAACGGACTCGGCATTGCTCCGGAAGCGCAGGTTCATGACGGACAGTTGGATTGTGTCATTCTTGCCCGTGTTAACGTTTGGGATTATCTAATGAATCTACCTTCTATTATTCGTTGCAAGCCGGTTTATCATCCCGAAGTTTCTTACTACCAAGTGAAAGAATTGACCATTGAGGGTGCAAATAATCCGATTGAATTGGATGGCGAGTGCGTAGGAACTTCGCCCGCACAAATTCGGATTATTCCAAGTGCTGTGCGTTTATTGATTTGATGACTGTGCCTTCATTCTTGCTGTCTTGAGATAATTACCGACGAAGCTTTTGCCGGTTAATCCAAAGTCGGCCATTGCTAGAAACACTAACTCAGAGCTACCTGTATTTACGGATTGGTGATTACACCAGCGAGGAATAAACGCGAAATCGCCGGGTTCAACAGTGTTTTCAAACTGATCAACAACAACCTTTCCTTGCCCTTCCAAAAAGATAAACACTGTTTCGTGTGCGTGACGGTGCAACTCATTTGCCTTTCCCGGTGCAATACGCACAATGCGCGGATCAAGCACTTCTAGAGGAAAGGGTAAAATCTGAACAGTAAAATCGATATTCAGTTCATCTACCTTATTTTCATAGAGTCCGGACAAACGTGAATCATGTAAGGATGAGACCAGCTCATTAGCTGAACTGACTGCCGTTAATGACTTCTGTTCATTGATTTTATCTAGAATAGAACCGACTCTGCCCATCTGCAAATCAGCAAATAGATTGTCAGATAGTTTCATAACATTATCAGACCAAGGCGAGGAGAAATCTTGCTTTACAATAGAGTTTATAAACGAAGCTACTTCATCGCATTGTTGGCTGTTGCCTATCGCATAGAGATATAAACTAGCAACGCCGGCCCGCACAAGCAACGGATTTAAAGGGGCATTATGGTCAATTGCGGCTTGCAGCAGCGTGAGCTCTGCGCAAAGTGACTCGTATTCTTTTTCAGAGAATCGCTGTGATACTGCTATTTTTCGAAAGAGATGATTCATCGTGGAAATTTAGTCCAAAAGCAGTCTGAATAGATATCTCGCTGAGTTATTTGCTCGTCATTCGCCAAACACCATCCCAACCCAAGCCTAGCGCATGTTCCTTCAGAAGGTT
>Ga0315905_10002686_pt1 | contig 18634 bp, 13 predicted proteins | sample LakEriMetagenome_5_FD_203522 | JGI IMG/M metagenome (GOLD analysis project Ga0315905, IMG submission 203522) | Freshwater fungal communities from buoy surface, Lake Erie, Ohio, United States - Buoy 4 MA121 | ecosystem: Environmental > Aquatic > Freshwater > Lake | place: USA: Lake Erie, Ohio... | reverse complement strand
CATTCTGGGAAGCCTCGACGAGGCGGGCCGCACGAGTTTCTACGCCGCGCTCGCGGTGCGTTTCGGCCCCGACGCCAAGGCCCTCGCCAGCGCCGTGGAGGCGTGGACGCAGGCGCCCACCGATGAAAGCGCGGGTCGTCTGCACTATGCGTCGGAGCCGCGGCGGCAGGAGATTTTCCGCCGGCTCAACCGCGCGCCCGGCGGCACGGCGGCGCTTGTCGCCATGCGCGCCGACCTCATCGCCCGCCTCAAGGCGCATCCCGACCTGAAGGCGGTGGACCGCGACCTCGTGCATCTGTTCCAGTCCTGGTTCAACCGCGGCTTTCTTGTGTTGCGCCGCATCGACTGGTCCTCGCCCGCCGTCGTGCTGGAGAAGATCATCCGCTATGAGGCCGTGCACCAGATCCGCGACTGGGAGGATTTGCGCAACCGCATCGATCCGCCGGATCGGCGCTGCTACGCCTTCTTCCATCCCGCGCTTCTCGATGAGCCGCTGATCTTCGTGGAGGTGGCGCTCACGCAGGCCATTCCCGGCGCCGTCCAGCCGCTGCTCGCCCTGCCCCGCGCGCCGATGAAGGCGGAGGACGCGCGCACGGCCGTCTTTTATTCGATCTCGAATTGCCAGCAGGGGCTGGCCGGCGTCTCCTTCGGCAATTTCCTCATCAAGCAGGTGGTGGAGGAATTGCGCCGCGAATTGCCCCGGCTCGACACATTCGTCACGCTCTCGCCTGTGCCGGGCTTCATGCGCTGGCTGCGCGCCCAGCCCATGGACCAATGGCCGCTGGAGGACCGGCAGGCGGTGGAGGGGCTGGAGGATCCCGAATGGCCGCAGGATCCCGATTTCGCGCCCCGCGCCCGGGCCCTGCTGGAGCCTCTGGCGGCGGCCTATTTCCTCGAGGCCCGCAGCGCCGACGGCAAGCCGGTGGACCCCGTAGCCCGCTTCCATCTGGGCAATGGCGCGCGGCTTGAGCGCATCGACTGGCTGGGCGACGTCTCCGAGAAGGGACTGGCGGAGAGCGCCGGGCTGATGGTCAATTATCTCTACGATCTCGAGCGCATAGAGGAGAACCACGAGGCCTTCGCCAATCAGGGCGAAGTCGTTGCCTCCCCGGCGGTCCGCAGATTATTGAAGGCCAACGCCCGGCTCCGGCTCGCTCCGGCGGCGGGCAAGGCCTGACAGCACGAACAACGCCCCAGGGGGAACATGCCCGCCTATCTCTACGATCTCATCGCCCGCCGCGCGCCCGCGCCCTCCAAGACCTTTCTGGAGACGCCGGAAGGCCGCAAGCTCACCTTCGCCGATCTCGCCGCCGGCTCCGCGCGCATGGCCAATGCGCTCGCCGCCCGCGGGGTCGTCGCCGGCGACCGCGTGGCCGTGCAGGTGGACAAGTCGCCCGACGCGATCCTGCTCTATCTCGCCTGCCTGCGCGCCGGCGCGGTGTTTCTGCCGCTGAACACCGCCTACACGCCGGCGGAGATCGAATATTTCCTCTCCGACGCCGAGCCGCGCGTTTTCGTCTGCGAGCCGCAGAAGAAGGACTCCCTGCTTGAGGCCGCGCGCAAGGCCGGCGTCGCCCATGTGGAGACCATGGGCGTGCGCGAGGACGGCTCGCTCGTGGAGGCCGCGAAGCGCGAGCAGGAAACGTTCGCCGATGTGGCGCGCGGCGAGGACGATCTCGCCGCCATCCTCTACACGTCGGGCACGACGGGACGCTCGAAGGGCGCCATGCTCAGCCATGGCAATCTCGCCTCCAACGCACTCACGCTCGTCGACTACTGGCGCTTCACCGACAAGGACGTGCTGATCCACGCGCTGCCGATCTACCACACCCATGGCCTGTTCGTGGCGATGAACACGCTGCTGCTGGCGGGCGGCTCCATGTTCTTCCTGCCCAAGCTCGATCCCGATCTCATGTTGCAGCTCATGCAGCGCGGCGCGACGGCGATGATGGGCGTACCCACGTTCTACACGCGCCTGCTCGCCCATGCCGGCCTCACGAAGGAGGCGACGAAGAGCATGCGCCTGTTCGTGTCAGGCTCGGCGCCGCTGCTGGCGGAGACCCATCGCGAATGGACCGCGCGCACCGGCCATGCGATTCTCGAGCGCTACGGCATGACCGAGACGAATATGAACACGTCGAACCCTTACGACGGGGATCGCGTGCCCGGCGCGGTGGGCTTCCCGCTGCCCGGCGTGTCCGTGCGCATCACCAATCCCGAGACCGGCGCCCCGCTCAAACAGGGCGAGATCGGCATGATCGAGGTGAAGGGCCCGAATGTGTTCAAGGGCTATTGGCGCATGCCGGAGAAGACGGCGGCCGAGTTCCGCGCCGACGGTTTCTTCATCACCGGCGACCTCGGCAAGATCGACGAGCGCGGCTATGTCTTCATCGTCGGCCGCGACAAGGACCTCGTGATCACCGGCGGCTTCAACGTCTATCCCATCGAAGTGGAGACGGAGATCGACGCATTGCCGGGCGTGGTGGAGAGCGCGGTCATCGGCGTGCATCATCCCGATTTCGGCGAAGGCGTGACGGCGGTCGTCGTGCCCAAAAAGGAAGGCGCGCCGGACGAGAAGCAGGTTCTCGCCGCCCTCGAGGCGCGGCTCGCCAAGTTCAAACTGCCCAAGCGCGTGCTGTTCGTTCCCGAACTGCCGCGCAACGCCATGGGCAAGGTGCAGAAGGCCGAGTTGCGCAAGACCTATGGCGATCTCTACAAGAAGTGAGTCCGCATCAGAGGAGCGATCCATGAAGACAGCTGCATTCGTTCTCGCCCTTGCGCTCGCCGGCGCAGCGCCCGCGTTCGCCCAGCACGCCGGCCACGGCTCCCATTCGGGCCATTCGGGTCATGCAGGCCATGGCGCCGCCGCCTCCGCGCAGGACAGCGCGGCGACGAAGGCCTACAAGGCGGCCAATGACAAGATGCACCGCGACATGGACATCGCCTTCACGGGCGACGCCGACGCGGATTTCCTGCGCGGCATGATCCCGCATCATCAGGGCGCGATCGACATGGCGAAGATCGTCCTCCAGCACGGCAAGGATCCGCAGGTGCGCAAGCTCGCGCAGGAGATCGTCGCCGCGCAGGAAGGCGAAATCGCCATGATGAAGAAATGGCTCGCCGAGCGCGGCAAATAATCCAAGCATGCTTTGCGGGCCGGCGGAGGACGAGGGCATGAAAGTCGCGCTGATCCAGATGAACTCCGGCTCCGACAAGCCGGCCAATCTCGCCGCCGCGCGCGCCCTCATCGAACGGGCGGTGCGCGAGGAGCGGCCTGACTGGATCTGCCTGCCGGAAGTCTTCGACTTCATGGGCGGGACGCGCGGCGAAAAGCTCGCCGCCGCCGAGGAGCCGGGCGGGCCGGCCTGGACGATGCTGCGCGATCTGGCGAAATCCTGCGGCGCCTTCATCCACGGCGGCTCGATCCTTGAGCGCATTCCCGGCGAGGAGCGCGTCGGCAACACCACGTTCGTCTTCAATCGGTCGGGCGAGGAGATCGCGCGTTATCGCAAGATCCACATGTTCGACATCACTGCGCCGGACGGCCGCCAATACAATGAGAGCGCGTCCATGCGTCCGGGCGATGCGGTGGCGACCTATGATTGCGAGGGCGTCACGGTGGGCTGTTCGATCTGCTATGATCTGCGCTTTCCCGATCTCTTTCAGGCGCTCATGGCGCGCGGCGCCCATATGATCGCGCTGCCCGCCGCCTTCACCTTGCAGACCGGCAAGGACCATTGGGAGACGCTTTTGCGCGCGCGCGCCATCGAGACGCAGACCTATGTCTGCGCCGCCGGCCAGACCGGCCTGCACATGCAGGGCGGCGAGGCGCGCGCCACATGGGGCCATTCCATGGTCGTCGATCCCTGGGGCCATGTGACCGCGCGCGCGTCCGACGGCGTGGGCTATGTCGCCGCCCGCATCGATCCCGCACGCGTGGCGCAGGTGCGCGCCATGATTCCCGTCGCCCGACATAAGGTGAAACTCACATGACCGCCGCCGCGTCCCCTCTCGCGAAGATCGATCTCAACCGGCTTCTCTCGCCGCAGGCGCAACGCTGCGAGGAGATGGAGGCGCTGTGGCGCTTCCTGCAGGCGGAGGACGCAAAGCTCCCCGATCAGTCGCGCATGTCCCCGCCCGAGCAGAGGATCGTGCGCGATCAGGCGGCGCGCCGCTTCGACGGCGACCTTGAGCCGGTGGCGAGCGTGGCGCGCGTGCATGCGCCCGGCCTCGCCGGCGCGCCTGACGTCGTCTGCGACCTCGTCACGCCTGAAAACGCGCAGCCGGGCTGCGTCGTCTATCTGCATGGCGGCGGCTGGACCTTCGGCAGCCTCGTCTCCCATGCGCGCGTCTCGCGCGCGCTCGCCAATGAAACGCGCACCCGCGTGCTCGCGGTCGATTATCGGCTGGCGCCGGAAAATCCCTATCCCGCGCCGCTCGACGACGCCGTCGCCGCCTGGCGCTATGTGGTCAAGCGCGCCGGCGCGGAGGCGGGGTTCGACGGCCCGCTGGCGGTGGCCGGCGACAGCGCGGGCGCCAATCTGGGTCTGGCCGCGATCCTGCGTGAAGGCGAGGCGGGTCGCCGGCGCCCCGACATGGGCCTGTTCTTCTACGGCGTGTGGAATTGCGATTTCGACACGCCCTCCTATCGCCGTTTCGGAACCGGCCACGGCCTCACCCGCGCGAGCATGGAGAAATTCCTCGATTTCTATGTTCCCGGCGGCGACGGGCCGGGCGCGCTGCGCTTCGAGCCTTTCGTCTCCCCCATGCTCGCGAGCGAAGCGACGCTCGCGCGGCTGCCGCCGATTTATCTTGCGGCGGCGGGGCTGGATCCGCTGCTGTGCGACAGCGTGGATTTCGCCCGCAAGCTCGAGGCCGCGGGCGCGACCTTCGACATCAACGTGCACGAGGGCCTGCATCACGGCTTCATGCAATTGAGCGCGCGCCTCTCGGAGGCCCGGCGCGCCTATGGGTTGATGGGGGATTTCTTCCGCCGCTGGGCGGCGCAGCGCGCGGGCTGAGCGCTCAGGCCGCCAGATCCGCGACGACGGAATCGAGCACGGGAAAACCTTCCGTCGTCACGCGCAGCTTGCCGTCGGGCGCGTGTTCGATCATGCCGTCCTCGATCAGCGAGGCGATGCGCGCCGCGTCGAGCGGCTTGCCGCGGATCGCCTCATAGCGCGCCGGCAGAATGCCTTCGGAAAGACGCAGGCCCATGAGCAGGAATTCGTCGCCCTGTTCCTCGCGCGACAGCGCGTCCTCCTCCACGAGGCCGTGGCCCTCGCTCTCCACCACGGTGAGCCACATTTCAGGATGGCGCTCGGTGGACTGGGCGAGGCGTCCGCGCGGGGTGAGCAGGCGCCCGTGCGCGCCCGGCCCCACGCCGGCGTATTCGCCATAGCGCCAGTACAGCAGGTTGTGCACGCTCTCCTGCCCGCGCGCGGCGTGGTTGGAGATTTCATAATTGAACAGGCCGGCGGCGCTCGTCACCTCCTGCGTGACGTCCCACAGCGCGCGCCCGGTCTCCGGCGGCGGGATTTTCAGCTTGCCCGCCTGCGCGAGGCGCTCGAACATCGTCTCGGGCTCGATGGTGAGCTGATAGAGCGACAGATGGCCGCCCGCGCGCTTGGTCGCCTCGGTGAGCTCCTTGCGCCAGCTCTCCGGCGTCTGGTCGGGGCGGGCGTAGATCAGGTCGAAGGAGAAGCGCTCGAAAATCGCGGAGGCGACGCCCACCGCCATCATCGCCTCGGCGGCGGTGTGGGTGCGTCCCAGCGCGCGCAGGTCAGCGTCGTTGAGCGCCTGCACGCCGAGCGACACCCGGTTCACGCCGGCGGCGCGATAGCCCTTGAAACGGCCGGCCTCGACGGAGGTGGGATTGGCCTCGAGCGTGATTTCGGCGTCGGGGGCCATGGCCCAGTTCTGGGCGATCGCCTCGAGAATGGCGCCCACGGTCTCCGGCTTCATCAGCGAGGGGGTGCCGCCGCCGAAAAAGACGGATTTCACCGTGCGGCCGGGCGCAAGCGCGGCGCGGTGGGCGAGTTCGGCGCGGAAGGCGGCGACATAGCGCGCCTCGTCCACTCCGCCGACCCGCACATGGCTGTTGAAGTCGCAATAAGGGCACTTCGACAGGCAGAACGGCCAGTGGACGTAAACTCCGAACCCGGGATCGTCGTTTGGGAATCGGCTCGCCATGATTCGCATGTATCGCACGACCGGAGCCGTTGGTCGATGCGGGAGCGCGCAAAATGTCTCCGCGCGCGCGCCTCAGCGCAGTCCGAGGAAGGAAAGGATCACCAGAATCACGACGATCAGGCCCACCACATAGATGATGCTGTTCATGAAAGCCTCCGCATGGCTGAGCGGGCGCCGCTGCGCCCGGCCATGCCTGCGGATTTTCCGGGCGTGGTCTGAGCGGGCCGGCGGCCTGTGCTGCGCCAACGTTCGCGCAGGCGGGCGGTTCCGGGCGCGCTCGCCTGGCGGCTCAGCGGGCTTTCGCATCCTCCAGCATCATGGCGGCGGCCTTTTCCGCGATCATGATCGTGGGCGAATTGGTGTTGCCGGAGGTGATCGTCGGCATGGCTGACGCGTCGGCGACGCGCAATCCCGCCACCGCGCGCACGCGCAATCGCGCGTCGAGCGCGGCGCCCTGGTCGTCGGGCGCGCCCATGCGCGCCGTGCCGACGGGATGGAAGATCGTCGTCCCGATATCGCCGGCCGCGCGCGCGAGCGCCGTCTCGTCCTGCGCCTGCGGGCCGGGCAGGCGTTCGCGCGGCTTGTAGCGCGCAAGCGCGGGGGCCGCGCAGATGCGGCGTGCGAGACGGATGGACTGGGCGGCGACGCGCCGATCCTCCTCGGTTGACAGATAATTGGGCGCGATGAGCGGCACGTCATTGGGGTCGGGCGTGCGCGCATGCACGCCGCCGCGGCTCGTGGGGCGCAGATTGCATACGCTCATCGTGATCGCAGGGAAGGGGTGCAGCGGATCGCCGAACTTGTCGAGCGAGAGCGGCTGCACGTGGAACTCGACGTTGGGCGTTTCGAAACGCGCGTCGCTGCGCGCGAAAATCCCCAGTTGCGAGGGCGCCATGGTGAGCGGCCCGCGCCGGAACAGCGCATATTCGATCCCCATCCACGCGCGCTTCCACAAGGAGCGGTGATCGACGTTGAGCGTGCGCGCGCCCTCGATTTCGAAGATCGTGCGCAATTGCAGGTGATCGGAGAGATTCTCGCCCACGGCGGGCAGATGGGCGCGCGTCTCGAGCCCGAGTGCGGACAGCCGCGCCCCGTCGCCGACGCCGGAGAGCTCGAGAATGTGCGGCGTGCCGATCGCGCCTGCGGCCAGCACGATCTCGCCGCGCGCGCGCGCCTCGAAGACCGCGCCCTCGCGCGAGAAGCGCACGGCCTGCGCGCGCCCCTGACGCACTTCGACGCGCTGCGTATGCGCATGGGTGATGAGCGTCAGGTTGGGCCGATGCAGGAACGGCTTCAGGAAACCGCGCGCCGCGCTCCAGCGTCGTCCGCGTTTCTGGTTCACGGGAAAATAGCAGGAGCCGAAATTGTCCCCGCCGTTGAAGTCGCGCGTGCGCGGAATGCCGACCTGTTCGGCCGCCTCCTGCACCGCGTCGAGAATCTCCCAGCTTATGCGCGGCTCCTCCACGCGCCATTCGCCGCCCGCGCCATGCAGGGCCGAGGCGCCGCCGAAATGGTCCTCGTGTTTCTTGAAGACGGGCAGCACGTCGTCCCAGCCCCATCCGGGCAGGCCCATCTGGCGCCAGCCGTCGTAATCGGCGGCCTGTCCGCGCATGTAGATCATGCCGTTGATCGCCGAGCACCCGCCCAGCGTCTTGCCGCGCGGATAGGCGATTGCGCGTCCGTTGAGGCCCGGCTCCGCCTGCGTGCGCAACATCCAGTCCGCGCGCGGATTCCCGATCGCGAACAGATAGCCCACGGGAATGTGCAGCCAGATCCAGTCGTCCTTGCCGCCCGCCTCCAGCAGCAGCACGCGGTTGCGCGGATCCGCGCTCAGGCGATTGGCGAGCACGCAGCCTGCGGAGCCTGCGCCCACGATCACGTAGTCATATTCGCCCGCGTCGATCGCCGTCCGTTCGTCCATGCGCGCCTGCCTCCCGCGCAATCATAACTTTCGCGCGCGCGGCGCGAAAGCGCAGCGCTTCAGGTTGCCAATAAGTCTCCCGGCTGCGATGCAGGCGCATGACCGATAGAGGCAGCGACCCGTCCGCGCCTGACGCCGCGCTTGCGCGCGTGCTGGGCGTGTGGGCGCTCACCGCCTATGGCGTCAGCGTAGTCGTTGGCGCAGGCGTCTATGTGGCGCTGGGCGAAGTGATCGCGCGCGCGGGCCCCGCCGCTCCGCTTTCCTTTCTCCTCGCCGGCCTCGCCGCTGCGCTGACGGGCCTGTGTTATGCGGATCTTTCGAGTCGCTGGCCCCATGCGGCCGGCGCCGCGCTGTTTGTGGAGAAGGGCTTCCGCTCGCCCCTCATGGGCCGGCTCACGGGCGTCGCGCTCACGGTGGCGGTCGGCGTGGCGGCGGCCTCCATCGCCAGCGGCGCGGTGAAATTCGCCGGCGCGTTCCTTCCGGTTTCTCCCGCTGCGGCGCTGGCTGCGTTGATCCTCGCCTTCACCGCGCTCGCCGCTTTCGGCGTGCGCGAGAGCGCCGGCTTCGCGGCGCTGATCGGCGTGCTTGAAATCGCGGGCCTGCTCGCCGCCGTCGTCGCGGGCCTGCAGCGCGCGCCGTCCTACGACTTGTCGGTTTTCGCGCCGCAGGGCCTTGCGCAATGGGGCGGCGTGGGCGCGGGCGCCTTCATCGCCTTCTTCGCCTTCATCGGGTTCGAAGCGCTCGCGAATATGGGCGAGGAGACGCGCGACGCCGCGCGCGCGGTGCCCCGCGCGATCCTGGGCGCGGTTGCGATCAGCGTCGTGCTTTATGCGCTTGTCTCGGCCGCCGTCGTCTGGGGCGGGGCGGCGGGCGGCGACAATCCGCTGCTTGCTTTGTTCACGGGGCCTGCGGCGGTCGTCTTCGCGTCGGTCGGCGCGCTGGCGGTGGCCAATGGCGCGCTCGTTGAGATCATTATGCTGTCGCGTCTTTACTTCGGCATGGCGCGGCATGGGCGCGCGCCCGCCTTTCTCGCGCGCGTGGAGCCGCGCACGCGCACGCCGGTGTTCGCCACGCTTGCGGCGGGCGTCTTCGTGCTGGGGGTCGCGCTGCTCATCCCTTTCGAACGTCTGCTGACATTGTCGAACGTGCTCACGCTCGGCGTGTTCGTCGCGGTCGATCTCGCCGCCATGCGCGTCGCGCGCGACCCCTGCTCCCCGCCCTCGGCTCTCCGCCTGCCCGCCTTCGTCGCGCCCATGGCCGCGCTCGTGTGCGCCGCGCTCGCTCTTTCGGAGTTCGTGTGACCGGGTTTGCGGCTGCGCGGAGGCGTTTGGCCCGATGAAGGAACCGGGTTGATTCTTTCGTCGTATTTTGCGACACCTAGAGCACTCGGGCGTCCACCTTCAAAAAAACAAGAGGGCGCGCGGAGTAGGCGAGGAAGGGGGAGGTCAGCAGAAAGTTTGCGTCGTCGCATCCTGTAGACAGGTTATTGTCAGGCTGAAGCAATGCTCCAGCGTGACAGCGGCGCACAGCGAATAATTTGCGACAATACGCCATGCGCCTCACCCTCCGCGACGACGCCACAGAATCCCCCACCATAGTCGCCTTCAGCCTCGCGCTGTTCGTCCTCATATCGCTGGCCTCCATGGTCACGTCCGCGCAGCCGCGCGTTTATGAGGAGGCCTGCCTGCGCGCGGCCCCGTTCGAGCTGGCTGAATCCGCGATTGCGTCTGGCGCGCCCACGCGCGAGGACAAGTGCTGCGACGATGCGCTCGCCGCCGTCGCCGATTCCCTGCTGAATTTCGATTTCGCCGCCCCGAACGACGTCGTCGTCTTCGGGCGCGACGCCGTCGCAGCCCGAAGCTTCGACGCGCGCGGGCCGCCGGGCCAGGTTCAAGAAGGCTGATAAAAGCCTCAAGGCCGTTCACGCGGCCTCTAAGTCGTAGGAAACGAGACTAAGGAAATCCTGCTGCTGGCATCAGGCCGGGCAGGAGCCGAAAGGCGGGTAAAATGGAAGTCAGTATGCTCGACGCGGCCGGTTCGGCCTTCGTCATGATCGCAGACCCCTGGCGTCTGCTTATGCTTCTGACAGGCGTGATTCTGGGCCTCGTGCTCGGCATTCTCCCTGGCATCGGCGGCCTCGCGGGCACCGCGCTGCTGCTCCCCTTCACCTTCAACATGGACCCCGTGGCGGCCATGGCCCTTCTTCTGGGTCTTGGCTCAACGACAGCGACCGGCGACCCGATCCCGGCCATTCTGTTCGGCGTGCCAGGCGGCGCAGGTTCTGCGGCCACCGTGCTCGACGGCCTGCCGATGGCCAAGCGCGGCGAAGCCAGCCGCGCCCTGTCGGCCGCTTATATGTCCTCCATGCTGGGCGGCATTTTCGGCGCCATCTTGATGGGCATTTCGCTGCCCATTCTGCGGCCGATCATGCTGTATATAGGCTCTCCAGAGCTCTTATCATTCGCAGTGCTCGGCATTTCGATGGTGGCCGTGCTCTCGGGCAACACGCCCCTGCGCGGCCTCACCGTCGCCGGCCTCGGCCTGCTGATCTCGATGATCGGTTCGGATCCGCAGACCGGCACCCTGCGCTGGACGCTCGACACGCTTTACCTTTGGGAAGGCCCGCCGCTCGTTCCGATCGTGCTCGGCCTCTTCGCTCTGCCTGAGCTCGCCGACCTCGCGATCGCTCGCACGGCCATCGCCGGCAACATGGCGCGCACCGACCGCAGTGGCATGTGGCAGGGCGCGAAGGATTGCTTCACCCATTGGTGGCTGGTTCTTCGCTGCTCCTGGCTCGGCTCCGCGCTTGGCGCGGTTCCCGGCATCGGCGGCGCGGTTGTCGACTGGCTGGCCTACGGCCATGCGATGCGCACCGAAAAGGGCGCCGCGCAGAGCTTCGGCCGCGGCGACGTGCGCGGCGTGATCGCCTCCGAATCGGCGAACAACTCGCGTGAGGGCGGCGCGCTCGTCCCCACCGTGGCGTTCGGCGTGCCCGGCTCCGCCGGCATGGCGATCCTCATGGGCGCCTTCATGATCCACGGCCTGGTTCCGGGCCCTGACATGCTGTCGAAGCACCTCCACGTCACCTATGCGATGGTGTGGTCGGTCGCGCTCGCCAACATCGTGGGCGCGGGTCTGTGCTACCTGTTCTCCGAATGGTTCGCGCGTCTTGCGACGCTGCGCTACACGCTGATCATGCCGGCCACCCTCGGCATCATCTACATCGGCGCCTTCCAGGGCGCGCGTAACTGGGGCGACCTGTGGACGCTGCTCACCTTCGGCATTCTCGGCTGGACGATGAAGCAGATGAAGTTCCCGCGTCCCCCGCTGGTGCTGGGCCTCGTGCTCGGTGAGATTGTGGAGCGTTATCTCTTCATCTCCATCCAGCGTTACGGCGTCACCTGGTTCCAGCGCCCGATCGTCATCGGTCTGTTCGGGCTCGCGCTCGTCGGCCTGCTGCGGCCGCTGATCGCGGACGTGCGCGCTCATGGCGGCGTGAAGGGCATGTTGACGGGCTTCGGCGCGCCGAACTTCCGGCCGCAGCACCTGTTCTCCGTGTTCCTGATCTGCGTGATCGGCTACATGGTGTGGGAAGCCACGTCGTGGAACTTCAGCGCCAAGATCGTTCCGCTGATCGTGGGCGGCCTTGCTCTGTTCTTCTGCTCGATCAGCCTTCTCAACGACATCTTCCGCAAGCCGGAGGATCAGGTTGAATTGGGTCTGGCGGCGGCGGCTCAGGCCTCCGTGGAGAAGAAGGCCGAGACGAAGATCCACATGGACCTCGAGTCGGACACCGCCCACGTGCCGGTGCACCAGATCGCGGTCCGTGCGGCGGTGTTCTTCGGCTGGCTGCTCGCCTTCATGGGCTCCATGGCGGTGATCGGCCTCATCCCGACGGTGCCTCTGTTCGTGATCATCTACATGCGCATCGAAGCGCCGGAGCGGTGGAGCATCGTGGTGCCCTACGCCGTGCTGCTGACGGTGTTCATCTGGATCGTGTTCGACCAGCTGCTCACCATTCCCTGGCCGCCGACCTATCTCGGCCAGTGGGTGCCGGCGCTGAAGGGCCTCGTCCCCTCCGTCTGACCGGAACGAAACGAACAGGAGCGGCCGGGCGAAAGCCCGGCCGTTTCTTTTTTGGGATAAGCTCCGCGCGCGCCCGCTGGCGATTTGCGCTTGCGGCGCGCGGGTTTTTACGCGAATCCTGCGTCAATCGAACATGGGGGGAAAAAATGAAGGCCGCCGTCTTTCATGAATATGGGCCGCCTGAGGTCCTGCGCTATCAGGACATGGCGGATCCCGTTCCGCGCGCCGGCGAAGTGCGCATCAAGGTCCATGCCGCCACCGTCAACCGCGTGCTCGACGTCGCCCTGCGCCGCGGCGCGCAGCCCCAGCGCGAGCCTGTCATGCCCTGCATTCCCGGCGTGGATTGCGCCGGCGTCGTCGATGCGGTCGGCCCCGGCGTGACGCGCTGGAAGGTCGGCGACCGCGTGGCCGCCGCAGGCACCATGCCCGTCAACGTCGTCGCTGAGGACGGGCTGGACTCCTACGCCGGCCCCAAGGGCATGATGGGCATCAAACGTCCCGGCGGATTCGCCGAGCTCGTGTGCATTCCCTCCGCCGTCGTGCGTCCGCTGCCCGCCAACCTCAATTTCCATGAGGCCGCGGTCGTCATGCGCCACGTGCCGACCGCCTGGAACCTGCTCGTCAACATCGCCAAACTCCAGAAGGACGAATGGGTCCTCATCATGGGAGCGAGCGGCAATCTCGGCGCGATCGGAATCCAGATCGCCAAGAACGTCATCGGCGCGAAGGTTATCTGCACGGCGGGTTCGCGTGCGCGCGCGGACGTGGGCCTGGCGCTGGGGGCGGACGTCGCGGTCGATTATTCGACGCAGGACATTCTCGCCGAGATCATGAAGGCGACGGGCGGCAAGGGAGTGAACGTCCTTTACGACAACATCGCCAATCCTAACGTTCTGCCGCAGGCGTTTCATGGCCTTGGGATGGACGGCCGGCTCGTCACCGCGGGCGCCCATGGCGGGCCCAATGTGACGATCGACTTCTTCCACCTCTACGACAAGCGCATCATGATCAAGGGTTCGCCCGGTTCGCGCGAAGGCGACCTGCCGGCTTGTTTCGAAGCGGCGGCGAGCGGCAAGATCAAGGTGCAGATCGCCCATGTCCTGCCGCTCTCGAAGGCCGCTGAGGCGCATCGCATGATCGAGGGCGATCCCGGCATGGGCAAGATCGTGCTCGATCCCACGCTGGGCTGACAGGCGCGCGCCCCAATGAAAAAAGCCCCGGAGACGCTCCGGGGCTTTCTTTTTTGATTATCGCTTGTGAGCTGTCGCGCTCACTCGCCGATGATCTTCTGCATCCGCTCGATGACCGAGGCTTCCACATTGGAGGTCTGGGCGACGATCTTGGCGATCTCCTCGCCGGTCGCCGGCTCGAAATCGAGCTTCGCCTTGTTCACTTCGGCGAGGAGTTCGGGATCCTTCATCGCGGCGTCGAAGGCGCGGCGCACCGTGTTCACGCGGTCGCCCGGCAGGCCGGGCGGGGCGATTATGAAGCGGCCGAGTTCAGCGCTGCTCACCGCGAAGGTGAGAAGCTTGCGGTCGGCGTCGTTCTTGGCGAGCTCCACAAGGGTCGGCACGCCCTTCAGCTCGGGCGAACGTTCGGTGACATATTGCACCAGCAGGACCGCCTTCTTGTCGGTCAGCCAGTCCATGCGCGTGCTCTTCATCGTGTTCCAAGAGGTGAGCGCGCCGTCCACTTCGCCGCGCTCCACGGCGAGCAGGCCGTCGGTGGAGCCGGGGAAGCCGCGGATGACCTTGAACTTGGCGCCGAACACTTCGTTCATGATGCGCGGATAGGTGTCGGAGGGCGAGCCCGGGCCGGTGCTGGCCACAGGCACTTCCGCAAGGCGCATGCCCTCAAGCGTGGAGCCCTTCGACTTCGTCGAGATGACGTGAACCTCGATGTTCGAGGTGACGCGGCCGATCCAGTTGAACTCGACCGCCTTGTACTGCACGCCCTTGGCCTTGAGCGCCTCGTCCATCGCCATGGTCTGCGAGACGATGCCAAGCGCGGTGCCGTCCTTCGGCGCGGCGCGGTAGAGCCAGTTGGCCGCGGTCAGCGAGCCGGCGCCGGGCATGTTGGAGGCCACCACCGTCGGCTGGCCGGGAATGTGCTTGCCGATGTAGCGGGAGACCATGCGGCCGAACAGGTCATAGGTGCCGCCCGGCGAGAAGCCGATATAGACCGTGACGGTCTTGCCCTTGAAGAAATCGTCGGCGCCTTGCGCCAGAGCGCTCGAGCCCGAAAGCGACAGCGCTATTGCGCCGCCAAAGGCGCCAAGCGCGCCAAGCGCGCGCAGCCGCATGGATGTGGTCATGGCGAGTTCCCTTCCAGTCTTGTTCTGGCGACAGTGAATTGGTTCGGCTCAGGCCATAAGGCAAGGGGCGCCCACGGGCAAGCTTATCTTGTTTCGTCATGAGGATCGCCGCGTGGACTGGGCGGCGCGCGCTGATATGATGGCGCGCCCGCTTCGGGCGCGTCGCGCGTCGGCGCGCCGGGGAGGCGGGGCGAAGGGAGGGATTATGATTTCGCACGTTTCCAAGCGCGCGTTTGCGCTGGCGCTGGGTCTTTGCGGCCTGCAGGCTTCCGGCTCCGGGGCCCTTGCGCAATCGCCTGCGGATTTTTACCGGGGCAAGAACGTCAATGTGCTGATCGGCGTGGGCGTCGGCGGCGAATACGATCTGCATGCGCGGCTTGTCGCCCGCCACATCGGCAAGCACATTCCCGGCGCGCCGGCCATGGTCCCGCAGAACATGACGGGCGCGGGCGGCGCCAAGATGGGCGCTTTCCTCGCCGACGTCGCGCCGAAAGACGGCACGAACATCGGCATGATGGCGAACAATTTCCCGGCCATGCAGGCTGCGGGCGTCGACGTCATCCGTTTCGATCTCGGCAAGTTCCAGTGGATCGGCTCGATCTGCCCGACGGTGGAGACGATGACGGTGTGGACGAAGACCGCCGGCGTGTCCTCCATCGAGGAGGCGCGCGCGCGCGAAGTCATCGCCGGCGCCAGCGGGCGCGGGGCGATCACTTATTCCTTCCCCGCCATGCTGAACGAATTCGTCGGCACGAAATTCAAGATCGTCACCGGCTATCCGGGCGGCAATGAGATCAATCTCGCCATGGAGCGCGGCGAGGTGCAGGCGCGCAACAACACCTGGTCGAGCTGGAAAGTCACCAAGCCCGAGTGGATCAAGAACGGCGACATCAAGATTCTCGCCTATGCGGGGCCCAAGCCCGCCGATCTGCCCGGCGTGCCCGACGTCACGTCGCTTGTGAAGAGCGACGACGACCGGCGCATCGTGGAGCTGATCGTCTCCGGCACGCGGCTGGGCCGTCCGCTCGCCTTCGCAGGCGGCGTGCCTGACGATCGCGTGAAGGCGGTGCGCGAGGCTTTCATGAAGACCATGACGGACGATGACTTCGTGAAGGAAGCGGCGCAGATGAAGATCGAGATCGATCCGGTGCGCGGCGAGGACATGCAGAAAGTCGTCGCCGACGTGCTCGCCACGCCCAAACATCTCGCCGCTCGCGCGCGCGCCCTTATCGAGTAGGGCGCGGCGCGGTTCTTCCAAACACGTCAGACGGCCGCGCCCTGCGCGGCCGTCTTGCAACGCAGGGGGCGAGAATGGGCGAGACGTTCAGGGGCCGGCGCGAGGATGCGCGGCTTGTCACGGGGCGCGGGCGTTACACGGCGGACGTGTCGCTGCCCGGCGAGGTCCATGGCTTTTTTCTGCGCGCCGACCGCGCCCATGCGCAGATCGTCTCGCTGGACGCGGGTGCCGCGCGCGCCCATCCCGACGTGCTCGCCGTCTTCACCGGCGTCGAGGCGCGTGCGGCGGGCTTCGCGCCCATTCCCCCGCTCGTGAAGTTTCCCGGCGTCGGCGGCATGAAGCTGCGCGAGACGGGACGCGACGTGCTCGCCATCGAGCGCGTGCGCTATTCCGGCCAGCCGCTCGCCTTCGTGGTCGCGCGCACGCTCGCGGCGGCGATGGATGCGGCCGAACTCATCGAGGTCGAATTGCGCGATCTGCCCGTCGTGACCGATGCGCGCGCCGCCCTCGCGCCCGGCGCGCCGCAGCTCTATGAGGAAGCGCCCGGCAATCTCGCCTTCGATTATGAATATGGCGACCGCGCGAAGACGGAGGCGGCCTTCGCGAGCGCCGCCCATGTCACGAAACTGCGCGTGGAGGCGCCCCGCATCGTCGGCAATCCGATGGAGCCGAAAGCTTGCGTCGCAGCCTATGACGCGGCCGCCGATCGTTACGACGTCTATGCGCCCACGCAGGGGATCACGCTCATGCGTCCCGGCCTTGCTGCCGCCATGGGACTGCCGGAGAGCAAGATCCGCGTCTATGCGTCGGACGTGGGCGGCGGCTTCGGCGTGCGCGGCGAGGCCTATCCCGAATATTGCGCGGCGATGATGGCCGCAAAGGCGGTGGGCCGCCCTGTCAAATGGGTGTCCACCCGCGCGGAGACGATCTTGAGCGACCATCATGGCCGCGCCGCCTCCATGACCGGCGAGCTCGCGCTTGACGCGCAGGGACGTTTCATCGGCTTGCGGATCGAATGGATCGTCGATTGCGGCGCCTATCTTTCGGGGCCGGGACCGTTCATCAACACCATGGCGCCGAGCGTGCACGCGGGCAGCGTCTACGCCATTCCCAACATCGTGGGCCTGCATCGTCTGGCGCTCACCAATTCAACGCCCACCACCGCCTATCGCGGCGCCGCGCGGCCGAACGTGAGCTATCTCATCGAGCGGCTCGTCGAGGAGGCCGCGCGCGAGACAGGGCGCGACCGCATCGACTTGCGGCGCATGAATCTCATTCCGAAAAAGGCGTTCCCCTACAAGACGCCCACGGGCTCGGTCTATGACAGCGGCGACCCGCCGGGACTTCTCGCCGCCGTCCTGAAGGAGGCGGACTGGAAGGGCGTGGAGCGGCGTCGCAAGGCGGCGGCGAAACGCGGCCGCCTGTTCGGCGCCGCCTGTTCGGTCTTCATCGAACCCTCGGGCGGCGGCGCTGCGCCGCGCGAGGAAGTCGCGATCCGCTTCGGCGCCAATGGCGAGGCGGTTCTCTACACCGTGTCCGGCCCCTCGGGGCAGGGCCATGAGACCGTGTTTCCCGAAATCGTCGGCCGCATCCTCGGCGTCGATCCGCAAAAGATCACGCTGCGCGCCAGCGACCCGGACGGGCCGGAGCTTGTGGGCCTCGGCACGATCGGCTCGCGCTCCATGATGACCCATGGCGGCGCGCTGCATAACGCGGCCCATGAGGTCGTGCGCAAGGGCCGCGCGCTCGCCGCCAGCCGGTTTGAGGCGGCGGAGGCGGACGTGGAGTTCGACGCCGGCGTGTTTCGCGTGCGCGGCACGGATCTTTCAGTCGGATTGATGGAGCTTGCGAGCGCCCATGCGGCGGCGGGCGGCAATGCGCTCGACACGCTCGATTCTCATCCCATGACGTCGAACTATCCCACCGGCGCCCATGTGGCGGAGGTGGAGATCGATCCCGCCACGGGCGTGGTGGAGGTCGTGAGTTACGTCGCGGTGGACGATGCGGGCGTGGTGCTCAACCACACGCTCGCGGAAGGCCAGGTGCATGGCGGCATCATGCAGGGGCTCGGGCAGGTTCTGGGCGAGCTCGCCGTCTATGACGAGACGAGCGGACAGATGATCACCGGCTCCTTCATGGATTACTTCATGCCGCGCGCCGATTGCCTGCCGCCGCTCAAGATCTTCGACCGGCCGATCCCCTCGCCCAACAATCCGCTTGGCGTGAAGGGCGTGGGCGAGGCGGGCACGACGGGCGCGGTGCCCACGGTCATGAACGCGATCGTGGACGCCCTGCGCCCGCTCGGTCTCCATCACATCGACCTGCCGGCGACGCCGCATCGCGTGTGGCGGGCGATCCGCGCGGCGCAGGGCTGAGCCGCGCGTTCAGCTGAGGCAGGCTTTCGCCAGGCTCTGGAAGGCGCGCGCGCGATGGGAGAGCGCCTGCGAGCCGTCGGCGGGGATGCCGTGTTTTTCCTCCGCGCTCATCTCGCCGAACGTGCGCGTGTGCCCGTCAGGCTGGAAGAAGGGATCGTAGCCGAAGCCCTTCTCGCCGCGCGGCGGCCAGACGATGGCTCCAAACACTTTGCCTTCGAACGTCTCCAGATGTCCGTCGGGCCAGGCGATGGCGAGCGCGGAGACGAAATGCGCGCGCCGCTGCGCGCCGGACGTGGCGCCCTTGGCCTGCATGAGATCGTGGACGTTCGCCATGGCGGCGGGAAAGTCGCCGGCCTCGCGCGCCCAGCGCGCCGAATAAATCCCCGGATCGCCGCCGAGCGCGTCCACGCACAGGCCTGAATCATCCGCAAAGGCGGGCAGCTGCGCGGCCTGCGCGGCCGCCTCCGCCTTGATCTGCGCGTTGGCGATGAACGTGTCGCCCGTTTCGT
>Ga0315905_10002685_pt1 | contig 18635 bp, 14 predicted proteins | sample LakEriMetagenome_5_FD_203522 | JGI IMG/M metagenome (GOLD analysis project Ga0315905, IMG submission 203522) | Freshwater fungal communities from buoy surface, Lake Erie, Ohio, United States - Buoy 4 MA121 | ecosystem: Environmental > Aquatic > Freshwater > Lake | place: USA: Lake Erie, Ohio... | reverse complement strand
TGTTTCATTGTAAATAATGTCTTTGCTTAACCCATTGGTTTAAGATAGTTACAATACCTTTGTCTTTCAAAGACATGAAGCTACTTTTATTTCCTTTATTCCTTTTACTTCCGATGGCAGTTCTTGCTCAGGAGCTTACCGGTAGTGTGCTCAATGGAAACGGTGAGCCTTTAGTTGGTGCTACGATATACTGGAAGGATACTGCCCTTTCAACCTTATCAGGAAGAGAAGGAACTTTCTCTATTCAAAATATCGGAAAAGGAAAATTACTCATTGCAACCCTTAAGGGCTATTCGGCAGATACAGTTTTTGTTGAGAACCAAACAAGCATTCAATTTCAACTCAAAGAAACAAAGACGCTTAACGAAGTAGTTGTTGTAGGTCAGAAAGCAGGCGTAATCATTTCGGATGCAAATCCCATAAAAACAGAACAGATTACTCAAACGGAACTTAGAAAAGCAGCATGCTGCGATCTCGCCGGTTGTTTCGAAACACAAACTACCGTTCAGCCACAAACAACCAACGTTATTACCAACTCAAAAGAACTCAGAATACTCGGACTTTCGGGTGTTTACAACCAAGTATTGATCGATGGCTTTCCCATGGTACAAGGCCTTTCCTATACTTACGGAATCAGCAGTATACCCGGATCTCTTGTTGATAATATCTATGTTGCTAAAGGAGCCAACAGTGTGCTTCAGGGCTTTGAAAGCATCAGTGGTCAGATTAATGTGGAAACCAAAGAGCCCGACAAAACCGACCGACTATTCCTCAATGCCTACATGAACAGCTTCATGGAAAAACATTTCAATGCCAATTTTTCCATCAAAAAAAACAAATGGAGTAACCTGCTTTCCTTTCACACCGTTCAGCCGGCTAATAAAACCGACAGGGATGATGACAAGTTTCTTGATCTTCCGTTGTTGAAAAGGTATATGGTAATGAACAAATGGAAATATGGAAACGAAAGAGAGAATGGCTGGAACAGCAGAATAGGAATACGTTTCCTCAACGAAGAGCGAATTGGCGGACAATCTTCCTTTAATGCTAATACAGACAAAGGTAGCTCAACAGTATATGGCCAGCACGTTCGATTGAACCAGGCGGAAATGTGGTCTAAAACAGGTTACAATTTTAACGAAAACAATAGACTGGTTTTTTTCGTTTCGGCAATGCAGCAGAATCAATTGTCTTATTTCGGCACTGTAAAATACGATGCGCAACAAAGCAACCTATACGGAAATCTTCAGTATGAATGGAATTACGCTGAACACGAATTAAAAACTGGTATTAGTTACCGTTACCTCAGATTGAATGAAAATATTTCCTTCACAGACACTATCCTAACAAGAACATACAGCGGCAAGTACAACAGGGCTGACAATATACCGGGTGTATTTGCCGAAAACACCATGCACTTTTTTGATGACAAGCTAACATGGATTGTAGGCATACGAAGCGATTACCACAATGCTTTTGGCATGCAGTTTACGCCAAGAACGCTTTTAAAATTCGACATGACAGAGAACACGGTGGTGCGAACCAACATCGGAACAGGGTGGAGAATGGTAAATCTCTTCAGTGAAAACATTGGATTACTGGTGAGTTCAAGAAACATCATTTTTGCAGAAGCGCTTCGGCCGGAGAAGGCATTGAACTTCGGCATCAACATTACCCAAAAGTTTGAGGCAGGCGAAGGTAATTTTTCGGGATATCTTAGTGCTGATTATTACAGAACATCATTTCAAAATCAAATCTTCCCAGATTACGACACAGATCCTACTAAAGCGATCATTCAAAACTTTTCGGGAACCAGCATCAGCAATGGATTTCAGGCAGAATTGTACCTTAAGTTTTTTAAACGGCTGGAATGGAAAACTGGTTACAACTTCTTGGATGTTTACCGAATGGTTGGTGACGAGAAAAGGGTGTTACCCTTTAACGCAAAACACAAATTGCTGGGTTCGTTCAGTTACAAGCCATTGAATGAATCTTTTCATTTTGACATGAACATACATTGGTATGGAGAGCAACGTTTGCCCGATACCAGATTAAACCCCGTGGCTTATCAGCGTCCTGAGTTTTCGCAAAGCTATACCGTTGCGAGCGCACAGCTTACTTACAATTTCAAAAAGACGGAAGTGTATGCAGGTTGTGAAAATATTTTCGACTTCCGTCAAAAGCAACCTATTCTAAGTTGGCAGTCTCCTTTCAGTAAGTATTTCGATACCTCTTTTGTTTGGGGGCCCACACGCGGCCGTGAAATTTACTTGGGGATAAGGTTTAAGCTGAACCACGAATAACTTTGGTTGAGTTGCTTTTAATGTAAATGCTAAAAAATCAAAGCGGAGTAAGTAACTTTGAATTATGAAAAAAAGGCAGGTTCTCTTTCTTTTGATGGTTATTTTGGCATTATCTATTTCTCATACTTATGCGCAGTGCGCCATGTGTACGAAAACAGCTTCTCAGCTTGGCGAAAAACCAGCCCTGGGTTTAAACAATGGTATTCTTTACCTCATGCTTACTCCCTTTGCAGTAATGGGCGTTATTGCCTATAGGTGGTGGAAGAGTGAAAAGGAAAAACCAGAAGAACAATAATTTCAATTAGTTTATTACTGTCTTTGTTGAACGTAGAGAATGGTGCTTATTATTTTTTAGAACGAGCCGCTATATCTACCCATCTTTTCAAAGTAGGACATCCTTTGAATTCATCATCTATCATGATGTAATAACCCTGTGTTTTTTCATTGAACCATTTTTCCAAAGCGTTTTCCTGCTTTTGTTCAAGCGCTCTTTGTGCAATTTTGTTGTAATCGTCACGGATGTTTTCGCGATGAGGTTCGGTTTTACTTTTAAGGTAAACAATGCGCACGCCTTTTTTTCCTCTTTCATCGATATATTCTAACGGTTGAGAGTATTCGCCAAGTTTAAGCTGACCAATTTTCATCACAAGGTCTTTGTCTAATTGATCGAGTGTCAAAAATGTACCATCTCTTCCCTGCATCATACCGGCAGTAAACTTACTGGCCTCATCGTCACTGTATCTCGAAACGGCAGTTCCAAAATCAATGGTGCCTGCAATAAGTTTAGCCCTTACGCTGTCGAGCTTTTGTATGCCATTTTGAATTTCGTATTGTGTAACCTGTGGCACTTTCAATATGTGTCTAACAACTGCATCCTCTCCGGCTCTACTCACCAGCTGTATGATATGGTAACCGAACTTTGTTTTGAATGGCGATGAAATCTGACCTTCTTTCAACGTAAATGCTTTTGACAACCAAATAGGATCAAGGTCTTTCTGACTTCTGTTTACTTCATACATACCACCGCGCTCTCGACTTCCAGGATCTTCAGAGTAAATGGAAGCTACTGTGCCGAATTCTTTTTTGCCAGATTCTATCTGTCCTTTGAATTCTTTTAATTGCTCTATGCAATATTCCTCCGCATCTCTGCTCGCCTTCGGATAAACGATGATCTGACCTACTTCCACTTCTGTTTCATAAAAGGGCAAACTGTCGGTCGGAAATTGTTCGAAATAGTGCTTCACATCATTGGGTGTAATTTTTACGGGCTCAATGATTTTGTTGCGCATGGATGATGCAAGTTTTCTATCGCGAAAACCCTCTTTGAAATCTTCTTTGATTTGATAAACAGACTTCCCTGCAACACGCTCCAATTCGTCTTTAGAGCCATATTGACTGATGAAATAACGTATTTGGTTATCGATATCGGCCTCTACTTCTTCCTCTGTAACGGGAATAGAATCTTTTTCGGCCTGCAATACCAGTGCTTTAACGCCAATAGATTGTTCCAATGTTAAGCATGCAGCATCTTCTGGAACTTCCATGCCCTGGCGCTGCATATCTGCAATGCTATTGTCAATGTCGCTTTTCAGTATGATTTTGTTTCCTACAACTGCAATGATTTTATCTGCAAGCACTTTTGATGGCTGAGCATAAACAAAACTTGCGGACAACACAATTGCAAACAGCAGGAAAGAAATTATTTTTTTTGACATAAGGTTTAAATCAACATTGAAAAACTATTGACAATACAAACTAAAGTTCAAAACGTTCTGAAATGATGCAATACAACGTTAACGTCTATCAATTATAAAGTACGCTTCACTTCCACTTCTTCGAATGCTTCTACAATATCCCCTACTTTAACGTCGTTGTAATTTTTAATTACTAGTCCGCACTCCATTCCTGAAGTTACTTCTTTCGCATCATCACGGAAGCGTTTCAAACTGGAAAGCTCACCGGTGAAGATTACAATACCATCGCGCACCAAGCGAATTCTGTTGTTACGGGCAATTTTACCGTCAAGTACCTGACAGCCGGCCACAGTGGCTTTATCGAAACGATAGGTTTCTTTAATTTCCACATTGGCAAGAATTTTTTCCTCTACAGTTGGCTCCAACATACCTTCCATCGCACTTCTGATTTCCTCGATAGCGTTGTAAATGATGGAGTATAGTTTAATCTGAATAGATTCGTTTTCTGCAAGTCTTGCTGCCTGAACAGAAGGTCTAACATTGAAACCAATGATGATGGCATCTGATGCGTTGGCAAGCGTAACATCACTTTCGGTGATAGCACCTACCGCTTTATGAATAACTTTTACTACGATTTCTTCTGTACTCAACTTTTGCAAAGAGTCGCTCAATGCTTCTACCGATCCGTCCACGTCACCTTTGATGATAACGTTCAATTCTTTAAAGTTACCAAGCGCCAATCTTCTTCCGATTTCATCGAGCGTGATGTGTTTCTTAGCGCGCATACCCTGTTCGCGAAGAATTTGTCCGCGCTTGTAGGCGGTTTCTCTTGCATCAGCTTCGTTTTCAAACACTTTGAAGGTTTCACCGGCCTGAGGAGCACCATTCAAACCAAGAATAAGCACAGGTGTCGATGGCGGAGCAACTTCCACTCTTTGATTTCTTTCATTGTACATGGCCTTTACTTTTCCAAAAAACTGACCCGATACAATCATATCACCCTGACAAAGAGTTCCATTTTGTACAAGGATGGTTGCTACATATCCGCGACCTTTATCGAGCGAAGCTTCAATAATAGTTCCGCTTGATTTTTTTATTGGGTTTGCTTTCAATTCGAGAATGTCGGTTTCGAGCAAAATCTTTTCGAGAAGCAAATCGATATTGATTCCTTTTTTGGCACTGATTTCCTGGCTTTGGAATTTTCCACCCCAGCTTTCCACAAGTATATTCATACCTGCCAGTTGCTCCTTAATTTTTTCCGGGTTGGCGCCATCTTTATCCATCTTGTTGATGGCGAAGATCATCGGAACGCTTGCTGCCTGTGCGTGAGAAATTGCTTCCTTGGTTTGAGGCATCACCGCGTCGTCGGCAGCTACCACAATAACTGCGATGTCTGTTACCTTGGCACCACGGGCACGCATAGCCGTAAAGGCTTCGTGACCAGGCGTATCCAGGAAGGTTATCGCTCTTCCGTCGGAAAGTGTTACTTCGTATGCGCCTATGTGCTGCGTGATTCCACCTGCTTCACCGGCAATAACGTTTGTATTTCTGATGTAATCCAGCAAGGAGGTCTTACCGTGATCTACGTGTCCCATGATGGTAACAATCGGAGCGCGCGGAATAAGGTCTTCCGGATTATCTTCTTCTTCTTCTGTTTCCAGTTCGGCTGCGTCATCTACGCCTATAAACTCCACTTCAAAATTAAATTCTCCGGCAACAAGCTCAATCACATCCGCTTCCAGACGCTGATTGATAGATACCATGATGCCGAGGTTCATACACTTGCTGATGATATCTGCAAAGCTCACATCCATCAAACCGGCCAGCTCACTTACAGAGATAAATTCGGTAACCTGAAGCTTGTTAGAACCCTCTGCGCCTTCACCCATTTGCTCGGCCATTTCCTCTCTCTTGGCTTTTCTGTATTTCGCCTTAAGACTTTTTCCTCTGCCGCTTGCGCCGGCAAGTTTTGCTTGCGTTTGTTTAAGTTTTTCCTGGATTTCTTTTTCGTCAATGATTTTTTCTTCCGGCTTTTTGGGCGTTCCCGGTTTTTGGAACCTGGAATCCTGGCCGCCTTTGTATTGACCTCCGCCTCCTCTGCCGTCAGGAATAGCTTTATTACCACGTGTTGCTCCTTCCTCACCGGCTTTCTTTTGAATAGGAATTCGCTTTCTTTTTTGTTTTTCCTCGTTAGTCTCCCTTTTAGGGCGAGTGTCATTGTCTACAGGCAAATTGATTTTGCCCATGATTTTAGGACCGGTTAGTTTTTCTGCCTGAATGTTTTCAATGACCGGAGGTAAATTTACTTCCGGTTCGACTGCAGCTTTTTTGGTTTCTATTGGAGCTACTACCTGTTGAGCTGGCTGTTCTTCCGTTTTTGCAACTTCAGGTTCTTCTTTCTTCTTACCTTTTTTAGGTCTTGTGGAAGAATCGATGCTTGCCAAATCAATTTTATCGAGGACTTTCGGACCCTCTAATTCAGGTGCATCAATTTTGGTGATAGTATCGGCAGATTTTATTTCTTCGGTCTTGACTTCTGGCTCGGCAGGTTTTTCTTCAACGGCAGCAGCGGGTTTAGCTTTTTCCGCTTTTTTCTTGATAGACAAATCCTCTTCGTCCTTTTTCTTTTTGGCATCAGCAGAGGATCCCTTAGGCAGATCCAGCTGTTCTGCTTTTTGCTTCGCAGCTTTGTCTTGTTGAAACTCCAGTTGCAACACCCTGTACATTTCCTCCGTGAGTTTTGTTGTGGGTTTTAAATCGTCTGCACTGAAATTTTTTGACACAAGAAATTCTATCAGCGTGTTGGTGCCGATGTTGAATTCCTTGGCTGCCGCCATTAACCTGGGTGTATTTACTTCTGCCATTCTTTTTTGTTTATCGTTTTACAGTTTTTTAAGTAGAACGATTTTTTTCTTAATGATTATTCTTTAACGCTGTTGCCATTGGCAAAACAGTTGTGTTATTCTCTTTCAAATTCTTCCTGAAGAATTCTTCTGATATCTGCAATGGTTTCTTTTTCCAAATCTGTTCTGCGCTCAAGCTCATCCGCAGTAAGAGCAAGTACCGCTCTTCCGGTATCGCAACCCACGCGCTTAAGCTCATCGATGATCCATGATTCGATTTCATCGCTAAACTCTTCCAAGTCAATGTCAAATTCTTCCTCTTCCCCTTCATTGTCGCGGAACACGTCAATTTCATACCCTGTGAGTTCGCAAGCAAGCTTGATGTTTACGCCTCTCCGGCCAATAGCCAGAGAAACTTGATCGGGCTTCAAAAACACATTAGCGTGTTTCTTTTCCGTATCCATTTCTATGCTGGTGATTTTAGCCGGTGTAAGCGATCTTTGAATAAGAAGCTGTGTGTTGGTTGTCCAGTTGATAACGTCGATGTTTTCGTTTTTAAGTTCTCTAACGATACCGTGTATACGACTTCCTTTCATACCCACACATGCCCCCACCGGATCGATTCTGTCGTCGAAGCTTTCCACAGCCACCTTGGCTCTTTCTCCCGGATCTCTTACAATTTTCTTCACCACAATAAGTCCGTCAAAGATTTCAGGCACTTCGATTTCCAATAATTTTTCAAGGAAGGAAGGACTTGTACGGGAAAGTATAATAACTGCCTGACTGTTTTTAAGCTCTACTTTTTTAACTACGGCACGAATTGAGTCGCCTTTCTTAAAGTAATCGCTTGGTATCTGCTCTGATTTAGGCAAAAGCATTTCGTTACCGTCTTCGTCAAGAATTAGCACTTCTTTTTTCCAAACCTGGTAAACTTCTCCGGAAACGATTTCTCCGATTCTGTCTTCGTATTTTTTAATCAACACATTTTTCTTAAGGTCGTTGATTCTCGCTGCAAGGGTTTGTTTACCGGCAAGAATAGCTCTTCTACCGAATTCGGCTTGAATATCCACTTCCTCATAAAGCTCTTCCCCAACCTGATAATCGGGCTCAATCAAAATTGCGTTCTTATATTCAATTTCGGTAAGCGTGTTGTAAAGATCGTCGTCGTCAACAATGGTTCTTCTGCGGAAAATCTCAAGATCTCCTTTTTGATCGTTTACGATAACGTCGAAGTTTTCGTCGCTACCGTATTTTTTACGGATCAACGTTTTAAAAACGTCTTCCATCACTTTCATCAGCGTTGGACGGTCAATGCCTTCAGCTTCCTTAAACTCCTGAAATGATTCTATCAAGTTAATGCTTGCCATATTCAGTTCCGGACTTCCGCCTGCATCAATCAGGCCCCCGCCGGAAGAGGGATTTTTGTTGTGAATTAAAATTTTATCTGAACTTTTGTATGTTTTATATCGGTAAACGGAATTTCTATTTGGTGTTGAACTGCTTTTTTTCCTTTCCCCTCTGTGAAATCAAGGGTAATAGCCAATTCGCTTACAGCAGAAAGCGTTCCTTCTTGCTTAGTGCCGTCATTTTTTAACACTTCCACCAATCTGCCGGTATTTTTGAGGTACTGACGATGGAGTTTCAATGGTTCATCTATACCCGGACTCGAAACTTCCAGAGAAAAATCGCCATCAGGGAAAAAAGCGGCCTCTTCGATTTTCTTGTACAGCGCGCGGTTGATTTTGATGCATTTCTCCAACGGTAAACCAGCATCAGCATCAAGGTATATCTTGATATTGTTGGTCGGCTTTACTTTCATGTCTACCAAAAAGACATCATCCTCAAGCAAATCGCTCAAAAAAGCTGTGACAGTTGATATGGTTGTTTCGTTGTTCATGACTTTTGGGAAAAGAAGAAGGGAACGATTCCGTTCCCTTCCAGTATTCTCTTTTGCAACGCAAATATAGTAACTAAAGAACTGTCGGCCAAAGAAAACAGCCAATTACTTGTGAAAATTACCCGAAACTTAAGAAATCGGCTATAAATTTGCGACATGATTAAGCTGATTTTTGAACTGTTTCTCTTATACCTGCTTTATAAATTCATTTTTGAATTCATTATTCCTGTTTACCAAACCACCAAACAGGTAAAAAGAAAGATGCATGAAATGCAGGAGGCGATGAAAAATCAACAGAACAATAACCACCATCAACAGTCGAAAACGAGTAGTGCTCCAAACCCATCAGAAAATAGCGAATATATTGATTATGAGGAAGTTAAGTAATCAATCGGCAGCTTATCCGGGCATTCTGGTGATGTACTTTTCTATCTGCTTTATCTGATCTACAATTTGAGGGGTGGTTGGCTTGAAAGATTTAGCTTTTTTGAAATATTCCTTAGCTGCCCTGAATTCTCTTTTATTCATCATGATGGAACACAGCTGTAAATAAGCCGCTGCATTGTTCTCGCTGTCGGGCAAACCGGCTCTGATGGCTTGTCTGATGTATGATTCGGCTTGACGCATATCACCTTTTTGCATGCTAAGCATACCCAACTGCAGTTTATTCGGGCCTTCCGCCTGTTTGGTGAGTGTTCCGCCCAGGGAAAGACCTTTTTTCATCATGGTTTCGGCGCCTTCAAAATCCTGGTTTACCATGGCAAGGTTGCCTTTGATAGTATAATACACGGAGCGAATTGGCTTAATCAACAATGCCGGAAAACGAATACCCTCCACGATTTTCTTCGCTCCTTCCATATCCCCTTCTTCCATGTAAGTTTGAATAAGTCGCATCGGACCCAATAAAAAATGTCCCAAAATGGCTATGATTGCCAACAGGTAAATGAGGAAGGATGCCCAAAAGCCTGCTTCCATATTAGTATAAACAGCCACAACCAAAAAGGCAAGCCCAATCCATAATCTGAATTTGATATATACGTTAATCCACTTCATTTATTGATAAAATTAGGGTGCAAAGATAGCAAAATACATGGGTGTTTGGATTTTTAGGTTAATTGAGTATTTGTTTTAGCTTTGTGTATCTTTTTATTACGGTAAACGGGGTAAACTATTATAGCAACCTTAATTGTTTAGTCTTTTCTACCAGATTGCCTTTAAAATTAAACAGCCTTAAAATTCATTCGCATGAAAAAACTTTACTTACTTGGTTTTTTTTTCCTTTGTTTATTCCTTTTTTCCAAAGCGCAATTTCCATATTGTACCGCTCAGTTTTCTTTCAGCGTGAGCGGAAACACCGTTACGGTTACGCCTGCTAATGCAGTGGTGGATTCTGTGAGTCAGCACCTTTGGAATTTTGGTGATGGGTATACATCAACATCTGCAGTAATCAGTCATACTTACAACCAGTGTGGTACCTATTTCATCACACATCAGTTTTTAGGAATGGACAGCGCCTCCAATCCTTGTGTGGATTCTGTTATGATGGCGGTAAACATCAGTTGCGGAAACCCTTGTAACATACAGGCCCATTTCACCAGCCACCTGGATTCACTGCAGCCGCTGAGTATTACCTTTGTTAACACTTCCGTTACCGATCCGGCCAACACGCTTGTCTTTACGTGGGACTTTGGAGATGGTTCTATGGGTACATCAACTGGATTGTCAAGCATCACACACCAATACAATGCAATTGGTTTTTATACGGTTTGTCTTTATGCCACCAGCAACAATAGTAGTTGTTCAGACACTCTTTGTTATACGATATTTGTTCAGGATACGCTTCCGGCAGTATGCAATATGGTTGCTGCATTTGTTGCAGATACTTCTATGCAGAGCAACAGTGTAGCCTTCTTCAATCAAAGCACTTCCAATGTGACCATCAATTCCTACGTATGGAATTTTGGAGATGGAAACCTTTCAGACCTTGCAAATCCAACGCACGTTTACAACTCAGCAGGTAGTTACACCGTTTGTCTAACCATTGAAAGCAGTAGCCTTAATGGAGCGCCACCGTGCACCTCTACCTATTGTCAAGTAGTAAACATCATAGATACCATCAACTGTAATGTGCCTGCTAGTTTTGTATGGTTGCAAGACAGTACGCATATCGGAACTGTGGTGTTCAACTCCACATCAACTGGAATGGATACAACGACTTTGGTTATGTGGGATTTCGGAGATGGTTCTACTTTCTCCGGCCTCAATGCCATTCATACCTTTGCCCATTCAGGAACCTATTTGGTTTGCATGACTCAAACAACAAGCAACGGATGTGTGAGCAACAGTTGCATCAGCATTGATGTAACTGTTGATAATCCTGCTCCATGTAATCTTGTCGCTTCTTTTGATGCTTTGCCGGCTCCCAACACCAACAACGTTTTCGTTTTCAGCAATACCAGTTTAAACTGCGACCCTAACTCGCTGATTACCTGGAGTTTTGGCGACGGCACGTCGGCAACAGGAAACAATATCTCTCACAGCTACAATCAACCGGGTAATTACCTGGTTTGCATGCAAGTAGCGATGAGCAATACCTGCTTTTCAGATACCTGCATCTATTTGAGTGTGAACAATCCTTCGCCTTGTAATCTTGATGCATCATTTAGTGTTGCCGCTTCACCCACAGCAACAAATACCTATTTGTTTACTGCATCCAACAACGATCCATCTGCAGTACTGACTTGGAATTTTAATGACAGCAGTTTTGCAACGGGACAGATTGTACAACACATTTTTTCGGCACCTGGAAGTTATGCGGTGTGCCTTACCGTTAGTTTAGCCGGTTGTATTGCGGATACTTGTATAACCGTTTCTGTTGATACAGCCGTAATAACACCCCAGCCTTCAAACGTGTTGATTACCTATCCGAATCCTGCGCAAAACCAATTGAGTTTTGATATCAATTCTACACAGAACCAAACAATGGTTGCCACGATTTACAATCTTCAAAACATAATGGTGTTTCAATATTCTATGTCGCTGACTTCGGGCAACCAAACCATATCGCTGCCTTTAGGCAATCTTCCTCCGGGTATGTATGTGTTAAAGCTGAACTATGGCGGACAAGTAAGTGCGACCTTGTTCCAGAAAATGTAAACTAAAGATTAATTAATAATTAAAGCCGGCTCAAATAAGTGCCGGCTTTTTCTTTGTTAGTTTTTTAATCTTGGGAATCGTTTGCCGCCTGCTGAAGAAAGGCTTTCTCTTCTGCCGTTAAGGAATCGTAACCCTGCTCATTTATCTTGTCGAGAATTTCGTCTAACCGTTGCTGTGTGTTGTGGGGGTTTTTCTGATAGGGTGCTCTTGAGCCGGTTTTATAAAAAATAGTTTCGCGTGTATTTGTTTTTCCTGCAGATGATGGTGTAAATAGATTTCCGGCACGGAATAAAAACCTGTTGATCCAAGCCCCTGAATCTCTTCCTGATCTGAGTAATAAACTGAAGACAATTCCTGCTGAAAGACCTGATAAATGTGCAATTACATATCCTGTACCTACAGGCAATACGCCAAGCAGATCTATCGTAACATAAATCAGCAAAAGTATCCACAATGGAATTCCTTTTCTAATGTGCGTAAGTACCCTGTGAGATGGCTCAAGGGCAACAGCAGCTCCAGCAATAGCCATTACAGAAGCGTTGGCGCCTATAAGCGTTACGTTTTCTTGCATCGCGGTAATTTGTCCGCATGTCATAAAACCCAATGCGCCCATTATACCGCCGTAAAGATATACGGGAAGGAGCTTATCGTTTCCTGCGAATTGTTGAAAAAAATAACCAAAAGTCCACATCCAAACCATATTACTCACTATCCTCCATAGGCCATTGTCTGTATCAGCAAACATATAAGTAATTAAAGACCATGGCTTATGAATGAAGGCGCTGAATGTAGACGGCAGTTCAGCAAAATAAACAACGCTATTGTAAAAAACCTCTCGGCTTTGTTGTCCGAAAAAGAAAGAAACTTGTAAAGTGAGCAAGCCTAAAAAACCGATGGCGTTCAAAACCAGCAGGGTCATTAGGGCGTTGTTTTCTGCACCAAGCGTGAATTTCTTTTTGCGAAGATGTTTATATTCCTGATATCTGTCTGATTCTCCCATATCAATAAAATCTTTGTCTGTTTGTCTTGTTCCAATACAACACAATAATAAAACCTATAACGGCACCGCCTAAGTGTGCAAAGTGCGCGATGTTGTCGGTTGGTGAGTTTGATATGCCTCCAAAAATATCAAGGGCTAAAATACCTAAAACAGCCCACTTGGCTTTAATGGGAAAAGGAATCGGAAAAACAAACAATTGCGTGTTAGGGAATGTATATCCGTAGGCTACGAGCAAGCCCATAATAGCTCCTGAAGCGCCGACTGCTGGTCCATTTCCCAGTAAAAGCTGGGCTATCCCTGCAGCCAATCCGCACACCACATAAAAAATCAGAAAGCGTTTTGGACCCCAAAGATTTTCCATCAAGCTTCCAAACATCCATAATCCAAACATATTCAGCAGCAAGTGCGAAAATCCGGCATGTAAAAACATGTAACTGATGAGCTGGTAAGGTTGAAAAAATCCGCTTTCAATTGGAAACAACGGGAGTTGGTTGAGTAACTCACCTATAAAGCCGCTTGTTCCGCCCAGCAAAAGCTCAGCGAAAAAAAACAACACGTTTATAATGATAAGGTTGAGAACGATAGGAGGTATGCTTCTGTTCATGCTTCTGAATTCCATAGGTTAAAGGTACGTCTTAAAGGTTTGTTTTCAAGGTGAGCAATGTCACGCACTCAATATGATGAGTATGCGGGAACATATCTACCGGCTGTACTTTGCTTACTGTATATTTTTCTGACAGCAAAGCAATATCTCTCGCCTGTGTAGCTGTATTGCAACTTACATATACAATTTTCGGCGCCTCCATCTCAAGCAATTTTGTAACCAGTTTATCGTGCATACCCGCACGCGGAGGATCTGTAATCACAACATCGGGCTTCCCGTGATTCGCAAAAAAATCATCGTTGCAAATTTTTATAACATCGCCGGCATAAAAATCGGCATGTTTAATACCATTGAGTGCGGCGTTCTTTTTGGCATCTTCAATAGCATCTGCAACCACCTCCACACCAATCACTTTTTTTGCTTTATCACTTACGTACAACCCGATGCTGCCTGTTCCGCAGTAAAGGTCATATACAATTTCGCTTCCCGAAAGGTTTGCAAAATCTTTTGTCACATCATATAACTTAACGGCCTGGGCTGTATTGGTTTGAAAAAACGACTTTGGGCTAATCATAAACTCAAGGTGTCCGAGTTTTTCAGTTATAAATCCCTTTCCAAAGTAAACCTGTGGCTCCAAATCGTAAATGGTATCATTCCATTTAGGATTGATGGTATAAAGCAGCGTGGTTATGGCCGGGACTTTCAACAAAAGATGGTCAAGCAGTGCTATTCTGTCGGACTCTGCTTCATTGTTGATGCAAATATTGACCATCAGCTCGCCGGTAGTGGTGAACCTTACTATGATGTTCCTTAACCAGCCGGTATGGTTTCTGATGTCATAAAAAGTATAGCCATTTTCAAGAGCAAATTCCCTGATAGTATTCCTAATCAGGTTATTTACAGGGTCGAGCAAATGACATTCGGTAATATCAATGACTTTATCGAAAACCCTTGGAGCATGGTAGCCCAGAGCGCTTTGCTGAGCAATGCTGTCTGCACTGCCAATCTCTTCATGAGTTAAAAATCTTTTGTTGCTGAAAGTAAACTCCAGCTTGTTTCTGTATTGTGTGGTATTGTCGGAGCCAATTATGGGCAACAATTCCGGTATATCGGTTTTTCCGATGCGTTTGAGGTTTTGTTCTGCTTCGATCTGTTTGTATTGAAGCTGTTTGTCATAAGGAAGCATTTGCCATTTACATCCTCCGCATAAACCAAAATGCTTACAAAACGGCTGAAGTCTGTCTGCAGCGGGAGTGATGATTTTAATGGCTCTGCCCTCAGCCCATTCTTTTTTGTTTTTGGTGATTTGAATGTCTACAGTATCGCCGGGTACGGCGCCCGACACAAAAATGACCTTGCCATCGTGCCTCACCAAAGCTTTTCCCTCAGCTGCATAGTCGGTCAATAAGATATTGCCAAGTATGATGTTTTTCTGTTTTCTGCTCACACAGCAAAATTAACCGATTCAAGAGTAAAACAAATTGTTAATGAAATGTAATTTTGGGACGGCGTCCTCAGCATGGTTGTGGGATAACAGCAATTAATTGAATACATTTGTCCATAATTTTTTGACTTATGATGAAAAAGTTACTCCTTTCGGGATTTCTCCCACTCGTTTCATTGGTTTCATTAGCCCAGTCTTTTAAGGTTACGCTCAAAACGCCCAGCTACAAAGAAGGTTTGACGTACCTATGTTACCACATGGGCAAGAACCTTAACATCGAAGACTCTACTGTTATGAGCAGTGATGGAACCGCTGTTTTTACGGGCAACCGAACATTGCCTGGTGGCATTTATTCCATTGTATTTCCGGGAAAGCGACTCACTGCAGATTTTTTCGTAGATAAAATCCAGGACATCACTATCAATGCAGATACTACGGATTTGTTGAGCATGAAAGTAACTGGATCGGCGGACTATGCGATGTTTCAACGCTATCAGAAATTTGTGATGGCCAAATCGGTTGAAATGCAAAAAGAAAGAAATGCCTACAATTTATCTGTCAACAAAGCTGATTCCAGTATTCATGAAGCAAATTTTGCCAAACTCAACAAAGAAGTAAGCAGCTATCGCGACAGCCTCATCAGTAACTTCCCTGAATCGCTGCTTACCTTGTTTCTAAATACCATGAAGGATTCTGAAATTTTGAATAAAAATCCTAAAACGCGTCAGGACAGTCTCGATAATTACAACCACTATCGGGCGCATTATTGGGACGGTATAACGTTTATGGATGACCGCATCATCCGAACTCCATTCTTTTTGCCAAAATTGGAAAGGTATTTCAGAGAGTTGTTGCCTCAGGCGTCAGATACTATCATTAAAGAACTAGATTATAAACTGCTGCTGGCAAGATCAGCTCCGGAAATGTATAAGTTTCTGTTGAACTGGTTTACCGACGAATACCTGAATCCTAAATACATGGGCCAAGATGCCGTATTCGTGCATCTTTTTGAAAAATACCACAGCAAGGGCGTAAGCAGCTGGCTCAATGAAAAACAAATGGAGACCATTTCAAAAAGGGCTTATATGCAAATGAGCAACCTGATTGGCGCAAAGGCAGCCAATTTGGAAATGGTAGACTCCACCGGAAAAAAGAAAGCGCTTTATGATCAAGAAGCCGAATACATGTTACTGGCTTTCTGGGATCCCTCCTGCGGACATTGTAAAGAAGAAGTTCCGAGAATAGACTCTATATACAGAGCATCCTGGAAAAAACACGGCGTAAAAATTTATTCTGTTTTGTCTGACAATGAAAAGAAAAAAGAATGGGTAAACTTTATTAAGGAAAAGAACATCGGCGACTGGATCAATGTATACGAAACGCCCGAAATGGAAAAAAAGATTACCGAAGCAAAAGTTGCGGGCTTCAGACAACTTTTTGATGTGATACAAACGCCAACGTTATTATTGTTAGATAAAGACAAAAGAATCATCGGAAAAAAGCTTGGCTGGGAACAGTTGAATGAACTCCTTGAAACGAAATGGAACAAAGACAAGAAAGAAACCAAATAATGATTTGTTTATGAAAAAAGTTTTTTTGCCGGCTGTCGGATTGTTTTTTCTTTCAACAGGCAGTGCGCAAACGGTAATAAGTTATGGAAACAACAAGGTTTCCAAAGAAGTGTTTTTAAGGGCTTACAATAAAAACAAAAACCCTTCGGAAGACAAATCGAAAGCCATCAGGGAGTATGCGGAATTATATACCAACTTCAAATTAAAAGTTCAGGCTGCCAAAGATTTGAGAATTGATACCTCCATCCAAATCAGCAATGACCTCAGTAATTTTCGCCGTGAAATAGAAGAAAATTATGTAAATGATGAACAGGCCTTCAAAACCTTGATGAATGAAGCGTTTACAAGAAGCCAATCGGATATCAGGGTTTATCATTATTCGCTTCCTGTAGAATTCGGTCTTTCTCCCGCCGACACGCTTAAGAAGTACGAAACCATTAAAGGATTTGGGGAAGAGCTGAAAAAAAACAGCAATGCCGTTATACCTGACGTTGTTAATTTCAATGACATTGGTTTCATAACCGTTTTCACTTTGCCTTATAAATTTGAAACTGCAGTATACCAAACAAAGCCCGGCGAAACATCAGGCTTGATCAGAACCAAAAGCGCCTGGCATATTTTCAAAGTAGTAGATAAAAGACCTGCCGCCGGTAAATGGAAAGTGGCGCAATTGTTATTTACATTTCCGCCCAATCCTGACGAGAAGGCTAAAGCCAATGCGAAGCATCTTGCCGATTCGGTTTATGCATTGCTGAACAACGGAGCCGATTTTGCTACAATGGCCAGAAATGTAAGTGAAGACAAACTCACTTTCCTAAATGGAGGTGAACTTCCCGAATTTGGAACCGGTAAATACAGCTATGATTTTGAAAATGAGGTATTCAAATTGAAAAAGGATGGTGATATTACCCCGCCTTTCACCACTTCGTATGGTTACCATATTGTAAAGAGAATTGGCTTTACCCCAACACCTTCATCCGCAAATGACGAAGCCCTGCAATATGAGTTGAAAATGAAATTGATGAAAGATAATAGGATAAAAACGGCGAAAGATCGTTTTGCTCAGGAAATTGCAGGTAAAGTTGGCTTCAAAATGAATACTAAAATAAGCAAGTTGGAGTTGCTGAAAGCTGCAGACAGTGTTATAGCTAATCCTGAAATGAGTTTGACGGAAAAGTTACCCATCAGCAATAAAACGATTTTCAGTTTTGCGAAAAATAATGTTACCGGTAAAAGCTGGTTGGAATATATCCGTGAATTTAAAGCGAATGCCGATGTTTACAGAGGCGAATCCAATGAAGAGATATGGAACAATTACATCAACGCAAGTATACTCGAATACTATAAAAAACACCTGGAAGATTTTAATCCAGAGTTTGCTTATCAGCTACAGGAATTCAAGGAAGGAAACATGTTATTTGAGGTAATGGAAAAAGAGGTATGGTCAAAAGCCGGAATGGATACCACAGGGCTAATGAATTATTACGAGATATTTAAGCAAAAATACAAATGGGGTGCAAGCGCTGATGTGTTGATGATGAACTGTGCAACAGCCGACATTGCCAAAGAAACTATTGTGCAGCTGAAGGAAGGCAAGCAATGGATGGAGCTAGTGGAACTAAGGCCGGGAGATGTTCAGGGCGATAGTCTTCGTATTGAACTGGCGCAATTGACAAATGGTTCAGACGCTCGTACAAACAGCTATTCAGGTATTACCATCAATTCGGACGGGTCGGCAAGTTTTGTTAGGTATTATGCGCTGTATGAGGAGGGAGAACAAAGAAGTTTTGAGGATGCTAGGGCATTGATCACCAACGACTATCAGGCAGAAGTGGAAAAAAAATGGCTCGAAGCGCTGCGTAAAAAATATCCTGTAACCATTGAGGAATCTGTATTACAAAGCATTATTAATAGCCAGAAATAGGCAATCCCCGAATTTTTAAAAGGAAATACCCCTTAAATAGTACAGTTTTTTCTTCCCAAAAGAGGGTTAAAATATTTAGCAAATAATGCTAAATTAATTAGTTTGTTTAAAATTATCCCCTTAACTTTGGTTTTCTATTTTTGTAAACGATATCAGATACACCACTAAAACAAGAAAATTATGATCAACGCAGAAAAAC
>Ga0315905_10002684_pt1 | contig 18638 bp, 14 predicted proteins | sample LakEriMetagenome_5_FD_203522 | JGI IMG/M metagenome (GOLD analysis project Ga0315905, IMG submission 203522) | Freshwater fungal communities from buoy surface, Lake Erie, Ohio, United States - Buoy 4 MA121 | ecosystem: Environmental > Aquatic > Freshwater > Lake | place: USA: Lake Erie, Ohio... | reverse complement strand
CACCTGAAGACTAATCGGAAAAATGACTTTGAATTTTTTTTAGTCCTGGTCGCATGAGCGGAGAGTCTCCGAATTGATCCATAAAAACCTCTTCCGTCATTTCCAACCAATCTTGCTTTGTTTTATTCCGAAGTGAGTCTTTTAAATCAAACCGAGGTTCAACGTGTGGTTTAGAAAATTTATTCCAAGGACATACATCTTGACAAACATCGCAACCGAAAATCCAATCATCAAGTTTCGACTTCCATTCTCCGGGAACTGCTTGTTTCAATTCAATGGTAAAATAGGATATACATTTACTTCCATCTACCACATGATCAGCAACAATTGCATTTGTTGGACAAGCATCAATGCAAGCCGTGCATGTACCGCAGTGATCGGAAACCGCAGAATCTGGAACAAGTTCTAGATCGAGAATGAGTTCAGCTAAAAAAAAGAATGAACCCGCACCTTTGGTAATGACATTGGCATTTTTTCCAATCCACCCCACTCCACTTTTCACAGCCCAAGCCTTCTCTAGCACCGGTGCACTATCTACGAATACACGTCCGTGTACATCACCAATCTCTTCACGAATTCGTTCTACAAATTCAAATAACTTCTCTTTAATGACCAAGTGATAATCTTCACCCCAAGCATATTTTGAAACTTTATATGATTGCGAGTGGTTCAACTCTTTTGGGAAATAATTATAAGCTAATGAAACCACAGACTTCGATCCAGGGACCAATAAACGGGGATCCAATCGCTTATCAAAATGATTTTCCATGTACTGCATTTCACCGTGTGCCTGACTTTTCAGCCAATTCTCAAGGTGCAATGCCTCAGATTCTAGAAATTCCGATTTAGAAATTCTACAGTTCATGAACCCAAGGTCCACAGCAATGGATTTAACTCTTTCGGTGTGACGCTCCAATACCGACATTAAAACAGCTCACCGGGTTTGGTTCGAAGTTTTCCAAGATGCTTATAGGCCATATCAGTAAGCTGTCTACCACGAGGGGTTCGAATAATAAATCCTTCCTGAATTAAATAGGGTTCATATACCTCTTCAATGGTACCTGAATCCTCTCCTACTGCAGTGGCCAGCGTATTCAATCCAACAGGCCCCCCGTTGAATTTATTCATTAGTGTATTCAATAATTTTGTGTCCATTTCATCTAAACCCAAGGCATCTACATTCAACGCATTCAATGCCAATTGCGCAATCTCTATATTGATGGTTCCATCTCCTTTAATCTGCGCAAAATCCCGAACTCGCCTCAGCAAAGCATTGGCTATACGCGGTGTGCCTCTACTTCTTCGGGCTATTTCATAAGAAGCATCCTCTGTAATAGGCATTTTCAAAATTGCCGAACTGCGTTCTACAATATCTGTTAAGGTTCGTGAATCATAATAACTTAGTCTAGCATTGATTCCAAATCTTGCACGCAATGGAGCAGTCAACAGTCCACTTCTTGTTGTTGCACCTACTAGCGTAAACGGATTCAATGTTAATTGAACCGAACGTGCATTCGGTCCTGAATCAATAACCAAGTCAATACAAAAATCCTCCATTGCACTATATAAATACTCCTCCACTACCGGACTCAACCGATGAATTTCGTCAATAAACAAAACGTCATTCGGTTCTAAATTGGTGAGCAAACCAGCCAAATCAGCAGGCTTATCCAATACAGGTCCTGAGGTAGTCTTAATGTTGACTCCCATTTCCAAGGAAACAATGTAAGCCAAGGTTGTTTTACCAAGACCAGGAGGGCCGTGCAACAGCACGTGATCCAAGGCCTCACCGCGCATTTTTGCCGCTTGAACGAAAATTTGAAGATTGTCTAAGACCTGACGTTGACCTGTAAAATCATCAAATGACTTCGGCCTCAGTACCCTTTCTAAGTCTTTATCTGTTGACCCTTCGGCTTCGTTACGAATATCAAAATCTTCTGACATGATGTAAAGATAGGCTATCGATTTGAAAGCTTATTCCAAAGTTGCCACCAACCTTCTGGAACAAACCCCACAGTCAACAAAAAATTAGGAGAAACAATACGCTCTTGAATTTGTGAATTGCTCTTGAGCATGAACCTATACCCCATGCCCGCACCTACCTGCACCAGGTTTGCTACATTGTAATTGAACCTCAAAGCAGGCTCATAAACAACTACATTGTTTTGAAATTCTACTCTGCGCGTATCAGTTAAATCCCTGAATTGATAAAAACTCTTACCTGTGCCTAAAAAAATGGGTAAAGTACCACTCCATCTTCCCTGTTTAAAAAATTTCACCTCTGTATATACTCCTGCATACCTCAATTCATATTGCATACGGTACATCTTCTGTTCCCATTCTTGATCGAAATAAACTCCATTAGATAACCAGTTGTATGCAACACCCAACTCCAATCGTTTTCCGAACAAAGCACCTACTTTCAATGATTGCACATTCAATGATTTACCATAAACATAAGTAGCCCATGTGTCCCAATGCCAATTGGGTTGAACAGGCTGATGAAAAACTCCCTTTAAAGAATCTGACAATTGAACAGGTTGAGTATATGCCGGAGTGTGGATCAGGCTTAAAAAACCGAGTACAAAAAAAATCCGCTTCGCTGAACGAAACGGATTTTTAATTTTATTGCGTTTTAAAATCAATGTGCGTGTTCTCCTGGTTTCAATGGAACCACCTGAGGAACATAATCTTCCTCATGATCAGGATTTGAATAATCATAAGCCCATCTGTGTACTTCCGGCAATGCACCAGGCCAGTTACCATGAATGTGCTGAACTGGAGTAGTCCATTCCAATGTATTACTGTGCCACGGATTTTGAGAAGCCTTCTGACCATAGAACATACTGTGGAAGAAGTTAATCAAGAACAAAATTTGAGCTGCACCCCCTACAATAGCAAATGTGGAAATGACCGGATTTAAGTCTTGCACCCAATCTAAGAATTCAAATTCAGAATAAGCGTAGTAACGTCTTGGAGAACCCGCCATGCCTACAAAGTGCATGGGGAAAAATACTCCGAATCCACAAACCAGTGTCAACCAGAAGTGAGCATATCCCAATTTGTTATTCATCATACGACCAAACATTTTAGGGAACCAGTGGTAAATACCACCCAACATTCCGAAAATAGCAGACATACCCATTACAATGTGGAAGTGAGCAACTACAAAGTAAGTATCGTGTACATTCACATCTAGAGCAGAGTCTGCAAGGATAATTCCCGTTAATCCACCCGTTACGAAAGTGCTCACCAAACCAACACTGAACAACATCGCTGGAGTAAAACGAATGTTTCCTTTCCACATGGTTGTAATGTAGTTAAACGCCTTTACAGCGGAAGGAATTGCAATCAACAACGTTGTGAATACGAATACCGATCCCAAGAATGGATTCATACCTGTCACGTACATGTGGTGACCCCATACAATGAATGATAAGAAACCAATGGCTAGAATGGAACCGATCATTGCTTTGTATCCAAAGATTGGCTTTCTTGAATTGGTTGAAATAATTTCAGACGAAATACCCAAGGCTGGTAATAATACAATGTATACTTCGGGGTGACCCAAGAACCAGAACAAGTGTTGGAATAAAATTGGAGAACCTCCAGTCACGTCCAACGCCTCACCACCGATGTAAATATCTGAGAGATAAAATGCTGTACCAGCCATTCTATCCATCAACAACAGAACTACAGCTGAAACTAGAACAGGGAAAGACAAAATACCTAAAATCGCCGTAACTAAAAGAGCCCAAATGGTCAAAGGCATTCTAGTCATTTTCATTCCTTTTGTTCTCAAGTTGATGATTGTTACAACGTAGTTCAAACCACCAATTAAAGATGATGCTACGAAAAGAACCATAGAAATTAACCACAAGGTCATACCCATACCAGAACCTGGCATTGCTTGAGGTAACACCGATAGAGGAGGATAAATCGTCCATCCGCCTGAAGCCGCCCCTCCTTCTACAAAAAGCGAAGCCACCATGATGATACTTGAAATAAGGAAAAACCAATATGACAACATATTCAAGAACCCAGAGGCCATATCTCTTGCTCCAATTTGCAATGGAATAAGAAGGTTAGCGAAGGTTCCAGACAATCCACCAGTCAATACAAAGAAGACCATGATTGTACCGTGAATAGTTACCAATGCCAAATATGCATTTTTATCTAAAATTCCATCCGGTGCCCACTTGTCACCCAAAAAGGCATTCAAAATATCAAATTTCTCACCTGGCCATCCCAACTGTAAACGGAAGAAGATGGATAGCATAACCGCTATAACTCCCATGAAGATGGCAGTTACCAAGAACTGCTTTGATATCATTTTATGGTCTTGAGAAAAGATGTACTTCGAAATGAAGCTCTCTTTGTGGTGATGACCGTGATCGTGTGCGTGTCCTGTTGATTCCATTTTTATCAATTTTTTATATACCTATTGCTTAAGGCTTCATTGCTGTTGTTACCGTGTCTTTCTTTTCTGATTCTGCACCTGCTGAATCCCCTTCTTCTTCAGTTTCAGGAGCTTTTACTTCTTTCTGTGCTGCCAACCATGCGTTATACTCCTCCTCCGTCTCAACTACAATTTTCATTTGCATGTTGAAGTGAGCTGCACCGCAAACTTTGTTACAAAGTAAGATGTAATCAAAATTTGAGTCACCCAGTTTGTTTCTCATCTCAGCCGTTGTAATGGTTGGCTTCATTTTGAATCGAGTTGGTGTTCCCGGTACTGTGTTCATTTGTGCTCTGAAGTGAGGCATGTAAGCTGAGTGTATAACATCTTGAGAACGGAAGATGAATTCTACTTCCTTGTTCACTGGAATGTGCATTTCACCTTTAACCACCTTATCATCAAATCCAGTTTCCCATGTACTAAGACCATTAACCTCAGTTTCATCCAAATCCATGATACGCTGTTTGTGACGCTTCAATCGATAAACTCGATCTTCCAACGACTTCACATAGCTTTCTGGAAGTAGGTGATCTGATTCGTTGGCCTTGATTTGTGATTCGAGGTTTTCAATATCTCCTTCGATTTCTTCCAACTTCTCACGAATGCCCTCCGCTGAAATTAATCCCAATGGATTTGAACTACTAATTAAATTGAAAGATGATGCTCCGAAAGTTTTATCATCTCCAGAGTATCTTACTGTCCAGTCGAATTGTCTCGAATAAACTTCAATTTGAATGGCGTCAGCAGAAGCGGGGCCTGTAATGGCATTCCAAGTGATTAATCCGTATACAATGATGAAAGCTAAAGTTACACCTGGAACCAGAGTCCATAGCATTTCCAAACGATTATCATGTGCAAAGAACTTTGCTTTATTTCCCTTTTTGTATTGATACTTCCACGCAAAGTAAAATAAGAAGAAGTTTACAATGAAGAACACAACAGTAATTAGGGCAATGTTAACAAGCATCAGCTGATCCATGGCCACACCATGCTCTGAAGCCGATTCTGGCAAATAATTCCCGTACTTGATGTACAAGTAAATGGTAGCACAGAAGAAAACGAACATCCAAACCAACCAAAGGCTCGCATTCATTTTGTTATCTGCCGCAGGAATATCCTCTTCCTTATTCTTGCGTAATGAACGACTCATTTCGTATACCTTGGTCAACTGCGCAATGGCAATAATCGCAAGAACGACAATTAAGATGATTAAAAGTTTCATACTCGTATTGTTTGCTTTCTCTACTTACAAATTATATGTGATGGTTAATACTTTCATCCAAGAATGGGTGCTTCGCTGGAACAAGTCTTGCTTTGCTCAATGCAGTTAAGACTACACGTATAAACAAGCCCAAGAATCCAATGAACATGCCTATTTCAAACCACCAAGTGAACGAAACATGATGGCCTTCACCAAATCCCCACATCAAGTGCCCGTGAATAGTTCCTGGTATCACGGCCAAATATAAATCGGCGAAATGTGAACAAAGTATAATGATACCCACTCTCCACAAAAACTTTGTATTTCTTTTTGCATCGCGTGCAATTAACGTGTAAAATGGCACCGCGAAATTCACAAAGAAAATACCCCACATTGCGCCCATGTAATGATCATAACGCGTTTTGAAATATGTAATTTCTTCAGGAATATCTGAATACCAAATCAACATGTATTGGCAAAACCACAAATAACTCCACAACATGGAAATAGCGAACATCCACTTACCCATGTCATGAATATGAGACTCATTGATATGAGCGTAATATCCTTTTTTTCTCAACCAGATCAACAACAATGTTCCAAGAATCATGGCAGAAACCCACATGCCTGAGAAAATATACCAGCCGTACATGGTAGAATACCAGTGTGTGTCTATACTCATTAACCAATCCCAAGCAAGTGTTGAACTAAACACAGCGAAGAAAACCAAGAATAAAGCACCTCTTCTGTACATTCTGAAGTGAATCTCTGTTCCTCCAATTTCATCTTCTTTCAATGACCACTTACGGAAATATTTAGCAAACCAAACAAATGTGATTGCATAAACCGCAAAACGCAACCAAAAGAACCAAGGACTTAAAAAAGGACGTTTACCAGCAATAATAGAATCGTAATCTGGATTCGGGGTGCCATCGGCTAGAAATTCATTGTACAAATTCGAATCCATCCAATGGTACAAATGGTGTCCGTGGAATTGTCCAACAAGTAAGACAATGAAAATTACACCCAATCCGTAAGGAACATATGAGAACAATGCTTCGAAAAGTCTTTTTAACTGAGATGACCAAGCTACTTCAGCAGCGTATTGAAGTGCGTAGAAAAACAAGGCTGCTATTGACGCTCCGAAGAAGAAGAACCCACAAATGAGCAACATGGCCCACCAGTATTGGTGATGGTCCGTTTTGTCAGCTGCCCATCCTAACCCAGCAGAAACCAAACCGATTCCCATCATGGCCATCGTCCAATTTTTGGTCGCCGATGGAATTTGAAATTGCATATTTTCTTGTGACATATCTCCTCCTTATATCTTTTTGGTGCTATCTGCATCGGCAGAAGCCGCAGGCATTTTTAACATTCCCTTTGAATCAAACTCGGGTGAAGTGATGCCTTTTTGAAGACATTTCACATATTCAATCACCTGCCAGCGTTCTTTCTGACTCATTTGAGAGGCATGTGACCCCATCAAACCTTTTCCGTATTGGAGCGTGTGGTAAATCTTACCCTCTTCCAAATCTTTCAGCTTCGTTGCATAGTCTGGAATACCCGCAATGTGACCATTCTGAGAAATTTTTCCATCTCCATGACCTTCCTTCCCATGGCAATGCTGACAAAAACGATTGAAAAGAACGATTCCCTTCTCAATGTTCTCCTTGCTTGAAAGCAATGGTGAATGAATTTCTTTCGCAGCACGAGCGTATCCAGATGTATCATTAGGTAACGCGTAAGGCATACCGAAAATCGCATCTTCACCCATATACGCAACAGAACCTGCTGCTGGAATGCGCGCTAAAATGGGTTTCACTCCAGCCGCGTCTTTCTGACTTTGTGTCCAATCCAAGTGCTTACTTGAACCGTAATCAACATAGGCTTCTACCGCTGGAGATCTATACATGTCTGGCATGTATTCAACACCGGGTGAATTGGGGTCAACACCGCATGATACAATTCCCATTGTAGCGGCGAAAACAGATAGTGTAAATAGTAGTGGACGCTTCATTTTAACAGTCCTTTATGCTTAATTCGTAAACTTGTGTACCTCTAATTTTCTCTTCCAATTCTGAAACTGAAAAACCGTGGTTGTCTTCAGTGACAATTTCCATCACAAACTTGTCATCTGTGGTTCTTGGATCTGGATTCGAAGCTGGCATGCCTGGTAGAGTTCCATTTCTTAGTAAATACGTGATGGCCATACCGTGAGCACCACAAAAGACAGAAAATTCAAACATAACCGGAACAAATGCTGGAGCATTCTCTATCCAAGAGAAACTTGGTTTACCTCCAATGTTCATTGGCCAATCGTGAATCATGAAATACCATGTTCCGAAAATTGCCAATAACGTTCCTGTTGTTGCATACATGAATGACGTGATTGCCAATCGAGTGCGCTTCACCCCAATAATAGGATCCAAACCGTGAACCGGAAATGGAGAAAAAACATCCTTTACATGTACCCCTTGACTAACCAACTGCTTTGCTGCCTCCAACAAGGTGTGGTCATCATCGTACATCACATGAAATACTTTGTTATTTGCCATTTGACTAAAATTCAATGATTAGTGTTTGTGTTGATCATTCTTGTAGCTTTCACCAGAAACTTTCAAGATGGTTTTCAATTCATTCAATGCAAGCACTGGGAAGTAACGTGCGAACAACAAGAACAACGTGAAGAAAATTCCAATGGTTCCAATGAACATTCCAATGTCAATCATAGACGGGTGGAACTCTCCCCATGCACCTGGTGTATAGTCACGGTGAATAGATGTAACAATGATTACGAAACGTTCGAACCACATACCAATATTCACAACAATGGACAAAATGAACGTAGCCACCAAATTCGTTCGAATCTTTTTGAACCAGAAGAGCTGCGGAGAAATTACGTTACACGTCATCATCATCCAGTAACTCCAACTGTATGGACCAGAGAAACGATTAATGAAAGCATAAGATTCATATTCCACTCCACTATACCATGAAATAAACAACTCAGTTAAATAAGCAACACCCACAATTGACCCTGTTACAATGATTACAATGTTCATGTATTCAATGTGCGCCATGTGAATGTAATTCTCAAGACGCATGGTCTTTCTCATTATCAACAACAGGGTCAATACCATTGCGAAACCAGAAAATACCGCCCCAGACACGAAGTATGGAGGGAAAATGGTTGCGTGCCATCCCGGAATTACCGAAGTTGCAAAGTCCATAGATACAATCGAGTGTACAGAGAATACAAGCGGAGTTGCAATACCTGCGAGAACCAAAGAAACCTCTTCAAAACGAGTCCAGTGCTTTGCTCTACCCGACCATCCGAAAGACAAGATACCGTATACCTTCTTTGCACGTGGCGAAACCATTCTATCCCGAATTGTTGCGAAATCTGGTATCAATCCAATGTACCAAAATACCAATGATACAGAGAAGTATGTTGAAATCGCAAATACGTCCCACATCAAAGCCGAGTTGAAGTTGGGCCACAACGAACCAAATTGGTTCGGTAAGGGCAACGTCCAATAAGCCATCCATACACGACCCATGTGAAATACAGGAAATATGGCTGCCATGATTACCGCGAAAATGGTCATCGCCTCAGCAGAACGGTTAATTGCCATTCTCCATCTTTGACGGAATAACAACAATACCGCTGAGATCAAAGTTCCTGCGTGACCAATACCAACCCACCAAACGAAGTTGGTAATGTCCCAAGACCAACCAACTGTCTTATTCAATCCCCAAGCACCGATTCCGGTTCCTACAAGATACATGATACACCCTATGCCGTACAAGGCAATTATGGCGGCAATACCCAATGCAATTTTCCATTGACGTGGGGCTTTCCCTTCAATTGGTCCTACCACATCATTGGTAATGTCATGGTAAGTCTTGTGTCCAAGAATTAAGGGTTTACGAATAGCAGCTTCTTTCATCATAAGGCTTAGGCTTCTGTTTCTTCAATGTTTCTAACTTTTGTCATGTAGAAGATGTTAGGTTGAATTCCTACTTCTTCCAATGCATGGTATGAACGGTTGTCTTTTGCTCGCTGAGCATTCAACGACTTCGTATCATTTAAATCACCAAATACAATTGCGTTGGTTGGACAAGCTTCTGAACAAGCTGATTGTACTGAACCATCAAGAACGGGTGTTCCGTCAATTTTCGCAGCCAATTTACCTGCCTGAATACGCTGTTGACACATGCTGCATTTCTCCATAACACCACGTGTACGAACAGTAACATCTGGATTCAATACCATACGCATGGTCTCATCTTGCGATGGATTGAACTTCGAGAATTTCTCATTACCAACGTAGTTGAACCAGTTGAATCGACGCACTTTGTATGGACAGTTGTTCGCACAATAACGTGTACCAATACAACGGTTGTACGCCATGTTATTCAATCCTTCATTACTATGTGTTGTTGCTGCAACCGGACATACCGTTTCACATGGTGCGTGATTGCAATGCTGACACATCATTGGCATGTGAACCGTTTGCGGATTCTCAGCTGGAATCTCCATATCGCTGTAAGCCGAGATGGTTCCCAATTCTTTCGCTTTCTTGGTTTCTTCCAATGAGGCATAATCAGAACTGAAGTAACGGTCAATACGCATCCAATGCATATCACGGTGTCTGCGAACCTCATCTTTACCTACTACAGGCACGTTGTTTTCAGTATGACATGCTGTGATACATGATCCACAACCAATACAAGATGACAAGTCAATGGTCATACCCCAACGGTGCCCTACTCCCTCAACCGGGTGATCTCTCCACAAGTCCAAGTTTTCAGACTCATTTCCATTCGGGTCACGAAGTGGTTTCTTATCCTGTGCGTTTATTTTCCCGTCCTTATTCACGTCTTCGTGAACAATAAGTCCAACGAACGGATTCCATGAAGCCTCACCTTTTTTCTTATCCTTCTCAGCTAAATACTTAGCCAATACCGTTTCTTTGACTACAGACTCACGACCCATAACTGTGCTGTGAAGCTGTGTAGAAGCCAATGGATAAGTATTGCCTGTTGCTTCTAAACTTGCAACCGCGTTGAATCTACGCGTACCTGCAGTTGAAACGAAGCCAAATGCGTTCTTACCAATCGCCTGTGGTTTTCCATTCTCACCCAACACGTATTCACCAGTTGAATCTACTTGGAAAGCCGACTTACCAATGTTTTCATTTCCTTCACCTCTTCCATATCCAAGGGCAATGCCTATGGTTCCTGCTTTTTGACCAGGCATAGGACATGCTGGCAACTCTAGTGATTTACCATTCACTGTAACCTTCACCAATGAAGCAGGATCGTCCTGAGCAATGTAGGTATTTAAACCTAATTTCTTCATATCAGAAGGGGCCATAGCCACATAGTTATCCCATGTGATTTTGGTAATTGGATCTGGTGTTTCGTGAAGTACTGGGTTATTCGCATACTCACCAGTTCCCATTGTAATTTTCTGATACATCACCACTTCCCATTCTCCGGTGGCATTTGATGTTGCTCCGGCAATGGCTTTCGCTGCATCAAAAGAAGTAGTTACCAATGGCACAACTACAGCAGGTTCTTCTAGAAATACCGTTTTAGGCATATTCGAATCCTTGGGAAGACTAAAAAGATTCGCCATTGTTGAAACAGCAGCCGTTGTATCGGCTACAGCAGCCATTGCTGCATTTTCTGCTACTGGCAACTTCACGTCGGTAGATGTACCGTTGTGAACGCTCATGTTGAATAAGTCAGTACCTAATTCAGTATGAGATGCTTGAATATAATTGTAATATGAACTTCCGTTTCCGGTCCAACGCAGAATACTTTCTTGAGCAGCTCGCGTGTTGTACAACGGAACAATGGTAGGTTGAACAAAATCAACACGGCCGGCCACTGGAGACAAGTCATTCCACGACTCTAAATAGTGATGATCTGGTGCACAATAATTTGCTTTCGCTCCTGTCTCATCTGCATAAGCGTTGAAACTAACTACACATGGCACCTTCGCCATTGCAGATTTAAATGCTTCGCCATATGCGTATGCCGGATTGGTTCCATAAACGATTAATGCGCCTACACCTCCGTTGTTCATTTCAGTTACCAATGCATCCATTGCAGCATCATTACCTTGGAACAAATTCAAAGGCTGATCTACGTTAGCTGTAGTACCGTAATTGTTAAGAGCTTTGTTCAACGCACAAACCAAAGCCTGCACGTCTGTGTTGTTGTTTCCACAAACAACCAAAGATGCACCAGCATTTGCTTTCAACTCGGTTGCAATCTTTTCAATTCGCGCGGTATCCACTCCATCAACTGCAGTAGCACTGCCGTTCACAACCGCCGAATACAATGAAGCTACCACAGCTCCTTCCTGTGAAGGCTTAATGGCAACACGTACATCGGCATTTGATCCAGTCAACGACATGATTGACTCGAACTGATAATGTTTGCTCATCCATTCGCCATGCGGCTTTCTACTTGAGGCGTAATCTGCTTGATACAAGGTGCTTGATAACCATGTACCTAAGAAATCTGCTCCGACTGAAACAATGGTTTTGGCCTTTGAGAAATCATAAGCTGGAATAACCGACTTGCCGATTACTTGCTCATGAGCTAAACGAATTCCTTGATATGAATAAGCATCCCACTGGATGTGCTGAACTTTACCATTGTACTTGGCAGAGAATTCATTGATTGCACGTTGTGTTGATGGACTTATAATCGTATTTGATAAAATGCGAATACTTCCTGCACTGTTCAATGCCGAAGAAACCTCAGAATCCAAAGTTCCCCAATCTGTGTTAACACCATTTTTGGTAGGACCTTGAAGTCGCGCACTGTCATAGACACTCAAAACGGAAGCATTCACAACAGCGCTTACATTTCCGCCTTTAAAACCGTGTTTCTTGTTACCCTTGATGTGAATTGGACGACCTTCACGTGTCTTCACCATAATGCCGGAATACACATTGCCATCATAGAATGTAGATGCATAGTAATTCGGAACACCTGGAGTAATCTCCTCTGGCTTAACTACGTATGGTATACTTTTTACAACAGGCGTTTCGCAAGCAGCTAATGTTGCAGCTGCTACGCTGAATCCCATAAATTTCAGGAAGTCACGACGACCCGTGTTTGTTTCTTGAAGCTTATCACTGCCCAAAAATTCCTCAACGTTTTTACCTTGCGGGAATTCAGATGCAGCGCTTTCTTGGAAAGAAGAAGTGTTATCTAACTCTTCCATTCCTGTCCAGTATTTTTTATTCATACCCATAATGTTCAGGTCAAATTCAAATTAATAGTGACATTTTCCACATTCCCAACCACCAAGACCTTTCACGCTCAAAGAAGGAGCAAGTGTGTCTGGCATTTTTCCCCATGAAGAAGCTTCACGCTCTTCGTTGATATTCTCTTGTAGTAATCCACGTAGTGCTCTTCTTCCCGCTTCAGTAGACTTGTAGCGTTCGTGCATTTCAACGTAGTAATCATTTGAAGCCAAATCAACCTTTGATTTGTTGTGACATTCAATACACCATCCCATGGTTAGTGTAGGCTTGGTTAATTCAATCAAGGTGGAAGCAACAGGCTGACCGTTTACACCAGAAGTAATGCCTTTGTAATTCGGATCCTTAATCATGGCGTTAATTTGTGCTGTTGTTGCCTGACGACCCGTTGTATACAAGTCTACCGGACCGTGGCACTGACGACAATCTATCTTTCCGACAGTTACGTGCTGTGAGTGATTGAAGTAAACGTGGTCTGGAAGGTTGTGTACTTTATTCCAAACAATTGGCTTCTTCTCAACGTCTGTTCTATACTGACCTGTTTTCGGATCGAAACCAATGGCCTCGTATATTTTCGCTATCTCTGTTTCTTTGGTAACCGCTCCACTCTTAATACCCTTGTGGCAGTTCATACAAACGTTCACAGATGGAATGCCCGCGTGCTTTGATTTCGCTGCGCTTGAGTGACAATACTGACAATCAATCTCGTTTTTACAAACGTGAGCTGCGTGTGAGAACCAAATGGGTTGTTCTGGATTGTATCCTTCGTAAACACCAATGTCCATCAATGTTCCGTATCCAACTACGAAGAAGTAGCAGAACAAGAACAATCCCATAACACTCACAAATTTCTTATTCTTCCACATCCAGTCCTTTGCCATTTGCAAATAACTTCTGTGGTCTTCTTCCGATTCTGATTCAGCTTGTGCATTTTTCAAAGAGCGTGAAATGTTCGCACCTGAAATACCAATTACCAAAAGAATCAAAGCAATAATTACAATCCAAATAAACGCACTCGAACCGCCTTTGTCTTGGTTTACCAGATAAATGTCTTGCCCCTCTTCCAAATCTTCGGGCTCAAGCTTTTCCAGGTCCTCAAGTGTAATACATTGATCAGCGCTTGCCGCTTGCGCACCCGCACCACCACCTGCAGTTGCACCTGCAGCAACATAAGTCATGATGTGGTTGATGTCTTCTTTGGTTACGGCTTGTCCCGCCATGATACCAAAGTTTGCAGCATATTGAGCTATCAATCCCTTCACATAGGCATCACCCGTTGCAATTGCTGCATTGGGGTTTTGTACCCATTTCACCAAAAGTTCATCCTTGCCTTTCCAACGATCAGCAACACCCTTCAATCCAGGCGCAGCCAACACTTCGTCGGTAATTTTGTGACAAGAAGCACAATTCGCTTTGAATAATTGTTCTCCCTTTGCGGCATCACCGCCTTCGTGAATACTAACAGCAAAAGCCGAAGTAGACATGGTAATAGCAGTTATACTGAGTATCGCTGCTTTTTTAAAACTTGCTAGAAGTCGCTTCATTGCTCGATTTTTTCGAAAATTCCAAATATTAGCGCGACAAATTTAACTGCGGAGGCTGTATCATAAAAATGTCATTTTCCATTAATAGCTAATTTATAGTGAATCTAAATAAGGGTTTGCGGCATAGTTTTTCTTAGGCGACTGATATTCCGCAGTTTGTAATACAACTCTGGTGGTTTTGTCTCTATTTTTGTCAGCCAATGAATACACACTTTTCGACTCTCATACTCTTTTTCGCCTTTGTCTCATTTACGAGCTTTGGTCAACCCTCGCAAGAAAAAATAATTGTTCCACAAAACAGAATTTTCACAGATACTTTAGAAGAAAATACGGGTGTTGTTTCATTTAATGTTGGCACTTCCATTCAAAACATCGAAAAAGGAGATCGCGGAAAATACAACATTGAAGGATATCGCGTTCAAATCTATTTTGGAGGAGATTTAAACCAGGCTAAAAAAGTTCGACAAGAGTTCATCTCAGCTGGAAATGCATACGGCGCTTACTTGGAACAAAACATTCCAGATTTTTCACTTCGAATTGGTGACTTTTTAACTGAAGCCGAAGCAAAAATGGTATTGAAACAGTTCATTCAAAAATATCCAGGTGCATTCGTAGTGAAAAGTAAAATTCAACCGCCAAAGTTAGAACCCTACTTCGAACAAGCTATAGACGAATAATTCAATAATACATTTGCATTATGCCCATTTATCATTCGTTAGGAAAGTTTCCATCGAAACGACACACCACCTTCTACAAAGAAGACGGTAATTTACATTATGAACAGCTATTTGGTACGGAAGGATTCAGTGGAATGTCTTCCCTTCTTTACCATCTTCATAGACCTACTCAAATCAAATCTGTTGGAACACCCGTGAATTGCGCTCCCGTTGCAGCCGTGCAGCACAACATTTCACCCCACATGTTCAACGGTTTTAAAACAAAACAAGCATCTGATTTTCTTGAGAGCCGACAGATTCTTTTGTTCAACAATGACCTGAACATAGCCACTGCTGCACCAACCGATTCATTAAATACCTACTTCTATAAAAATGCCGATGCCGACGAAGTTATTTTCGTGCATAAAGGAGAAGGTACTCTTCGAACTTTGGTAGGAAATATAACATTCGGAAACGGCGATTATTTGGTTATTCCAAGAGGTATAATTTATCAAATTGAATTCAAGACCTCTGAAAATCGTCTGTTTATTGTAGAAAGTTTTTCTCCGGTAGTTACGCCTAAAAGGTATAGAAATTACTTCGGACAATTGCTTGAACACGCTCCATTTTGCGAACGCGACATTCGCAGGCCAGACGTTCTCGAAACGCATAACGAAAAAGGTGAGTTCATCATCAAAATCAAAAAAGAAAATCACATGCATGAAGTCGTATATGCGACTCATCCATTCGATGTTGCTGGGTGGGACGGTTACAACTATCCTTATGCCTTCAACATTTCTAACTTCGAACCCATTACCGGTCGAGTGCATCAACCACCACCCGTTCATCAGACCTTTGAAGCTCACAATTTTGTGATTTGTTCTTTTGTTCCTCGTTTGTATGATTATCACCCGCAATCTATTCCTGCTCCATACAACCATTCGAACATTGATTCAGATGAAGTACTGTACTACGTAGACGGAGACTTCATGAGCAGAAATCACGTTGAAAAAGGCTTCATTTCATTGCATCCCGCAGGTGTACCTCATGGCCCACACCCTGGTGCATACGAAAGATCTATAGGTCAAAAAGAAACACAAGAGTTGGCCGTTATGGTTGACACTTTTAAACCACTGCGCATAACTCAAACTGCGTTGGAATTAAACGAAAAAGATTATCTCACTTCTTGGTTATAAACTATGACACAAAACAACACATCACCCGAATTAGAAAAAGTAGTTCCAACTGCTGAAGATTTTTTACCTCTTTTAGGAACAGACTACGTTGAATTGTATGTTGGAAATGCCAAACAAGCTGCACATTACTACATGAGCGCTTGGGGCTTTCAACCCTTGGCCTACCGTGGACTAGAAACCGGTTGCAAAGATGCCGTTTCCTATGTGCTTGTTCAAGACAAAATACGCTTGGTGCTGACATCGCCCCTTCAGTCAGATGGGCCAATTAACGCCCACATCAACAAGCACGGTGACGGTGTGAAAGTTGTGGCCTTATGGGTAGATGATGCCACGTACTCTTTTGAACAAACAGTTGAACGCGGCGCTGAGCCTTGCCTTGACCCCATTCGCATCTCAGATGAAAACGGTGAAGTTGTGCTTTCTGGAATTCGAACGTATGGAGAAACATTCCACTACTTCATAGAAAGAAAAAATTACAACGGCCTATTTATGCCAGGTTACAAAGCTTGGACACCAGCGTTCAAACCGAAATCAGTAGGATTAAAATTCATTGATCACATGGTTGGAAATGTGGGATGGAACGAAATGAATAAATGGGTTGAATTCTATGCCAAGGTCATGGGCTTTGCCCAGCTTGTAAGCTTCGATGATAAAGACATTTCAACAGAGTATACCGCGCTCATGAGTAAGGTTATGTCGAACGGAAACGGACGCATAAAATTTCCAATCAATGAACCCGCAGAAGGCAGAAAGAAAAGTCAAATCGAAGAGTATATTGATTTCTACAATGGCGCAGGTGTTCAGCACATTGCCGTAGCAACTGATAATATTATTGAAACAGTCACCGCCTTGCGAGATAACGGTGTAGAATTCTTACATGTTCCAAGTTCCTACTACGAAACAGTACTTGATCGCGTTGGAAAAATAGATGAAGACCTTGAACCTCTTAAAGAATTAGGAATTCTCATTGACCGCGACGATGAAGGATATTTGCTTCAACTTTTCACTAAACCAGTTTTGGATCGTCCAACCATGTTTTTTGAAATCATTCAAAGAAAAGGGGCCAAGTCTTTTGGCAAAGGAAATTTCAAAGCGCTATTTGAGGCCATTGAGAGAGAACAAGAATTACGCGGAACACTTTAATCGTGAACGTATCGTTTTTCTTCGCTAGACGTTATCTTTTCGCCAAGAAATCAAGAAATATAATCAATGTAATTTCTTCGATTTCTCTGGGTGTTGTTGCTTTCGTTGCCACCGCAATGATTTTAGTTATGTCTGCATTTTCGGGATTAGAAAATCTCATTGAAGATATATTCTCAAATTTCGATGCACCCATAACCATTACTGCCAAAGAAGGAACGTTTTTATCAGATGCCAGTATTGACTACACTTCATTGAAACAAATTGAAGGAATTAGTGAAGTTGGAAAAGTCATAGAACATGACGTTTGGTTGAACTACGGTGATCAAAATACAGTTGCAACACTAAAGGGTGTTGAACCACAGTTTGTCAAAACACTTCAAACCGATAGTATACTTTACACCGGCAAGTTTATTTTAGAAAAAGACAGCAACTCATTCTTGGTTGTGGGGGTTGGCGTGCGAGGAGAACTATTGTTTCCTATAGATTTGAATCAGCCAGTTATTCTTTCATTGAAAGCACCCATTGTAGGAAAAAGACTAAGCACACACAAAGAAAATGCTTTCAATGAAGCTGATATTCAAGTGAGCGGTACATTTTCTTCCAATGCCGAATTAGATAAAAAATATGTATTCACTTCCTTCAAATTTGCGCAAGAATTGTTTGAATTGCAAGACGGTTGTTCAGCTATTGAACTTCAACTTTCACCAAACACCAATGTACAAGAAGTAAAAACAAAGCTGGTGTCTTTGTTACCTCATTGTAACATTCAAACAAGAGAAGATAAAAATGCCATTGTCTACAAAACGAACGCATCTGAGAAGTGGGCAACTTACCTCATTTTAGTTTTTATCTTAATCATTGCTAGCTTCAACATTCTCGCTTCTCTCACGCTGCTTATCATTGAAAAAAAACAAGATATTTTTGTTCTTTACAGCATGGGAGCCACAAAAAAAATGATTCGAAATATATTCGTTTTTGAAGGGATATTCATCAACTTCATTGGTGCTTTGGTTGGCACTATTCTCGGTGTCATTATTACTCTCTTACAACAGAACATTGGTTTGGTTCGTATGGAAGGTGCTATTGTTGAATACTACCCCATGGATCTCAATGCCTCAGCTGTATTCGGAATTTTCATCACCGCATTCAC
>Ga0315905_10002683_pt1 | contig 18641 bp, 15 predicted proteins | sample LakEriMetagenome_5_FD_203522 | JGI IMG/M metagenome (GOLD analysis project Ga0315905, IMG submission 203522) | Freshwater fungal communities from buoy surface, Lake Erie, Ohio, United States - Buoy 4 MA121 | ecosystem: Environmental > Aquatic > Freshwater > Lake | place: USA: Lake Erie, Ohio... | reverse complement strand
TCGCAAGGTTCCCCTTCGCCCGATCGACTCCAGCGAATCGCGATCGTCGCCGAGCATGCGGCCCGCAACAAAATCAGCGCTGAGACCTTCGCATCGTTGATCGTCCAGAAAGGGAATCCACAAATCATCGGAGCGGTGATCCAAGGGCTAGCCAAGGGTTGGCCCAAGGACTACCGATTGACCTTGCCAGAGGCCGCAACACAAGGCCTAGTGGATTACTGGCTCTCGGGCGATCTGCCCTTGGATTCCAAGGGGCAAGTCATCCAGTTGGCCGAAGTCTTAGGCGTCGCCAAGATCGACGAGGCCATCGCTTCGCTTCGCAACGAGCTGGTCGGAATCCTCAACAATGACACTCTTGCCATGGATCGACGATTGCTAGCGGCCAAGCAGATGGTCACCCTCGAGGTCGGCAGTTCCAAGGTCGTCGATTCTCTCTTAGATAGGATCACTCCTCAATCGGCACCGGAATTCTCCGCAGGGATCGTAAGCGCCTTGGGTGGTTCGAAAGCGCAGGGTTTGACCAAGTCGCTGATCGAAAAGGCCAAGATGTTGCCGCCGGAATTTCTGCGAGGAAGTTTGCGAGTGATGCTTGCACGTCCCGAGTCAACTCAGGATCTGATCGCGGCGATTCAAGCCGGGGAGCTGAGCATCAACGATTTGCAGCTCGACCAGCGTCAGTTGCTCCGTGACCATCCCGATGCGAAGATCCGCGAGAAGGCCATCGCGATGATGAAGAGCAGCGGCGGTGTTCTCAACGCCGATCGACAACGCGTTGTGGAAGCTTGGCAGGACGCCGCTCACACCAAAGGTGACGGGACCAATGGCAAGTTGGTCTACCAGAAGCATTGCGCTTTGTGCCACAAGCACGGCGATTTGGGGAACCAGATCGGACCCGAATTGACAGGTATGGCCGTCCATCCAAAGCATGAACTCTTGATCCATATCCTCGATCCGAATCGTAGCGTCGAAGGAAACTTCCGAACCTACAACGTCCAAACCACCGATGGGACCGTTGTGACAGGAATGATGGCCAGCGAGAGCAAAACGTCAATCGAGTTGATCAACGTGCAAGGAAAGCGAGAGGTTGTACTGCGTGAGGATATCGAGCGTCTGAGCGGATCCCAAAAATCCCTGATGCCTGAAGGATTCGAGAGTCAGATGAACCGCGATGAGATGAAGGATCTACTGGAGTTCTTGACCACCAAGGGCAAGTACGTGCCACTATCGATCGCTGCGGTCGCAAGCTCGGTGAGCGATCGTGGGATGTTCTTCGATCCTGAAGGGCAAATCGAGCGATTGGTCTTCCCGGATTGGAAGCCAAAAATGTTCAAAGGTGTCCCGTTTGTACTTATCGATCCACAAAATGGTCAGACTCCCAATGCCGTGATGCTGTTTGGTCCCAACGGGACCATGGCGCCCAAGATGCCCAAGAGTGTCGATGTGGTTTGCAATGCGCCGGCTGTCGCCATCCACTTCCTCAGCGGAGTTGGGGGATGGTCATTCCCTGCAACGCGAGAGGGGAGTGTAAGTATGATCGTAAGGATCACTTATGAGGACGGAACAACCGAAGACCATGAGCTGATCAATGGTGAGCATTTTGCCGACTACATCCGACGGGTGGATGTTCCGAAGAGTGAGTTTGCGTTCGACCTTGCCGGTCGTCAGATCCGTTACTTGAGCGTCGAGCCCAAGGAGCGTAAGCCGTTGCAGAAGATCAGTTTGATCAAGGGTCGTGACGCATCGGCACCGGTAGTCATGGCGATCACGCTTCAGACGGAGTAGCTCTGGGCGAACGCCTTTTCTAGTGTAGAGCCATTGTCCCCAATGGCTCTACTCGACGCGCCAGCGGAGGCGTCTTTTGGTTTTCGGCTGTTTGGCTTACCGGTTGCGGTGGCTTCAGGTTCCGATCGATTGGGGACAATCGATCCACCATGCCCAGTGTAGAGCCATTGTCCCCAATGCTCTACTCGACGCGCCAGCGGAGGCGTCTTACCGTTTTCGGCTGTTTGCCGTAACGGTTGCGGTGGCTTCAGGCTCCGATCGATTGGGGACAATCGATCTACCATGCCTCTTGCAGTGTAGAGCCATTGTCCCCAATGGCTCTACACGACGCTCCAGCGGCGACGTCTTTCGGCTTTCGGCTGTTTGTCTTACCGGTAGCGGTGGCTTCAGGTTCCGATCGATTGGGGACAATCGATCTATCATGACTCTTGCAGTGTAGAGCCATTGTCCCCAATGGCTCTACACGACGCGCCAGCGGCGGCGGCTTTCGGTTTTCGGCGGTCTGTCTTACCGGTTGCGGTGGCTTCAAGCTCCGATCGATTGGGGACAATCGATCTACCATGCCTCTTGCAGTGTAGAGCCATTGTCCCCAATGGCTCTACACGACGCGCCAGCGGAGGCGGCTTTCGGTTTTCGGCTGTTTGTCTTACCGGTTGCGGTGGCTTCAGGCGCCGATCGATTGGGGACAATCGATCTACCATGCCAGCAGAGGCTGTTTCGAAACTAGCGATTCGTTCTCAGCGTTTCTTGCGCTTGGGTCCACCAGAGGATTTGCTGGGCCCCTTACTGAATCCCTTCTTCGGTCCCTTGGACCTGCCCCGCGTACCTTGCCGATCCTCCGAGCCGATACCACTACTGGGACGCCCTGGGCCCCTTTGCTCGTGATGCACTAGCTTCTCGAGTCGGAAATCCAAATGGCGACGCGCTAAATCCACACGCTCGACGCGGACGATCAATTCGTCACCCAAACGAAATTGATTTCCCGAACGTTGCCCCTCGAGCGTATGCGTGTCGCGATCGTAGCGGTAGCGGTCGGCTGGCAATCGGTCCAATGGGATCATCCCATCGACTGGAATTTCAACTCCGCGAACTACTAAACCGTTGGCCTTCACGCCCCATACGATCCCGGTGAGCAATTCTCCGACCCGCTTTTCCAGGAAATGAAGAAGCTTGACTCGTACCAATTCCCGCTCGGCTTGCTCGGCATTCTGTTCGGTATGACTGCAATGCTCGCCCATTTGTTCGAGCACCTCGGTGTTCTCTCGCGCTTGCTCTCCCTTGACGAGCTTATCGACAATCCGATGCACGACCAAGTCCGGGTAGCGTCGGATGGGACTGGTGAAATGGCAGTAATGGGTCATGTTCAATGCATAATGCCGTTCAAACTCGCACTGATAGACCGCTTTGGACATGCTCTTGAGAATTGCATAGTTGACCGCAAACGCCGTTGTCTTACCCTTGACGCTGTCGATGACCCGTTGGATTTCAAAACGGTCCTGCATTTCGTCGGCGGGGATCCCCAAGGCGCGGACGAACTGATTCAGTCGACGGATCTTGAGTTGATCGGGTGGCGCGTGCGCTCTTCGCAAGAACGGTAGCTTGAGTTGATCGAGCCAACTGGCGACGGCCTGATTGGCAGCGAGCATGAACTCCTCGATCATCTGATGGCTTTGGGTGTGGTGCACAACGTGCGCTCCTTTGACCTTGCCCAGGCGATCCAAGTCCACTTTGACTTCTGGCAATGTCAGTTCAACGGCTCCACCTTTGCGGCGAATCTCCCGCAGTTGCATCGCCAAGGTGTGCATGTCTCGAACGAGCTGAAAGATCGCAGGATCGAGTCGCTCCTTCCATGGTTCGTGGTCAAGGAGGTACTGATCGATTTGCTCGTAGTTGAACCGATAGGCGTTTCGGATCACGCTGTTGTAGACCTCGGCATGCAGCAATACGCCCTCGCTGGAGTATTCCATGAATACCGTCTTGGCCAAACGTCGGCGGTCGGGTTGCAAAGAGGCCAAATGGTTGCTGATCGTTTCGGGCAGCATCGGAATGACACGATCAGGCAAATACACGCTGTTGCCCCGTTGTCGGGCTTCCTGATCGAGGATCCCTCCGACGGGAACAAAGAACGCCACATCGGCGATGTGGACTTGCAACTCCCAATTACCACGTTCGTTCTTGCTGAGCGATATCGCATCGTCGAAATCCCTTGCGTCGACCGGATCGATCGTCAGGGTCGGGACCTGCGTCAAATCCTTGCGACCCTCAGGGATGACCTCTTCAGAAAACCGATCGGCCTGAGCTCGGGCGTCTTCGATCACGCTTTCGGGAAACTCCTCGGGGAGCGCAAACTGGATCATCACGGCCATGGTGTCGACAGCCGGATTTCTCAAACTCCCGAGTACCTTCAACAGCACCGCCTCGCCAGCCTGCAATTCATCGGGAAAACGAACCAACTCAACAACCACCTTGTCGTTGTTCTCTAGAGGCATCCCTCGGACATCGCCAAGCGAAACCGGTCGCTCCAACTTCGCACCGTCGAGCCAAACGAACGATTTCTGGCCGTCGGTTTGGTAAGTCCCCGTAAACTCCCTACGCTTCCTTGCGACGACCTCGACGATCTCCCCTTCGAGCCGTCCAGAGGCATGCCTTGGCATCTCTTTGCCCCCCCGCCCCGAGCCTCGCGATCCACTGAGCATCGGTCGACGCAACTGCACCCGGACCGTATCGCCGTCCAATGCATTGAGTTTGCGAAACTCAGGGATGAAGATGTCCGGCATCTTGACCGAAAGCTCCGCTCGAGCCACGGGCGCCTCCTGACCGACCTCCGGGGGTGTCTGGCCCTGCGAACGAACGGAATCGCCCGCTAGCGGAACAGATCCTCCTCGGGGAACCTCGACAAACCCGTATCCCATCGACGGTGCCGATCGAAAAATTCCAACGATCTGGTTTGCCCCTGCGATCGAACCTTGACCGGCGTCGAAATCGATCATGCCCGAACTTCTCTGCTCGAGCCCTGTGCCACCTTCGGGTGCACCATCCTCGAACGATTCGGATGGAGTTGCTTGGGATTGGGGTGTTGGGGATTGGGTTGTTTCGGTTTGGGTTGGTTCGGGCCTGGGATTCTTCGGTCGCACAGATCCATTGCCTACGGTCGGCAAAACCAAATGGTTGGCTCCGTAGAGCACCCGACCCTCGCGTACCAATTGCTTGATCGCCCTTCTCAATTCTCGATACTCCTCGTCGGCCAATTTCAAGACCTTGAGCATCATCCGAGGCTTCATCGGTCGGTATTCAGCCGACGACACCAAAATCAATACTTTGTCAGACAATAATGCAGAGTTCATAAGTTTGTAGAATACCCCAATCGAACCATTCTCCATAGATGCGATCCGCCCGGATTCCCCTCAGATGGGTCGCCCCATGGGTTTTTACCAAGGATTCACAATCGCATGGTTCCCCGCCAAGTCGCTTTGCATTACAAAAGCGTTCGAGCAGACCCGCCTTCGACTTCCATGAATCCCTTCCACGATTCCCTCGACGAATCCCTTCAACGAATCCCAGAGAATCTCGAACATGAACCGAAAAATCTCTCGACGCGATTTCAACCTCTCCTGCACCGCAGCGAGTCTCGGGGCATCAAGTCTCGGGGCGGCAGTTGGCTTTCAGCCGAAGTTCGCGCATGCCAACTGGGACACCATCGCCAAGCAGCCTTTCGGGATCATGAGCGGAGAGGTTACCGACGAATCGGCGCTGATTTGGGGCCGCTGCGATACCGCCGCGCGCATGGTGGTCCAATGGGATACCGATTTGAATTTCAAAAACCCTCGCTCGGTCCTAGGACCAGAAGCCAACCTGCTTTCGGACTACACCGCTCGCTGTATCCTGCGAGGACTCCCTTCGGGCTCGAAAATCTACTACCAAGTCACCTTCGAAAACTCCGCTGGCACAAGCGATCCTCAAGTAGGGCAATTGACGACCCCAGACGATGGCACCCAGGATGTCTTCTTCGCTTGGTCTGGTGACACTGCGGGCCAAGGATTCGGTATCAATCTCGAATGGGGCGGGATGAAGATCTACTCGGCGATCGAAAAACTCGCTCCAGATTTCTTTGTGCACAGCGGGGATATGATCTATGCCGACAACCCGATCCAACCGGAACTGACTCTCCAAGATGGCTCCATCTGGAAAAACATTACCACCGAAGCCAAATCCAAACCGGCGGCCTCGCTCGATGACTTCCGAGGCAATTACCTCTACAACTTGCTCGATCAAAACGTCCTGGCGTTCCATCGATCCGTCCCCTTGATCGCTTCCTGGGACGACCACGAGACGACCAACAATTGGTACCCACAGCAGCGACTGCGATCGCGCAAGGATCGCGACAACTACGATGCTCTAGAGTTCGCCCGGCAACTGGCCGACCGCGCCCGTCAAGCCTTCTTTGAGTACACGCCCCTTTTGCCCCAAGCTTCTGGGCAACGACGGATCTACAGGAAACTATCTCGGGGCCCGCTCCTGGACCTGTTCGTCTTGGATCTGCGATCCTACCGAGGCCCAAACTCCCCGAACAAGCAATCGGAACTCAATTCCCAGTCCACAATCCTCGGTTCCGAACAGTTGGCTTGGTTGAAACATTCGCTCCGCACGAGCACCGCAACTTGGAAGGTTCTCTGCAGCGATATGCCGCTGGCCATCAGCGTCGGGGATTCGATGGAAGGCAAAAACCTCTTCGAAGCTGTCGCGAATGCCGATCCAGGAGCACCCCTGGGCCGCGAGCTTGAAATGGCTGATTTGCTCGGATTCATGAAACAAGCTCAGATCACCAATACCGTTTGGCTCACGGCCGATGTGCACTATGCAGCCGCCCATTACTACGACCCGAAACGCGCAGCGATCCCCGAGAGCTTCCTCCCTTTTTGGGAATTCGTCGCCGGTCCCCTGCACTCGGGCTCCTTTGGACCCAACGCCCTCGATGGGACCTTTGGACCCGAAGTCAAATTCCTGTTCGCACCCCCTCCGGGAAGCAAACTACCACTCGCTCCGAGCGATGCTCGCCAATCCTTTGGAACCGTTCGTGTCGATGCGAAGTCCAAGCGACTGACCGTCGAGCTTCGCGGACTCTCGGGCGATGTCCTCGACGGCGGGTCCTTTACGCTCGAACCGCAAAAAAATCCTGCTTCCTCCTGATCTCAAACCTCTCGGACCCGCCATGCTCCGACTCTTGCGAATCGTTTGCCTCCTGCTGTGGCTAACTGCCTCGATGAATCGTTGGGCCCAAGCGACGACCGAGCTTGGCCAACCGAGCAACCAGAGGCCACCGAACATCATCGTTCTACTCTCGGACGATCAGGGCTGGGGGGATTTCGGTTTCCAAGGAAACACCAATTTCCAAACCCCCAATTTGGACCGACTAGCCGCCGATGGCGTCGTCTGTCAACGGTTTTATGTTTGCCCTGTTTGCGCTCCGACGAGGGCTGAGTTCCTCACCGGAAGATACCATCCGCGCGGAAGTGCCATGGGGGTCACCCAAGGGGACGAGCGTTTGGATTTGGATGAAACCACCCTGGCCGATCGGCTCAAGCGTCATGGCTATGCCACGGGTGCCTTCGGCAAATGGCACAACGGTTCGCAGTACCCCTACCACCCTAACGCCCGGGGCTTTGACGAGTTCTATGGGTTTTGCTCGGGGCACTGGGGCGACTACTTCTCCCCTCCCCTGGAACGAAACGGCAAGTCCGTCCGAGGCAAGGGCTTTATCGCAGATGACTTCACCGATCATGCGATCGAATTCATTCGCAATCACTCTGCGGACCCTTTCTTTTGCTATGTAGCCTTCAACACTCCCCACTCGCCGATGCAGGTACCCGATGCGTTCATGGATCGGGTCAATGGCCGCGAACTCAAGATGTGGCATGAGGGACGCCCTGCTGAAAAAGAAGACGAACCTACCACGCGGGCAGCCATTGCCATGGTGGAAAATCTCGATCAAAACGTCGGACGCCTGCTTGCGGCACTCGATCAACTGGGGCTTCGCGATGAGACGATCGTCGTGTACTTCAACGACAATGGGCCCAATAGCTTTCGCTGGAATGCAGGCCTCAAAGGTCGCAAAGGGAGCGTCGACGAAGGTGGCGTTCGCTCGCCTTTGATCGTCAACTGGCCAGGAAACCTCGGAGCTCATCATTCGCTGGATCAACTCTGCGGTGCGATCGACTTGACCCCCACCCTGTGCGAATTGGTAGGGATCCCGATCGAACCGGACCCGAATCGCCCACTCGATGGGCTCAGCCTTGCGAAGAAACTTCGGGACCCGAACTTGCCACCGATTTCGCGAAGCCTCTTTAGCCAATGGGGCGGACGGATCGCGATGCGGCAGGATGGCTACTTGCTCGACTCCGATGGCGGACTGTTCGACCTGCTGGCCGACCCGAGGCAGCAAACCGACCGGTCGCTCTTGGACCCCAAACGCGCAGAGGCCATGGGCCAAGAAGTCCAACGATGGAGAAATGAGGTTTTCCGATCCGCCATCGCGCAACGCCCGTTTCCTGTCGGTCATCCCGAGCGCACGACGGCTCTACTGCCCGCCCAAGACGGCAAGTGCCAAGGCCCCTCGGTTCGACGCAGCGATACGGCTCCAAACTGTTCCTATTTCAAAAACATCCGTGCAACCGACGATGTGCTGAGCTGGGACATCGAACCTTTGCAACCGGGTCGCTATTCGGTCTGGATCCACTACGCGGCCCCCGAGTCGGCCGTAGGCAAAGAGATCCGCTTGAAGTGCTCGGGGCGAGAGGTCGTCGGCAAAATCGTCGAAGCATTCGAATCTCCGCTGCGAGGTGCATCGAACGATCGAGTACCCCGAAAATCCGAATCCTTGATGAAAGACTTCGGGACCCTGCGACTAGGCACCCTAGAGCTCGATACCCGCCGAACACTTGCCGAAGTCTCCTTGGTCGAGTCCATTGAGTCCCCATCGAAGGACAACTCAGAGAAACCATCCCTGGAGATTCAAGCCCTCGAATTGCGGCTCGAGTCCCCCTAGAAGCCCGCCTACTGCGGAAAATCCGTTCACGACTCGCTGCTTTGCGGTTAGAATCTCGAAGTCGATTTTCCAGAAGAGAACCATCAACGATTGATTAGCGGTTCGGTTGCCTCTGCACCCAAGCACCGTTAGCTAGTGGGGAACGTGTTGACTGCGGCTAGAAACCAACTCCATCAAGGCGACTGCATCGAGCAACTCAGCGCCCTCGAGGCAGGCTCGGTCGATCTGGTCTTTGCCGACCCGCCCTTTAACATCGGGTACAAGTACGATGTGTACGACGATAAGCAGCAAGAAGAGGACTATCTGCGATGGAGCTCGGAGTGGATCGGCCAAGTCCACCGCGTTCTCAAACCCGATGGCACGTTCTGGCTTGCGATCGGCGATGAATACGCCGCTGAGTTAAAAATCGAAGCCAAACGGCTTGGGTTCCATTGCCGTAGTTGGGTGATCTGGTACTACACGTTTGGTGTTAATTGCGTCAACGGATTTAGCCGATCGCACACCCACCTATTCCATTTCGTCAAGAATCCAAACCGATTCACCTTCAATCGCCTCAATCCTCAGATCCGAGTTCAATCTGCAAGGCAACTGGTGTATGCCGATGCGAGGGCAAACCCCAACGGACGTCTCCCGGACAACACCTGGATCACCCGTCCACAGGATGCTCCGCAGAGCTTCAGCCCGAGCCATGACACATGGTACTTTGGCCGCGTTGCGGGAACCTTCAAGGAACGCGAGGGGTTCCACGGTTGCCAGATGCCCGAGCAGTTGCTCGCCCGTATCATTCGGGCTTCGAGCGATCCTCAAGACTTGGTCCTTGACCCTTTTGGCGGCAGCGGCACGACCCTTTGTGTCGCCAAGAAACTTGGGCGCCAGTGGATGGGGTTCGAACTCTCGGAGGAATATGCAAAACGGATCCAAGAACGCTTGGGGAAAACCCTGGTAGGCGAGCCGATCGATGGCCCCGAGGACCCGATCGAAAGCGCGCCGAGCACGGCCAAAGGAAAGAAACGCCCCAAGCCTTTTGACGAACGGACCGAAAAGATCGTTACGGACGCCTATAAGGCGGCTTCCCAAGGCCTCAGCGTCGATCAACTCCTGTGCGACAAGGAAAAAAACCGATCGTTCGTCGATCAGTGCTTGGACCACAAACTCGGCGGCAATGCAGAAGTTTGGAACAGCTACCTTGTCGAACTGAGCAAGGCCCAAAAGTGGCCCGAGCCCGCCGAACCGAAACTCGAACTTCGAGGCGACCTGCTCGAGTCGATCGGCTTCGCCAGCGAGATCGCTTGGAAACTCCTCTCGATCGATTACCGCAAGACCCTCCAAGAGATCCTGTGCAACCCAGACTTTGCCGAGGAGTTCGATCGTTTGGCAAAACTCTACAGCGGTAGCGATTGCCAAGCGACTTCGGTCGAATACCGTCAAGCTGCCCTAGAGATTCGCAAGCGATCTGAAGCCGCAAGGAAACCGGCCTCGAAGGAACTCCAGGAGTGGGCACAGGCCCATAGGAAACTCCCCGAGGTGTCCCTGAGCGAGAACCTCTGGCACTTGGGGTTTTCCGGAGTGTACGTGCTTTATGTCGGCGAGAACGCCGTTTTCGCCAACGAAAGCAGCGACATGCAGCATCAAATCGAAACAATCCTGGCCAACCCCCATTGGCGGAAACTCCAAATCGATCGGGTCAAGTTCTTTGCCATGGAGGGAACTCTAAATCAAAGATACAAAGTCAAAGCGATGCTGGCCCAACAGCACCGAACGCTGATGAACTGCTCGCTCCTGGTCGCTGACTCTGACATCCCCTAGTGCTGCCCTAACTGCAGGTGTTTCCCAGAAACTCTACTGGCTAAACAATTATGCCTTCCGTAACTCCAACCGAAAAAATCGCGATCATGCGAACCGACCGAAAAGCCCAATTGTTGTCGTTCCTTTACGGATTCCTTTTTTGTTCCCTTCTGTGTTTGCATTTTGGGGCACCGACAGCCGTGGCCCAAAGCGATGCATGGAAGCCCGTTTGGAGCGATGAGTTCGACGGCGACTCCCTGGATTTTTCGAAATGGGAAATCGAGATCAACGCCTTTGGGGGCGGAAACCAGGAACTTCAGATCTACACGGATCGAACCGATAACGTCCGCCTCGAGCAAGGGCATTTGGTAATCGAAGCCCACAAAGGGAGGACCGGAATTGCCGGTACCGAGCGGGATTACTCATCGGGGCGTATCCGCAGCAAACGGCGAGGCGACTGGACTTATGGCAAGTTCGAAGCCAGGATGAAGCTACCTCGGGGCCAAGGGCTTTGGCCCGCTTTTTGGATGCTTCCAAGCGATGAAAAGTATGGGATCTGGGCCGCAAGTGGCGAGGTCGACATCTTGGAGTTCAAGGGTCAGGAGGTCGATACGCTCTGGGGTACGCTCCACCATGGAGGTAGTTGGCCACGCAATAAGCACACAGGACAGACCAAGAAGTTCGACGGCATCGACTTCACCAAGGACTTTCATACCTATGGCATCGAGTGGGAACCTGGTGAGTTTCGCTGGCTGCTCGACGGTCAAGTGTGGCAAATTCAAAAGGGATGGGGAACAGAAAATGGCAAGTTCCCACAACCGTTCGATCAGCCTTTCCACCTGGTTTTCAACCTCGCAGTCGGTGGGCAATTCGTAGGAACCGTCGCCGACGAGACCCCTTTTCCAGCTAAGATGCTAGTCGACTGGGTCAGGGTCTCCCAGCCGCGATAGGATTCAGTAAATCCAACGAGTAGATTGCACTAGGCAAAACTTCGCACTCGGCCCAACATCCTGGGCACTTCCTGACCCAATCTCTTTGGCTCTGAATCTGAGCGGATTCCCACAGTTCGGCAAAGCGCATCTCCTTTAAATTACCTACGATGTTGCTGTTGAATTGGCAGGTAGGGACATCCCCATTTGGAAATATTCGCAGGTGCGAATTCAATGCAACACAGCTAGGGTTGGTGTATTGCTTCGTGTCAGGATCACCGAGCAAGCGTTCTGCGATCCCCCGAATGTAATAGGACTTGGCGAGTCTTGCCCACCATGGGATTTGACGTAGATCTCTCTGGACATTGTCGAAAAGCGATTCGAGTTCTCTGTGTGGGATCTGACCGAACATCGCGAATTGTCCAACCTGTTTGGGTGCAACATCTTTGTTGCGTTCCACCGAGTAGGTCGCGCTGGTGTCATAAGCCATCACCATTTGGTGTCGCACACCCATGGGCTTTAGCAGGGATTGCAAAAGCTGGTACTGCTCGATGCCCTCCTGGTCGACGATCGTTTGATTGACTGCAATATCTAGGTTCCATTTTTTTCGTAACTTGACGAGCGATTCGATGGTCTTCATGGCATTCGGGAAAGCGATACTGCTTCCTCGGATATGGTTGTGCTTTTCCTTAAGACCGTCGAGACTGACCATGATCTGCAACGGAACCTTACGAGGCCTGTTCGTGCAGAGATCGACGATTCGGTCCGTCAGAAAACCGTTGGTTGTGATGTGAACCCCCAAGGGCTTAAGATATCGAATCGCCAGATTGGTGATCTCAAGGAGATCGGTGCGAACGAAGGGTTCACCGCCGGTGAGTCGTACACCATCCATGCGTGGAAGCTGTTTGAAGATCGACTCGATCTGGTCGATTTGAAGATCGTTGTGCCCCTGTAACTTCCAGGAATCGCACATGATGCAACGTGCGTTACATCGAAAGGTAACCGTGTAAGTTAGAAGCCTTGGGAGGACGGTTTGCCCACGGCGGAATCGGTGCGAATGCGCAACAAACCCCGGTAGGCGGCGAAGAGCGGATAGCAACATGATTTTAAGCGACTCTTTGTGAGGGAACTTCTTGGGAATCGGTCTGCAGGGATGATTTCGGTAGGTGTTTTTCGATAAACGCCCTAGCTCGATCGTTACCAAAGCAATCGAAAGTTTCCAGGCGTTTCCTCATCAGGGGTAGCGAGAGCAAGAATTGCTCAAGCACATGCGGGGATACTTGATCGATTGGAATCGACCACCCGGCTTGGGTTTGTGATACAAGCCAACCATTAACTCCCTGCTCAAAATTACCCTGCTCGGGCAGTGCGAATACGGGTTTACCTAGATACATCGCTTCACCGACAAGTTGATTTCCTGCCGTAGTAATCAATGCATCGCTTTTAGCCAAACATCGAATGAACTGATCGTTTTGGATTCCGAAAAACTCGATGTTTTTAGTAACAGGTGGTACGGACTTACCGAAGGCGTAAATAGTTCGGTCCACTTTTGAAAGAGCCTCCCAAAACGAATCAGGGGCTTCTCCACGAACATAAACAACCAGGTGCCCCTCGTTACTAATTTGGGGTCGATACTCCTGGATCTTCTTACGTATCAATACGCCAATCCTCTCTACATGCTGACATCCCTCGCGGGAGGGTAAGTGGGAAAAGGAACTGACCGCTTCTCCTGACTGTCCACGATAGAACATCCCTATTGAGCAACGCAGAAAGCGACTCTGCCATCGCAACTTCCAAGGAATACCTCTGAAATCACTGACACTCAAAAAGTGCTGATGATCGAGACTTAACCACGGGATTCGGCAACGCTGGGCAGCTCTCGGCAGCAAAGGCTCGAAGTCGGTGATGGCAAGGTCTGGTCGCACTTGATGAAGCAACTTTTGGATGGAACCAACGTGCTTGCGTATATTGCATAGAAACGGCAACGACCCGAAGACCGAGCTGAGATAACACAATTTACCATTCCTGTACTTGAACCGCATCCCAGGTAGCCGAGAGACCTTAACCCATGGATGATTTGAGTACTCGGTACGGAAGTGTTCGTAGGCATCCTCCGAAGCCAGGAGAACAAAACGATGATCAGGAACGAGCATCTCAATGATCGCCTGTACTCTTGTTGCGTGGCCACGTCCTTCACCATTGACGCTATAGACGATTGTGCTCATTTTCGGCATCCTCTCATTGCATGCGCGAGGGCCAATTCGCCATCGCTTGATTCAGCTACGTAGCTACAATACTCCAACCAGTCACCGCAGTTGAAATACTCGAATGCACTCGTGCGATCGCACTCGGGGACGTGGATGTGTCCGCAAATCACACCATGGCATTCCTGCATACGAGCCAATTCGATCATCAATTCCTTGAACTGAACCGCATGCTGGGCAAGCAGTGCATCGGATCGTTTTCTTGCTTGAATGGCTTGAATCAGTCGACTCGATGGGAAACGATCAAGCAAATGAAGGTAGAGAGGATAGAACCACTCAGCTACGAATTGCTTGCTCGATATTCGACGCAAGAAAAAATGGTCGTAAACATCGCCATGGACAACCAAATACGTCTTGCCGTTGCCTGCGGTATATCTTGCATAGGGAAGAATCTGAATCGAGGGCAGATACCTACGAATCTCAAGGGTTTCATTGATGCCGAGATAGACTCCCTGGTCATGATTACCAGATATCCAAGTTATCTTCGTTCCCGCGGATTGAAGACCTTTAAGGACCAGAGCGAATCTCTCGAACGCTGGACCAATTCGACCGCTCGGTCGGTACAACCATTCAAGAATATCGCCAACCAGATATAGCGATTCGGTACGTAGGCCACTGAGGAAATCCAGCAAATACGATTCAGAAACCTTTCCCCAACCCAGATGCAGGTCACTTAAGAAAACTGCCCTGGAATGCTCAGATCCTTCCACAACCATCGTACCCCCTTACAGGCATCCTTGGGAAATGCCTCAATAAAATGGTAAACGCGATTTCAAACTCGATCCATCTAACCGAATACTAGCACACTAAGCGAATCGTTCCTTGCAGCATTCGGTTAATAATCTAAGAGGGGATAATGATGAATTGATGAATCGGAACTCGAATCTCATCAGGCTCGGGACTGCAACCGAGTTCGAACTATCAGGATCGATAGTGGTCAGCCGTCGACCTCGATCCGAAGATCCGGTGTCCCGCCTGCAGGCACCGTCACCTTGATCTTCGGATCCTTGGGATTGCCATACCTGCCTCCCAAGCGATCGGCACCCGATCCTCCCGACTCACCCGAGAGCGAGAACTCCTGCTTGCCGGATGCCTCGCCTGGCCAAACGACCGTTATTCCATACTCTCCTGGAGCCGCTCCGTCGTCGCTGGTGTGGGTACGCACGACAAACGCACCGCTCGACTCGGCAATCGCCAAGGGCTTCGGGTCGTTGATTCGCGACTTCTCCAACGGGTGAAAGACGATCAACGCCTTGTCACAGGCTTGTCCCTGCTTGGTCTTGATCACACCCTTGACCTCTGCGGTCTTCGGCTTGCCATTCGAACAGCCAGAGGCCGACAGAAGGGCTACCGACAAAACCGCGGCTCGAAAAACGATCGTTTTCATTGCTTTACCTTCGTTTCGCTTTGTTATTCTTCGGTTGCCGATGGAGCAAGCTCGGCGGGGGTCATGCCATTGCCACGGGCTGTCAACAAAGCTGCGTAGACCTGGGGAGAGATGTTTGCGCTGGTGAATTGAACGCTTCCGTCGGCGATCGCATGCATCGCTCCGCTGCCGTGAAACGAGTAGGTTTCGTTGTTGTTGTGACAGTTGATCACGCAATTGCCTGGACTGGTTTCGGTGCCACTGACCGCACCATCGAGTCCGTAATCGGCTTCATGATGCCCCCAACCACCGTCGTTGAGCTTGCGGGTCGGAACGAGCTTCCCTTGAATATAAAAATCTGGTCGGCCCGCATCCTCGCACATCAAAATGGTGCGGGACGTTCCGTCAGTGATATCTGCGATACGAAACGACTTTCTTTCGGACTGGCCAAGCAAGGGCCGTGCGCCAGCACCTTTGATCTCGGGGGCCAGTGCACTGAAAAGATCGTTTTGGGTTATACCTGACGGGTACCCAAAGAAAGTGATGCTGCCTGGATTGATCGAACTGCACGTCGCATAGTCCGAAACAGCGAGATTTTGATAAGGAAACGCGGCACCAAAACTGAAAGAACCGGTGACTGTCCGCGATGAACCGCCAGGGGAAGAAGGGCAAATCAACGTATTGATCGGAGTTCGCAAAACCGCTTGATTGTCAGGCGTACCCGGCACGAGCAGCGGAGAAGAAAACCACGGGAACTTCATGTTGTACTGCTGGTACAGCGAGCCTTGTTCCATGAACGGCAGAAGAAACACAGTCCAAGCTTGAACGTTCGCAGGGTAAGGCGATCCGGGTTGTCCTGGACCTCCTGGCGGAAAACCGATGTCGACAAACAGACTCGGCGGAAATCTCTTGAAGGAACTCTCGTGGTTGTGGGCGGCCAAGCCGACTTGCCTGAGATTGTTGCTGCAGGACATCCTGCGGGCCGCCTCGCGTGCGGCTTGGACTGCCGGAAGCAGCAATCCAACCAAGATCCCAATAATTGCGATAACCACCAAAAGCTCTACGAGCGTAAAACCATTTCCTCGGAACCGTCGCTTTTGCATTTCCCACTCCTGATTTTAGAGATACTTGCCATCCTCAGATGCCAAGTATCTCTATCTACATGAGTTTTTCATGAAGCCAAGCAGGGGGGTTTGATGAAGTTACCCTCAATAGCTTACTCGTCGCCCGAAGGTGCGACTTCGCCCAACTGACAACTGATCCACGCAGCGACGACCGAAACCGGTGTGTTTGCCGACATGAACCGAACACTACCATCGCACATCGCTGCATGGGAACCAGCACCGTGAAACGAATACAACTCATTGCTGTTGTTGCAGTTCATCGCACAGGGGCCTAACGAAGTAAACCCGTCGTCGGTGAAACCATCGACCCAAAACTCCGAATCCGGATCTGCCCAACCCGCACCGCTGGCTCGGGAGTTGGGAAACGCTGTCGATCGGCGGTACTGCATCGGACGTCCAGCGTCCTCTACCCAACTGAAGGTGTTCGAAGTTCCATCGAGAATATTCGCGAGGCGACTTTTCGGACGCTTGTTGTAAAAAGGTGGACTCATTCCCGTGGTAAATGAAGAGATCGTGCTCATCGGGAGAATCGCTCCAATGTACTGCGTCGCATCGGTGCTCCCATTGGTAGGATCGTATCCGGGGATCGGACGCATCAGATTGTAAGGTGCAAGCCCTAGTTTGCCGTTAACTCCGTTGGCAATCGCATAATCCGAAGGGGCAGCTTGCCATCGCGGTGCTGCACTGCTCGAAGGTGCATTGCCCGTATCGAGCATGCGTTGCGGACTCGAGGGGCAGAGCAAACTCGGGACGTAGGTCGCGATCGCAGCTGCGTTGACTGGCGAATTCCACGAGGCCTTCAAATTGTACTGGTTGTAGAGGCTCTGAGCTTCGATGTAGGGCAATAGGAAGATCCCAGGCCCGTGGGTGATCGGCCCAGTCGTCGAATCCGGGTTGATCCCCAACTCGGTCACTGGATAACCAACCAATGCATCGACCCGTGCAGGCGGGAAGAACTTGTTGGCGCTCTCAAAGTTCTGGAGCGCCAAACCGATCTGCTTCAAATTGTTCGAGCACTGCATCCGACGCGCAGCCTCCCGGGCAGCTTGCACCGCCGGCAACAACAATCCGACCAAAATGCCGATGATCGCAATGACCACCAACAACTCGACCAAAGTAAAACCGTACCTTCTTCTCATAACAATCACCTTTAGAATTCCATAGAAAAAAACAACAACGTCATTTAGTTAGCTCAAAAGTCGGGATCGTTGATGCCTTTTTATCAACGGTCGCCTTCAATCCTGAGGTCTCAGGATCTGCGTACTTCGGTGGAAAAATCGGCTGCCCAGCTTCGCGCTTGACCTGATCTCCACCCTCATCGTCAAGCGGTTGCATGAAAGCAAGCCCCACTTTGTAATCGCCAGCCGGGGCACCATCTTTAGAGCTGTAGGTGTGGATCGAATACTTGCCGTTCTCATCGGTGATCCCTTGGGGAATCTCTTGCCGCTTGAAATTGGTCTTATCCACTGGTCTAAAAACCACCGTGACTCCCTTAAACGGCTTCCCATCCAACCGAACCTCTCCTTGTACCGGATAAGTGGGCTGGTTGATGGTGTCGCTGCAACCCATCGCTAAAGCTACAACGACAAGCATCCATTGGCACAAACTCGTAGTTCGGTTCATTGTTTCCCCCCGACGCCCATGGGTCATCAGTGAATAGTCGCAGGATCGATCCGGTGTGATTTACGCTCGGTGGTCCTCACAGAGTGAAAGATGGCGACATTGTAGAAGGACAGGTAGAGTTGACAGGCCGCATTCGATGGATTTAAAGATGAATTTCGTGTGAAGAGACCCAGAGTGCGCCGACGACCTGCCACTGGGGCTGCAACCTGATTTGGGGTAGATTTGGCGTAGATGTCGCCCAATAGATCGTAACATAGGGGCCAAAGGCGTATTCGATGCCGTACTTGAGAACAGACGCTCTTCTTGCGAGCGGTCTTCGGTAGTCGCAACCTGCGAAGGGAAGCACCGGAGCCGGCTCGGTCGCTTGCGCGTCCGGAAAGCCGCAAGCCCCTTATCGAGGCTTGGTGTTCCTCGTTCTTTCAACTTGCGAGGAGAAAAAACGATGCAATTCGAACCAAAAATCGAGAAATCCCTGAGTTTTAGGAACTCCATCGCGACAGATGCCCCTCTTTTGGGGGGGGTGGGGATTTTAGCGATTTTTTCGATCGTAAAGGATTGCATGGTCGTATCGGGCATGTAATTTGGAACGAAGTTTTAATGGTGCTAAACGTCCCTTTTCACCCCCAGGTAAGCGTACAGCGGCCAAGTTGGTTTTTTGGGGCCATAGGGCTTGCAAATTGAGCTTAGAAGGGTCACCCGCTGTGGCCGTCCGGGGCACCTGATCCC
>Ga0315905_10002681_pt1 | contig 18644 bp, 23 predicted proteins | sample LakEriMetagenome_5_FD_203522 | JGI IMG/M metagenome (GOLD analysis project Ga0315905, IMG submission 203522) | Freshwater fungal communities from buoy surface, Lake Erie, Ohio, United States - Buoy 4 MA121 | ecosystem: Environmental > Aquatic > Freshwater > Lake | place: USA: Lake Erie, Ohio... | reverse complement strand
GCTGGTGCCCGTGTAGGCCCCTTGGAATCGGCGTGCGTCCCACTCGGCCTGCTGCAGGTACTCGTCACTCAGCGGCATTCTGTTCCTCACGGTAGAGCACCAGAGCTATTGCCGAGTAGCACGCGATGTCCTTGAGTGTGTCTTCGACCCCGTCGAACTCGACCTTGCCGCGTCGAAAGAACGCCTTGAGTCTGTGCATCTTGTCGCTGATCCGCAGGATGCAGCCGGCCCATGCGGAGATGTTCAGCACGTCGGCACTTTGGCGAATGTTGCTTAGTGCGTCCTCGTCCATCCCATAGTCGAGGGTCTTGGCCAGGTGCAGGTTGCGGAGCTCGTCGAGCACCGCGAGGAACTCACGCGAGCCGGGCCGAACTGCGTCTTGCATCAGCGAGTCACCACGGAACCGCTGGCCCTCGCAGCACGACTCACGCTTCCACGCATCACTGAGCACCTGGGCGGCACACTCCTGGGCAGGCTGGCAGCCGGCGAGGCTGGAGTAGCCAACCATCTTCGGGTCGGCCGGATCGGTGCTAGCCATGCGGTCGGCGACGGCGGAACGAAGGGCATCATTGGCGGCTTCAAGCAGGGCGGCGGTCATTGCTTTCCTTTCGCAGGTCACGGTCACAGAACAACGGGTATGCCTTGGTCACCTCACGCCGCCCGTGGTCAATCACGATGGCGGCCTGGCACGGCGGCTCATAGCTCGCCTTGATTCGGACAGCGTATGCACTGTGTCCAATCACGCTGCCGTTGCTCACGTAGCGTCCCGAGCGGCCCCATGAGAACTGGTGCCAGTGCCCGAGGCAGGTGAGGTCGGCCCGCTCGGTGGCATCCCACGCGGCAATGGCTTTGTTCAGCGGCACATGAATGCCGCCGATGCCGCCCTGGTAACGCACTGCGTGACCGTGACAGAACCGGATACGGAACCCGTCGAGGTCAAGATAGTTCAGATGCCCTTCGCCGATCTGCCAGGTGATGTTCTTGCGAGTCTCGCCGGCCCGCATCGTCAGATACAGGTGATGCTCGTAGCTGGTGTCGGCCTCGTTCGTGCGAAGCTTCTCCGTGGTGCGTCCGTGGTTGCCGCAGCTGGTGGCCACGATCACGCTTCCGACGTTGTCGGCGACGGCGTCGAGGAAGCCTCGGAGCCGCTCGCCGATCCAGCGGATGGCCGCCAGCGGATGCAATGCGTTCTCTTCGGCGAGCTCGGGGTGGATCATGCCGCTGATGAGATCCCCGCCCAGCCACACCACCACGCGGTCGATCTTCGCCAACTGGCGTTCGTGTTCGAGCATGGCGAAGAACCGCTGCTGCAGTTCGGCCAGTCGGGCCTCGCACACTGACAGGTCGTAGAAATTCAGCCCGTTGACTTGTTCGCTGCGCACGGTCTCTTCGCAGTGAATGTCGCTGAGCAGCACGACCATCGTGGCGTCGTGCTTCTTGCCTTTGCCGCTTTTGGTCAAGGTGGCTGGCTTGCCGCCTAAGCCCTTGAGGCTGACGAGCGAATCGGCCCGCTCCCGCTCGCGGTCGATCTGTGCGAGCGCGGCCTTATACCGGTTTCGGTATGACGCCAACTCGGCTCGCAGCCGCGCCAGTTCGGCATCGGAGGCCAGGCGGTCAGCGTCAGCGAGCCTTTCGGCAATCTCGTCAGTCATGCTTTTTCGAGCCACTTGATTACTCCAGAATGGCCGATGGTCACGCCCCTGCTGTTGAGCGACTTGCTCAGCTGCATCCCCAGTGCGGTCTTGGTCGTGGCGAGCGTGCCCGTGTGCCACATGCGGCGGATCTCTTCGATCTCGTCACGCAGATCAGTGGGCAGCGTCTCGTACCACGGAGCAAAGCCCTTGCGTGTCGGCAGGCCCGCCTTCACCTCTTCGAGCAGGCTAGGTTTTTTCGCCATGACTACTCCTTCGGCACCATCGTGTAGAGCATCGCCAGCACACGCCGCTGCACTCGGGCCGCCTCTGTTACGGCCTCTTCGCTGATGTTCGGCCCGAGTGATGCGTGTAGCAGCTCATGCAAGATCGTCTCGACTCGGCTCCATCCACGCTCACGGGAGTCAATCAAGATGCGAGGCTTGGCGGCCCCGTCAAAGAATGTCCACCCAGCGGCTTCACCTGTCAGCTTGGTGAACCGCAGCAGCCACCGCTTGCCGTCGATGGTGATGTGGTGGTCTTCCGGCACGGGCGGCTCCCTTCGCCCGTTATGGTGGCTGGTCTGTCAACCGCTCGCGCCACGGCCGGGAGGCAGGCCGACCATCTGCCCGAGCCGGTTCAGTGCCGCCTGTCGCTCCGGGCAGTGGCAGGGCCGCCCTGTCACCGCTTGCACCCGCTCTTTCGTGATGCCGACCGCAGCCAGCCCATCGGCGACCATGTCGCCCAGGCCCGGCTTCGCCCGAGGATACGCCGGGTGCGTCTCGTCCACCGTGAGCCGGTCGCCGTCCTCCGCGACGATGCACGCGGCCACGTCGGCCAGCGTGTAGCCGCGCTCACGGCAGCGGGCTTCAAGGTGTCGGCGGCGGCAGCGGATCATGGCAGCGGGTTGGCGCAGTCGCAGTCCTCTGCAAACCAGATCGGCGTGATCGTCCGCGTGATGGTGCCGCGAATCAGTACCGTGCTGCCGCCCTCCTCGATGTATTCGTAGTAGCCGGCACTTGGATTCGTCCAGCCGCCGGGCCACGCCACCGAGCCGACTGGTGCCCCGGCAACGCCAGACGGCGAGGTAAACCCGTAGTCTGGAGCGGTCAGGAACGAGTAGTAGCAGCAATCCGACTCGCCAAAGCCTCCGACAAAACCGAGCCAGATGCTCGGCTCGCTCGGCATCTGCCATTCGTAGTACCGGACGCCATCGGGCGGCAGGTCTTCGTCCTGCGTGCCGTTTGCGTCCAGGCAGGTCAGCCGCAGTGCGTCTGGGTGTGCCGTCCGCTGGGCCAAGTATCCATCGCCCGCATTACCGATGTTGATGCCGGTGATCTGGCCGAAGGTCGCACTGCCCGTGTCAGTGTCGATGACCGCAGACAGTTCGGCTCCCGTCCCCTCGCTCGGCATCAGTTGGTTGATCGTCACCGTCACATCTGCCACATACGGCGGCAGGCTCGCATCTTCGCGGTAATACGCGCCACCGCTCGTCACAGTGACGCCGGTCGGGATGCCGGTGTAGTAGTAGTATTGCCCACCGTTCGTCACCACCACGCGAGCGATGCTTGTGGTGGCCTTGTAGTAGTCGCCGCCGCCCGTGATTGTCACTGATTGGATGACGCCGTTGCCTGTCTCCTTGTAGAACAGCCCATTCGATGCAGAGTTTGGGTCTAGCGCAACGCCCGTGATGCCCCCGTTCGCGTCAACGCTGGTGATGATCCAGCCATCGACCTCAAGGACGTAGTACGGCGGGTTGCTTGCGACCGATGGGTCTAGCTCTTCGTACCAGAGATATTCGCCCACCTCGTAGCCGCTGCCGCCGTTGACGATGGAGATAGCGGACACCTCCCACGCTGGCTTCCCCTCCCAGTCTGTGGTCGCGTTCATGGTCGCAGCGAGGACGGCGCCAGACCCTGCGGTGTTAGGGTAGTACCCTGCTGGCCCCCAGACATACGGTGTGAGGTTCGGATTCTCTCTTCCAGCGTCGGTCGCAATCGTCCCGCTCGCCGCCGTCACCTGCTCGCCGTCCGTGACCGTAAACGTGACCGCATCGCCGTCCGTGTAGCCCGTGCCGCCGTTCGCCACTGCCACGGAGTCAACGTGCCAGAGGGCCGTATCGCTCGGCGTGGTTGGTGACTGCGACAGGTTGACCGTGAGCGAGGCACCACTGCCGCCTGCCACGCTCGCAGTGATCGTCGGCGTTGCCCTGGCGGTTTTGATGGTCGCAACCGCTGCGGCCTGCTCGGTGACGCCGGCACCGTAGCTGAATGTCACCGAAGCCCCATCGGTGTAGCCCGAGGTCGTGCCGCTGACCGATACGCTTGCCACGCCCCAAGTCTGCGGCGTGGTGCCGTTGGCTGCGAGCGTCGGCGTGAGCGTGGCCCCGGTGCCGCCCGACACGCTCGCCGTCAGTGTCGGCTGGGATCGCTGGTCGGTCTGTACCGTCAGCACGGCACCCGAAACGGTCGTATCGCCCGCCTTGGTCGATACCGTAAGCGTCTCGCCGTTGGCGTATCCCGTCCCGCCCGAGAACGTGACCGAGGCGATCTTCCAAGTGGGGATGCCGCACGCATCGTTTGTGGACGCCAGCGTTGGCGTCACGGTCAGCCCCGCGCCGCTGCCGCCGCTCACGGTCAGCGTGGGAGCCACGCGGGCGAGCTTGGCGTAGCCACTGCCGCCATTGGGCAGAGTGACTCCTGGAAGGGCTGGATTGTAGAGCGTGCCGGCCGACGTGATCGGCCCCATAGAAGATCGCTCGTAGCCGACAGGTGCCCACACGTTGCCGATGGCTCCCGAGCCAAAGCAGCTAGAGAGCGTCAGCGTGATGAGTTGCCGAGACTCGCTCGCACAGCGGACGGTAGCAGTGCCGCTGCTCGGCAGCCATGTCTCCACCGAAGGGTCAGCAGTCCAGTCGGGCCAGCTTAGGTACTCCAGATCCCACTCCCATGTGACGCAGGATAGGTAGTCACATAGCTCCCCGCTCGGCCCGCAGCAGCACCCTTGCCCAGTGCCGAGCGCGGTGCCACGCAGCACTAGGGCACCGTTCTGTACGGTTAGCAATGTCACGACGCAGCCGTAGAGCAGGTGGTAATCGACACGGAGAACGACGCCGTGCTCGATGTAGCGAGGGCCACCACCGGCAGCGTATCGAACCGCAGCGACGCGGTCGTGATCGTTGCGGCCGTGGCGGCATTCGCAGCGTACATCTGCGGCACCAGCAGATACCACGCGGTGCCTTCCCTCGCAATTGAGCAGTCGCGCTGCGGGCCGTCTGGGATCGGCCAGAACAGATTCGTGGCGGACACCGTATTGGGGGTCGCGGTCTGATTGCGGAAGGTCACGGTTTTTTCGGTGCCGATTGACCACGCACCGGTGAATGTGCAGATGCGGAGCGCCTTCCGCTGCCGCTGCTCAAACACCGGATCAAACGCCAGCGGCGTCCCGCGCCTCGGCTCCTGCTCCACCTGACGCACCACGCGAGCGATGCGAACCGCCGACCCCAGCTCAAACTGTGTCAGGTCAGCCATGTGCTACACCGCAGGCGGCGTCGTGGGCGGCGTGCCAAAGATACTGGAGAAGTTTGCTTCGGGGTTCACGCGGCGATTTAGGATTGCCGGCACGCCCAGGGTCAACGCACCGGAGCCATTGAGGCCAACCGGATTCGGAGACGCAATCCACTCGGAGTTTTCAAAGTCGAACACCATCGCGCGCCGCTTCTCGCCGCCGTCGATGAAGTTCCACCCAATGTCGGGCAGTTGCAAATTGTGGCCCGATTGCCGGTAGTGCAGTTCCGCAGTGGCAGACCAGTAGCTGACAAGGCTGGCACCAAACTGCTCTCTCGCCGTCTGCACGGTGACCTTTTGCACCTTGATCGCATGCGCAGGGCAACCAAGGTACTCCGCATTGTTGACGCAGTTCTGTGCCGCCACCCATGAACTAGGGAACGTGGCAAAGTTCTTCGTGACCTTCGCCACGACCGTTGACTCTTGCGTGACGAGTCCAGGGAAGTAATCGTATGCGCTATTCGTAAGAGGCCGCAGCGTCGTGCCATCAAAGTATGTGAGGGCCGGAACCTCACCAGGAGCCGAGTCAAACTCCCAGACTGCCGAACGGTTTGTCGGAGCCGTCATCTCATCCTGCGTGACAATGCCGTACTCGGCGAGCAGGTGAACGTGATACGGCGACCCTTCGTAGCCCTCCGTCAACGTCATCTTGCGGACGCGGTACGGGCCATCGGTGTAGGTCGGGTGGATCGAGAAAAAATCCACGCCCACAGCCGTGAACACATCCGGCTCGGAGAGCGGAGAACCAGTGAGCGTATCGTCGGACAACACGCACACCCACTCACGGGTAAGTTTGCGAGGCTTGAGGATTTCGTATTCAGCCTTTCGCGACAGTTCTTTGACACTGGCAACGCCCATGACGACTCCTACGGCAGAATAAGTGCAGGCTGACCAAGCCGGTTCAGATCGCGGTCGATGCTGGCGGCGATGCGGTTCAGCACCTTGTTGGTCAGGCGGGCTTGGATCAACGCCGGGTCTTGCTGCTGATTGAACAGGTCGAGCACTAGCTGCTGGCCTTCGGCAGTCCGCACGTCTGCCGTCTGCACCGTCTGCGGGCCGAGCGTGTTGAGCTCGGCCATTCGCTTAGTCTGCCGCTCGAACTCAGCCTGTTGGGCCTTGGCTTGCTCTTCGAGGAACTTCTGCTGCTGCTGGGCGATCTGTTCCTGCTGCTTCGCCTGGGCGGCGGCCAAGTCCTGCTGTCGCTTTTGGAACGCCTCACGCTGGGCAGCTGCCCCGCTGGCGATGTCGCGCTCCTTGGCCTGCACTTGGTCCAACTGCCCGAGCCGCTTCGTGGCTGTGTCCAGGGCTTCCTTGTCGCCGGCCTCACGGGCAGCGTTGGCGGCCTCCTGGGCACGGGCAATCTCGGCTTCGACGGCCACTAGGTTCTCGGCTGCCTTGATGCGGGCGTTGTCGCCGCCAAACTCCTGCTGCTTGATGAGATCGTTGACCGTTTGCTCTTGCTGCAGCCGCACCTTGGCGGCCTCTTCTTCGGCCTTCTTGCGTTCGGCCACGGCCTGCTTTTCGTTTTCGATCCGCTGGTCGAACAGATCCTGCTGCCGCTGCACCTCGGCGTCGTAGGCTTCTTTGTTCAAGATGCCGTCTTCGACCTGCTGCTGTGCCTGCTGAATGCCTTCCTGCAGTTGCAGGGCCGCGTCGAAACCGGCCTGCCCAAACTCGCTGGCCTTTTCAATGGCACTGGAAATGACGCCGTCCGCTTCTTGGAACGCATCGGCGAATCCGTTGCCGAAGCCCTGATCCAGGGCTTGCTGCTGCTCTTCGAGCTTCGCTTTCAGTTCGTCCAGCTGGCCGAGCCGGGCCTGGGCGTCAGCATCACCCGATGCGGCAATGGCCTGCCGCTGCCGCTCCACTGCGGCCAGGTCTTCCTCAATCTTGCTGGCGGCATCGCCCACCTTCAGCAGGGCATCTACACGCTTTTGGTCGGCTTCCGCCTGAGCGTTGGCAGCGTCGGAAGCCGCTTGCCGTGCGGCCAGCTCTTGATCCAGCAGCGAGTTGACCGTGGCCTGCGTTTCCTCAATCCGCTTGATCTCTTCGGCCGTCATGTTCATGGGATCGACGACGGCAGACACTGCCGCCTCGTACTCCCGCATGGCGTCGGTCACGGCACTGGAGTTGTCTACGATGCCGCCGAAGAACGAGTCGAATCGCTCTCGCGTTTCGTCAATGTTCGTCTGAACCTTGAACGCCGGCTCTCGCTCTTGCTCCACCCGCTGGCGAAGCGACTGCACGTAGGTCTGGGCGGCACCAACTGCGGCCGCCTCCTGCTCTTGCGCGCTGCCGAATATCGCCTGCGTGGTGCCGTCGATGATCTGCTGGCCGGCGTCCTCAAGGTCTTGGAGGTTGCTCTGAAGTTGCTCGTTGGCGTTCACCTGAAGGTCTTGCCCAAACGCTTCAAGGTCTGAGCTGACGTAGCTGCCTATCGCCTCAAGCACCTTCCCGAGAGCCAACGCGACTCCGTTTCCGATAATTTGGAACGTGTTGAAAATCGCCTTGAACGTACCGCTGAGAGCGTCCAACACGCCGGCGACCCGAGTAAACGTCGCGCTGGCTGACTCCAGTGCGCCGGTAAAACCGCCGAAGTAGTTCACGAATTCGTCAAAGGTTTTCGCAAAATACTCGGCACCTTGAAGCAGCACGTCGGTGATTGCGTTGGCGATGCCAGTGCCACCTTGCCCCTGTGCCCCGCTCCACTCCTCCACGAACTTCAAGAACTGGTTGGTCACGTCGGTGACAACCGGAGCGAGGTTGCCTTCAACTTGCCCGATGATTCCCTGCACTGTCGCAAGAACCAGATCGAAGCCATCGTTCATGTCGGCGATATTGTTGACCTGCGTCTGGTCAACGATGATCCCAAGCCGCTCGGCCCTTGCCTTCAACTCGTCAATACTGGCGGCACCTTCGCGAAACAGCGGCGCGAGTGCGGCCCCCTGCTTGCCGAAAATCTGAACCGCTGCGGCTGCCCGATCTGCTGCGGTTGGCAGCTGCGAAATAGCCTCGCCAATCGCCGCGAACTGCTGCTCCGGTGCTAGCGACCGCAACTCAGCAACGGAAAGTCCGATGCCTTGCAGCGACTTGTCGAAGGCATCGCCGGGGTTGGCCTTGCCGATGTTCACGCCGAGTTTCTGCACTGCCACGCCAAAGGCTTCGGTATCCACGCCGGCCATCTTGGCGGCCAGCGAGTAGCCTTGCAGGGCCTCGACGCCAATCCCGGTGCGGGCACTCAGGTCGTTGAGCGAGTCCAGCGAACTGGACACGTTCCCGGCCAACGTCAGCACGCTCTGGGCCGCGCTGGTCAACGCCGAGCCAATCGCCTGGAAGCCATCCAGCAACACCCGCCCAACCTCGATGGCGCTCAGCGTCCGCACGCCACCCGTCAGCTTCTCAAGACTTTGAGCAGTCTTGTCAGACTCGCCAGCAAACCGCTTCATCGACTGCTGGTTCTGCTCGACGATCTTTTGCAGCAGCTGCAGGGCCTTGTCGGCATCGGACAAGCCCTTGGTCATGCCGGCGGCGTTCGCCGTCATCTGCATGCCCACGCCGATTACCGTTGCCATACGTCACCCGTTAAAAATCTGCTGCAGTTGCTTGATCTGTGCGAGCATCTGCTGCTGATGCTGCGGTGGTTTCTCAATCGGTATGAAATCGTCTGCCTTCGGTGCCTTGCCTCGGTCGCAGTGCGGGGCCAGCATGGCACTAGCCAGTAGGCCCGTTTCCCGCCATGAGTCGGGAATGGCCTCGAAGTAGCGCGTGTACGCCAGCCATTCCGCAAACTCACGGGCCGACATCTTTTCGATCTCGGCCACCGTCTTTTTCAAATGCCCCGCCAGACGAAACATGAAACGCCTCGTCGGGCGGAGGTTCAGTTTTTTGCGAGTTCCTCCACGTCTTTCTCGGTGATGGCGTTGTGGGCCGCCGCCTTGTCGAACAGCTTGGACACAACCTTGGCCGACTTACCCGCCAGCTTGGCAATCTGCTCGTCACTGAACAGCCGGTTTCCTTGCTCGTCGCACAGGCAGCGGGCCAGGAACTTCGACCGGAAGTTATCCACGCCGGTCTGCTTGTTCGCTGCCCATTCCTGCTGGTAGCCGTCGAGCTCGCCCACGGTCATCACGCGGATGAATACGTCGCCGCCCCACTCTTTGACGGTGACCTTCACCAGGCCGAGGTCATCGGCTGCCAAAATCTGTTCTGCTGTCAGTGCCATGTGCGTCGGCTCCTATTCGAGGCAAATCTTGAACGTCGCCGCATACCGTGCGACATCGTTCACTTGGCCCGAGAGCCGCAACGTCTGGCAGATGGCCTTCGTGGTGAAGGTAAGGCCACCGCCAGTGAAGGCAATGGTGTTCTTCTTCCCGTACTCAGCAATCGACAGGCTCGCAGTGCTCAGGCACTTGATCTCTATAGTGCCTGCGTCAAGCGTCCACGCCCTCGGAGACGTGGTCGATCCGCGAGCCAACGGCAATTCGCCGCCATACGTCGCAACGATCTCGACCAACTCGCCGAGCGACTGACCGCCCCATGTGGCCGCAACGCCAGCACACGCTTCAGCCATGACGGGCCTCCGTCTGGCTTAGTAGCGAGCCACCCTGAAGGTGACCTGGCCACGGACAGCGTCGTTCGTCGCAAACGTCAGCGTCGAGGATGCGACGGTTGCCGCCGCACTGATCGCTGCCGCCCCGTTGACCGTCAGCGTCAGCGTGCCCGTGCTGGCGTCCTTGATGATGTTCGTGCCGAGGTAGTCCACCACGACTTCGCGGCCCGTTTCAGTCGCCGAGCCCTGCAGCGGGCGGTCAATCGTCTTGATGCTGTTGCCCGCAGTCAGCCCGAGGTGCGAAACGTCGATGGTGTCATCGGCGGCCGGGTCCGTGTTCGTCACAACGATGTTCGTGACGGTGAAGGAAGTGCCACCGAAAGAAAACAGCGTTCCGGCACCATCATGCGGCGTAGCGGACATGCTCTAAGACTCCTGCCAAAGGACGTTAAAAGTCTGCGTTACTTGGTACACGGGAGGAAGGTCGCCGCCCGCCAGCTGCACGAAGTCGTCAGACTCCTGCTCCAGCGACACGTGCTTCACTTCCACATTGTTCACGGTGCCCCCGTACCCATCCAGAACGACACGCACCCGGTCGGCGAGTTGACGCACGTCCTCGTAGGTGGCGGCGAATGACTGCATTTCCACGCTCACGTTTGGGACGCCCATCGGCCCGGCCAGGGTGTGCTCCCGGCTGATGCCAGAGCGCCGCCAGGTGATGAACGGCAGGGCGGCCGTCTTGGGTGCAAGTAGCGGGTAGATCCGCGTGCCCACCATCGTGGTGACGCTGGTGTTTCCCACCAGGGCGGTACGCAGCACGGCTTCGGGGGATTTCATGTGATGAGCCCTCTGGCGACGCGGCCTTTCATTTCGGCCAGGGCCTTCTCAAGCCGGGTGGCCAATTCGCTCTGCAGGATGCTGACCATCTGCGGGCGTGTCTGGTTAAACGTCGTCTTTACTGGCGGCTGCTTTGTGCGGCCGCCCACGGGCATCTTGCCCAGCTGGACCCGCTCGCCGGCCTTGGCGGTCTTGAAGAACGCCTTCGGCGACTTCGGCTGCGTCACCAGCTTTCCGGCGTTGCGGCCTCGCCGAGCATTCACGACACGGAACCCGCCGCCATTCCGTTTCCAGCTTGAAGCGAACCGGCCCTTTTTTGTTTCTCGCTCCTTCGTGCCGAACTCCAGAAAGCCCTGGTGGTAGCCCTTACTGCCGCCGCCGATCTCGTAGCCGACCAGGCCGACAGCGTTACCGTCTTTCTTGTACAGCTTGATCTTGATTTTCGCAGACTTGCGAAGGTTGCCGGTCGGTCCCTTGGGCGTGTTCTTCTTCAGCGCCGACAGGCCAGGCGTCATAGCCTTACGCAGGGCGGCACCGAGATGCTTGGCGGCAATGTTCGTAGGCAGATCCCTGAACTGCTGCCGCAACTCGGCGAGCTCAGGGAACTCCAGCGACACTTCCAATGCACCGGCGTTCTTCGCCATCAGCGAGCCTCCTCGCAGATAGCCTCATGCTCGCTTCGGTTGCCGTGTTCGAGCAGGCTGACGATCTCCAGCGTGCGGCCACGCCACGAAAACCGCATGTCCTGCGTCAGCCCCGGCAGATACCGCAGCCGCAGCCGATGCGTGATCGTCGTGTCCTGCTGCCCGAGCACCAGGGCCTCGCGGGCAGAGACGCCTTCGACGCTGGCCCAGACGGCCGTCGAGTTCGCCCACGCCAGCACAGTCTCGCCGAGCGTGTTCGTGGAACCGCTGGCGATCTGCACCGTCACCCGCTCACGCAGCTTGCCGGCGTCGATCATCGGTACGAGCCCCAGCGGTAGGCGTCGAGCAGGGCCTTGGCGGCATCCGGCGGCTCGGCATTGCCACGCTTCTCGTAGAGCTCATGCACGTACAGCAGCATGGCGTTCTTCACGCCCTGGGGCACGTCAGAGCCGCTCGGGCCGTAGCCAGCCCACCACGTCACGCTGATGGCGTTGTCATCCTGCAAGTGCGGCGGCCAGGTCTGGCCGTACAGAGTCTTCACAGCCCCCGGCGTGCTCGCCCGGTCCACTCGAAAGCTTGCCGTGCTGTACGTGGCTGTATCGCCGTTCTCGTAGGTGAACGTCAGGGCCACTGCCGTGGCGGTCCCGCTAGCCACCATCGGCGGGCGGGGAAGCTCGATGTCGAGCGTGCCATCGGGCGGGAACCTGTCGAACCGCATGACCCACTGGGTATGCACCAGCGTGCGGTCAAGGTACTGCTCAACCCACTCACGGGCTGCCCGCACCAGGCCCGTGATGTACGTGTCATCGTCGGCCGTATCGACACGCAGGTGGGCCTTTGCCTCGGCGAGCGTGACGGGCTCAACGGCTGGCTGAGTCTGACGAACGAGGCTTCGGTACTGCACGCTTCACTCTCCTCGGGGTGGCGTCGGCCGTCTCAACCACGGGCTCGACGGCCGCCGTCTCAATCAGATCCTGCTGCCGTTCCTCTACTGCTACGCCTTGGGCAACCAACTGCGTCGCCAGCCCGCCAGCGATCTCGACAACCTGCCCGCTGCGGTAGCCACGCCATGAACGGGTGAACTTCAGTTTCGTCATTGGGGCACGCTCCATGCAGATTCCGGCTTCTTCAACGTGTTGGCGAACTCGGTGGAATACTGAAAAACGGGCTGGTCGAGCCGCTGCCCTGGCCACGTCACCATGTATTCCCCATGGCCCAAGACGATGCGGGGCGACACGTAGACCCGATTGCCGGCACGCCGGAACTGACGCCAAAAGAAGATGTCATCGTCGGTGCGGCCTTCGCCCCACTCGCCTGACTTGTTGGGCACGCCTTGAAACCACGGCTTCGGCGTTCGCTTCAGGGCAGCCGTAGAGATCACCGTGCAGCCAAAGTGTGCCGTGTCCACCAGCTGCACCGGCTCGGCAAACCACGACATAGGAAGGCTCGTCTTGCCATCCTCGGGCGGATTGTCCAGCGTGCCCGGCAGCGTTAGCATCGGGCGGCCGTCCTCACGCTTGGTCTGCAGCCCAGTGATGGCGTCGCACTGAAACGTCATCGCCATGGCGAAGAGTTGCTCCACGTCCTCGCGGGTGAAGAACGTGTCATAGTCGATGGTGAGCAGGTATTCGCATTTGTCCACGAACTGCTCGCACACCCGCTGGAGGCATTGGCCCCAGAATGCCCCTGTGACCTTGGTGGGCCGGATGCCCAGCGGCATCAACGCCTGGGCCCACGAATAGAAGTTGTCCATAAACCCAAGCCGGGGCACGCTCATCACGGCCTCAACCCGGATCTCGACTTCGGTGCCACCGACTTTGACCAGCATGGGCAACCTCAAAAAGAGAGCGGGCCGCCCCGTTTGGAGCGGCCCGCCCAGCGTTGCACATCTGTCAAGCCGTCAGGCTCACGCACCGACCAGGCCGATGATCGGACCGGCGACGGTCGAGGTGCCGAGGTTGGCGTGGGTGATCGCCACGCGAGCCACGGCACGGATCACGGTCTGATCCGACAGGAAGTTCACCTGATCGCTCGAAGCGATCTCGATGCCCTGGCGGACGCCGTAGTAAGACGAGTTCGCCATGTTCCCGTAGAGGGCCATGATCGCACCCGTCGAGTCCGCACCGCTCGGGAGCCGGTCGGTGAGCACCACCGGCGAGCCGAGGAAGGTGAGGCCCATGCCCTGCGAGAGGCCGACCGACCCGCCCTGGGCGAGGTCGAGGGCCTGCATGCAGCTGGCGAAGAAGAACGGCGAGCAGAACCACTTGGCACCCTGCCGGCTGTGCTGCGGAACCGCAGCCATCATCGCCAGCAGGTTGGCCTTCGTCACCTCGTCGGGCGTGTCACCGGCAGCCGTCACAAGCGAGGCGGCGTAGGTGGCAGCCGAGGAGGCCAGGAGGCCGCCCGTGTGGGTCGTGACGAGACCGGCAACCGCAGGGGCGTTGCTCGGGTTGCCGCTCCACGCAGCCGCTTCGACGGCGTTGCTGAGCGACAGAGCCAGTTCCGCAGCGATCCAGTCGGCGATGCTCACGACCGAGTCCTGAAGGAGCTCGGAAGCAATCGTCACCGCACCCGTGACCTTCTTCGCAGTCAGGGTGACCTGATTGCTGGTCGGGTCGCTCGGGGTGATCGCGGTGTTCTCGTCCACCCAGTACGCCGTCGCACCGGCCGTCCGGCGGGGGAACAGCACCACGTCGCTCGGCATCACCACGTTGGTGGCGTTCTGGGCGAAGGCGGAATACTGATCCACCAGGCGGATGACGGTCGAGGAGAGCACGTCAGGCACGAAGGCCGCACCCGTGGTGCTGCCGGTCGAACCCTGGGCACGGGCCTCGACGCCGTGATCCTGGCACCACCGGCGGGCTTCCGCATCGCCGGCCTTGGCCTTGAACCACATGCCGACCGAGTAGGCGTCCTTGGCGTTCTCGAACGCACGGAGCCGGCCCGAGAACGGAACCGCCTCGACGCGGACCTTCTCGCTCCGCTCCTCGGTCACCTCGGGTGCCGGAGCACAACGCTCAACCACCGTGCGGAGGTTCTTCGCCGACTCGGCCACCGACTTCTCGAAGTCGATCTTCTTGGCGAGGTCGCCGGCACGCTTGTTCAGCGTCTCCAGCTCAAGGTCGCGCTCCGCGATCTTGTCTTCATCGCCCTCGACGGCACGCACGGCGTCGATCCGGTTGGCGAGGGCAACGGCCTCGTCCTGCAGCTTCTTGAGGTTGTCCACTGTGATTCTCCGCCGGCGGTATTGCCGATGGAGTCCACTGTGCCGCTACCTATGGGGAGCCTTGCAGAACCGCACTTCCGAAAGTGTTGTTTTCACAAACACAACACCACGGGCACCGCACCTGGGGCATCGCACGTACCGCTGCCGCTCGTCGCCGCATGCACGGCTGGAACGGGTCCGCAGTTTCTCGCCGCAGGTGCAGCGTGCTTCAGACATTGCGGAGCCTCAGGGACCACGCGGCAGCGGCGTCACGGGCAAGCGAACGCAGGGCCTTCTTCACTTCGGGCTCGGCCTCTGGGTCTGCGGCGGCCTCAGTGGCCTGTGCAGCAATCCATGCAGCGTATGAACGCTGGGCCACAACGGCAGACGTTGCTGATCCGTAGGCCGGCACGTTCACCGGGCCAACCTCGTACAGGCCAGACGCCTCGACGATCTCACGCACGGCCCGGCCGTTCTCGTCAGTCGTGAACCGCTCGCCGCCCTTCTGGCTCACCGTGAAGGCGAACGAGCTTCCACGCAGGTTCCGAGAACGCACCAGGGCCAGAACGTCACGGCCTGCCGTCGTGTCCGGCGGCTCGACCACATACGAGACGCCACGATCATCGGCGATGATCTCAAGCGTGCCGGCCGACTCACGGCCCAGCAACAGGTCGCTGTTGTGGTTGTAGTACGAAAGGATTTCGCCACGGCCTCGCTGGCGGTTCAGAATCTTGTCGAAGGAGCCCGGCAGGATTCGCTCTCGGAAGCCGCCCAGGTCGAGGCTCAGCCGGTTGTACGGGATCGCCAGCCCACGGATTGCCTCTCGACCGCTCGCACGGGTCTCAATGACGATCTCGCACTCGGGAGCTTCCTCTGCGGTCAGGCAGCGGCGTTCAATTTCCATCGGTGCTGTCCTCCTGTTCGGCCTGGTCCTCGGCGTCGTCCTCGGGCGAATCCTCGTCTTCGACCACCACGGGCGGCTCGGGCATCGGCTCCGGTGCCGGCGGCTCTTCGCCAACCTTGTCCAGCGTGGTCATGTTCAGCTGAATGAAGTGGCGGTCGCCGTCAGGCCCAATCGGATTGAGGTTCTCTAGCTCTCTTACCTCGTTCACCGTCATCCAGCCGTGGGTCAGAGCCGAAACGAAATAGGCCGACCGGCTCGCGTGATCGCCACGCAGCAGGCCGCTAACGTTGTGCTCGGCAAAGTAGGTCTCGTCATCCACGATGAGGTCGCGGCTGATCGCCGCTTCCCACCGCTTCAGGTGCGGCAGCAGGCAATGCTGCACGAACTCCGTGCCCTGTACCTCAATGTTTGAGTAGGTGCTGCGGGTCAGGTCTTGGATCATGTGCGGCGGCACACGGAAAGCACGGCAGATTTCGATGACTTGATACTGCCGGGTCTCAAGGAACTGGGCCGCCTCGTTGCTGCCGCTCAGTTCATGGGCCTTCACGCCGTTGGGCAGAACCGCCGTACGAAACGCCCGGTCAGCACCACGGTGCATCCGTTCCCACTGCTCACGCAGTCGCTCGGCAGCTTCCACCGGGATCGGGTTGTCTGACTCCAGCACGATGCCGGGCCGGGCACCGTTGCCGAAGTACGTGCTGCCGTGGGCTTCGAGGGCCTGGGCCAGGCCGATGGCGTTCTGGAAAATCTTGTACGTGGGGATCGGCTTGACGCCGTCTTCGGTCGTGAACCGCAGGGCGAAGATCTGATCCTGGCTGTAGATCGTCTGCTTGCCGCTTGGCTCCCGGTACTTGTACCGCAGCGTGCCGTCTTCGAGCCGCTCGGCTTCCATCCGGCTGGAATGCAGCGGCCACAGTTCCGACACGGCACCACGGGCACCAGGGCGGATCTCGGCATACGAGGCCCCATAGTGCAGGTACATGCCCGTCATCCAATCCCGAAACTCCTGGGCCGTCTGCCACGGGTTGGGCTGCGTGTGCAGGAGCCGGTACACCGGGTGCGTCGTGGCCTTCGTCTTGCCGCCATTGGCCAGCCGCTCGTAGACGTGCAGCGGCAGGGACGAGACGGCGTCCGAGATCACCCGGATGCACGCCGTGTAGGCCGAGCAGGCCATGCTGTTGTCGGCCGTCACTCGCACGCCCGAGGGCGTCCGGTTGCTTGATACCTCGGTCCAGTCGATGCCCCGAAGGTCAACCATGCGGTAGTCGGCGAGGGCGTTTTCGCTCATAGCGTGATGATGTCCCAGGATTGCTCGGGGGCTGGGGCCGTCGCCGTGGCATGGATGCCGATAGCCATGACAAGCGACACGATGCCGTCGATCCGTTCCGTGCTCCGTGCCTTGCTCGGCTTGATGTTGTCGGCCGCCGAATCCCGTTGAATCGCCACGTTGCCGGCCTGCCACGTCAGCACCGGATGCCCGCCGTGCAGCAGCTTGCCGCTCACCACAAGCGACTCCAACTGCTTCGACGGGCTCGACATGCTGCCGTAGCCCTGCCCAAAGCCTAGGACGTTTAGCCCGTCGCCTTGCAGTTGCGTCGAGAGTTGCGTGGCATTCCAGCGGTCAATGGCGATCTGCCGGATGCGGTATTTCTTGCCGAGTTCGTTGATGTCGGCACGCACCTGATCGAAGTCTGTGACGTTCCCCTGCGTCATCCGTAGATGCCCCTGCTTCGCCCAGGTCAGATAGGGAACCTTGTCCCGCCGCTCACGCTGGTGGGCGTTCTCTTCTGGTATCCAGAAGTGTGGCTCCACCCAATACGTGCCGTCCTCCAAAGGAAACAGCAGCACCAGGGCCGTGGTGTCGAACGTCGATGCCAGGTCGAGGCCGGCGAAACATTCACGGCCGGATAGATCCACTGGGCACGGCTTGTTGCCCTGTGCCCAGTGATCCATTCGCAGCCACCGGGTGTCTTGCTCGGTCCACTGGTTCAGGTACAGCTGCCGGAAGGTGTTCTCGTAGGCTGGCATTTCGACGGCACGGGCACACTCAGTCCGCAGGAAGTCCTGCTTGATCGACACGCCGAGGTTCGGGTTGGCCTTCGCCCAGGTCGATTCCGCCTTCCAATCATCCTTGGGATCAGCGGCGTATATGGCCGGAAGGAACGATTCGTCCTGTACGGCCCCGCTGGCCACAGCCTCGGCATATTTCCAGATTTCCCAGCACACGCTGCGGCGGTCATAGCCTGCGGTCGTGATGTAGACCATGAGCGGCTGACGCCTCGCCCCCATGCTCGTCTGCATCACGTCGGCCAGTTCCCGGTTTGGCTGGGCGTGCAACTCGTCAAAGATCACGCCGTGTGCGTTCAGCCCGTGCTTCGTGAACGCCTCGGCCGACAGAGCCTTGTAGAACGAGTGCGTGTCTTCACGAACGATGGAATTGCGGTAGACCTTCAGCCGAGACCGCAGCGAAGGCGACATTTCCACACACGCCTTCGCCATCTCGAAGACCAAGCGGGCCTGCTCACGATCCGCACCGCAGGAAAAGATCTGCGCCCCCGGCTCGCCGTCGAAGAGGAGCTTGAGTGCGATGCCGGCACATAGCGTGCTCTTGCCGTTCTTGCGGGGAATGGCAAGGAGCGAGGTGCGGTATTGCCGCATGCCATCCGGCCGCAGCACCCCAAACAGCCTGCCGATGTAGCTGGCCTGCCACGGCTCGAGCACGAACGGCTTGCCGCCGAGTTCGCCCTGCGTGTGCCGCAGGTGTTTGGCAAAGAACGTGACCGCATCCACGCCAGGCTGAGCGTACTCAGGCGAACATACGGGCGTCTTCGTCGTCTTCTTTCGGGCCATTGTCCACTGCTGTGACGCGAGCCAGTGCCGATGCCGTCAGGCCGAACTCGGCCGCAAACTTCAGCATCTGATTCCGGGCGTCGCGCTTGCGGTTCCACGCCGGGTGATTGCTCACCCTACCTTTGTCGTCCATGAACGTGGCCCCGTTGGCTTTCAGTTCCCGGTCGGCCTCAACCATGTCTGCGAAGGAGTCGCAGTAGGCCGCCAGCGTCTGCTGGTGCCTCGGGCTCATCACCTTCGAGGCTTCGAGCATGGGCACGATTCGCTCCCACTCTTCGCGGGCAAGGTCGGCCAGCCAGGCCGGGGCCGGCGGAATGCCTGCCGGCGCGTCGATGCCGGTCTTGTGCGGCCCCCTAACGCGAGAGCCACGCATGCTAAGGATCGGCTTAGGCGTCGGCTTGCGGCCCTTACCCATGGCGAAAACCCAACTTCCAATTTCGGCCAAACGTACGCAGAGG
>Ga0315905_10002680_pt1 | contig 18650 bp, 16 predicted proteins | sample LakEriMetagenome_5_FD_203522 | JGI IMG/M metagenome (GOLD analysis project Ga0315905, IMG submission 203522) | Freshwater fungal communities from buoy surface, Lake Erie, Ohio, United States - Buoy 4 MA121 | ecosystem: Environmental > Aquatic > Freshwater > Lake | place: USA: Lake Erie, Ohio... | reverse complement strand
CCGTTCCTCGCAAGGCGGCCCCCCTGCCAGCGAGGCCCATGGTCAGCTTCGGGCTGGACCTGCCCCGGCAGGCGCCCGGATTCGGCGTGCAGACCGATGGCGGACTCGACTGGCTGGTCGAGGCCGTCGCCGACGACACCCCGGTGCGCCGCTCACGCAGCACCGCTGCAACGCCTGCGCAAGCCCCCGGCGCCGAGATTCGCTTGCGCCGACTCATGCCAGCTGATGCCTTGCGGCTGCGGGGTGCTCACAATCGTTCCAACGCTCTGGCCGCCCTGGCTCTGGCCCAGGCAGCCGGCGTCCCGATGGCCGCCATGCTGCGCGCCCTCGCAAGCTTCGAAGCCGGCGCCCATCGCTGCACGACCATCGCCTGCATCGACGGCGTGGACTATGTCGATGACAGCAAGGGCACCAATGTGGGCGCTACCGTGGCTGCGCTGCTAGGCTCACCTCAACCGGTGATTCTGATTGCCGGGGGCGATGGCAAGGGTCAGGACTTCAGTCCGCTGCTGCCCGCGGTCAGCCGAGCCGCAAAAGCCGTGCTGTTGATCGGGCGCGATGCCTCGCGTCTGCATGAAGCGCTTGCGCCGTCCGGCGTGCCGATCGAGCGGTGCGACACGCTGCAGTCCGCCGTGCAACGGGCCGCACAGATGGCTCAGCCCGGGCAGGCTGTGCTGCTTTCTCCGGCCTGCGCAAGTCTCGACATGTTTCGCAATTACGTGCATCGGGCCGAGGTGTTCATCGATGCCGTGCGCGAGCTGGCCCACGATCGGGGGCAACCATGCTGAGCCTGCCGTGGCGCATCGGCCGCACCGACGGCTCATCGGCGGGGTCGGCCGCGGGCCGGCTGGGCGGTGCCCTCAAATCGGTTGCGCCTAGCAGCCTGCGCGATTACGACCTCACCCTGATCTGGGCGGCGCTCGCGCTCATGCTGTTTGGCATGGTCATGGTCTATTCCGCATCGATCGCGCTGCCCGATTCGGCGCGGTTTTCGAACCTGCGGCATACCCATTACCTGTCGCGCCATGCGTTTTCGCTGTGCGTCGGACTCACGATGGGCCTGCTGGCTTTCGCGATTCCCGTGCAGCGCTGGCAACAGCTCTCGGGCACGCTCTTTGTCGCCGGGTTGGTCCTGCTGGTCCTGGTGCTGATTCCCGGCATCGGCAAGTCGGTGCTGGGTGCACGCCGCTGGATCTCTCTGGGCGTGATCAGCCTGCAGCCCTCGGAGCTGATGAAGCTCTTTGTCGTGCTCTACGCCGCCCACTATGCCGTGCGCAAGCAGGACTGGATGCATCAGTTCATGAAGGGCTTTGCTCCGATGGCGGTGGTCATGGGCCTGATCGGGCTTTTGCTGCTGCTTGAGCCCGACCTGGGCGCCTTCATCGTGATTGTCTCGATCGCCATGGGGCTGCTGTTTCTGGGGGGCGTGAGCCTCAAGTGGTTCTTTGGCCTGTCGAGCGTGCTGGTTGCGACGTTCCTGGCGCTGATCTGGCTGTCCCCGTGGCGGCGTGAACGCATCTTTGCCTACCTCGATCCCTTCGACGAAAAGAACGCCCTGGGCAAGGGCTATCAGCTGTCGCATTCCCTGATCGCATTCGGGCGCGGCGAATGGTTTGGTGTCGGGTTGGGCGGCAGTGTCGAGAAATGGCACTACCTGCCCGAGGCGCATACCGATTTTCTGCTGGCCGTGATTGGCGAGGAGCTGGGCTTTGCCGGCGTGCTGGTGGTGGTGGCGCTCTTTTACTGGATCGTTCGCCGTTGCGTGGAAATCGGCCGCCAGTCGATCGCCCTGGAGCGTTACTTCGCCGGCCTGGTGGCCCAGGGCGTGGGTCTTTGGATCGGCGTGCAGTCGTTCATCAACATGGGCGTGAATGTGGGGTTGCTGCCCACCAAGGGCCTGACGCTGCCGCTCATGAGCTATGGCGGAAGCGGCATTCTGGTGAACTGCCTGGCGCTGGCGATCGTGCTTCGCATCGACTTCGAGAACCGGCGCATGATGCGGGGGGCGGCATGAACGAGCCACACCGTCGCGCATCAGTCGATGCCCCTGCCGCAGATCCGGTGGGCGGGGGCCGTACCGCGCTGATCATGGCTGGCGGCACCGGGGGCCATGTATTTCCGGGGCTTGCGGTCGCGCAGGTCCTGAGGGCCCGCGGCTGGAATGTCGTCTGGATGGGCAACCCTTCGGGCATGGAAGCCTCGCTCGTGCCTCGGCACAACATTCCCATGCGCGCGATCGACATGGGCGGCGTTCGTGGCAAAGGCTGGCTGACCTGGGCGCTGTTGCCCTTGCGGCTGACGCAGGCCTGCTGGCAGAGCCTGAAGATCCTGCGCGAATTGCGGCCCTCGGTTGTACTGGGTATGGGGGGCTATGTGGCGTTTCCGGGCGGGCTGATGTCGGCCCTCACGGCAACCCCGCTGGTTCTGCATGAGCAGAATTCGGTCGCCGGTCTGACCAACCGCGTGCTCGCCCGACTGGCCCGCCGCGTTCTGGTGGCTTTTCCGAAGGCGCTGCCCCGTGCGCAATGGTGTGGCAACCCGGTGCGCGATGATGTCGTTCGGGTGCCCGAACCCGAGGCTCGCTACGCGGGGCGCTCGGGCCCTCTCAACCTGCTGGTGGTCGGTGGCAGTCTGGGTGCTCAGGCCCTCAACACGGTGCTGCCGCGCGCGCTGGCTCTGCTCGCACCCGAAGCACGGCCTGTGGTGGTTCATCAGAGCGGCCTGCGACATCTCGATGCCCTGCAGCAGGCCTATCAGGAGGCCGGGGTCGAGGTGACCGCCACCGGTTTCATCGATGACATGGCGCAGGCCTACGCGCAGGCCGATCTGGTGATCTGTCGTGCCGGAGCCATGACGGTCTCAGAACTGGCAGCAGCAGGTGTCGCCAGTCTGATGGTGCCTTTTCCGCATGCGGTTGATGACCATCAGACGGCCAACGCGCGGTTTCTGGCTGACCGTGGCGCGGCCTTGCTGATGCCTCAGGCTGAACTCACCCCCGAGCTGCTCGCAGGTGTTCTGCGCGACCTCACCCGGGAGCGCCTGCAGGGCATCGCGCAGCAGGCACGCACTCTGGCCCGCCCTGACGCGGCCGCGCAGGTGGCCGATGCCTGCGAGGCGGTGGCTCGGCCTGACGGTCTGACCATGGCCGGGAGCGCTTCATGAAGCACAAGGTCAAGCGCATTCATTTCGTGGGCATTGGTGGCTCGGGCATGAGCGGCATTGCCGAGGTGTTGCTCAATCTGGGTTACGAGATCAGTGGATCAGACCTGGGAGAGAGCGCGACCACGCGCCGTCTGAGCGATCTGGGCGCGAAGGTTTGCATCGGCCACGATGCAGCCCAGGTCGAGGGTGTTGATTGCGTGGTGACCTCTTCGGCGGTCAAGGCCGACAACCCTGAAGTCACCGCCGCTCGGGCTGCCCGCATCCCGGTGGTGCCGCGGGCGCTGATGCTGGCCGAGCTCATGAAGCTCAAGCAGGGCGTGGCGATTGCCGGGACCCATGGCAAGACCACCACCACCAGCCTGGTGGCCTCGATCCTCGCCGCGGGCGGCCTTGACCCCACCTTCGTGATCGGCGGGCGTCTGAACAGTGCCGGTGCCAACGCACGCCTGGGCAGTGGCGACACCATTGTGGTGGAAGCCGACGAATCCGATGCGTCATTCCTGAATCTCACGCCGATGATTGCGGTCATCACCAACATCGACGCCGATCACATGGAGACCTACGGCCACGACTTCGCCCGTCTGCGCCAGGCCTTCGTTGAATTCACCCAGCGGCTGCCGTTCTATGGTGCAGCGGTGGTGTGCATCGACGACGTACACGTCCGCGAGGTGATGCCTTTCATTTCCAAGCCGGTACTGACCTACGGCTTCTCGCCGGAGGCCCGCTTTCGGGCGGTTGATCCGCAGCCCGACAACGGACGCATGCGATTTACGCTCGAACGGCCCGATGCGAAACCCTTGCCCGTGGTGCTGAATCTGCCGGGTCTGCACAACGTGCAGAACGCGCTGGCTGCCATCGCAGTGGCTGATGAGCTGGGCGTGGCCGACGAAGCCATTGTGCGGGCCCTGGCCGAATTCACCGGGGTCGGGCGTCGGTTTCAGCGCTTTGGCGAGCTGCCCGTCCCCTCTGCCCGTGGTGGCGGGCAGTTCACGCTCATCGATGACTACGGTCACCATCCCGCCGAGATGGCCGCGACCATTGCCGCTGCGCGCGGAGCCTTTGCGGGCCGCCGCCTGCTGCTGGCCTTTCAGCCCCATCGATACACCCGAACCCGTGATCTTTTCGAGGATTTCGTCAAGGTGCTTTCCCGGGTCGATGCCTTGCTGCTGGCCGAGGTCTATGCCGCGGGCGAGCCGCCCATCGTGGCGGCTGATGGCCGCACGATGGTGCGCGCTGTGCGGGTGGCAGGCAAGGTCGAACCGGTGTTCGTCGAAGAGATCGGTGCGATGCCGCAGGCGATTCTCGATGCCGTGCAGGACGGCGATGTGGTGATGACGATGGGTGCGGGCTCGATCGGCGGTGTGCCGTCCCGACTCAAGGAGATGACGGGTGGTTGAAGCGGGCCGCGTCGCTGTGCTGCTGGGAGGGCGTTCAGCCGAACGCGAGATCTCGCTGCTGTCAGGGCAGGGCGTACTGGCTGCGCTGCGCAGTCGCGGTGTTGACGCGATGGCTTTCGATCCGGCCGAACGTCCTCTCGACGATCTGACGCGCGAGCGCGTGCAGCGCGTCTTCATCGCCCTGCATGGGCGTCATGGCGAAGACGGCACCGTGCAGGGAGCACTCGAACTGCTGGGTATTCCGTACACCGGCTCAGGCGTGATGGCGTCGGCGATCGGCATCGACAAGTGCACCACCAAGCGCATCTGGATGTCTCATGGGCTGCCCACGCCGGCGTTTCGGATCGCCCGTACCGAGGCGGGCGTGCGTGAGGCAGCGCAAGCGCTGGGGTTGCCGATGGCCGTCAAGCCCGCCCGCGAAGGCTCATCGCTGGGCTTCACGCGCATGACCGACCCCGCTCAGGCGACCCAGGCCTTTGAGCTCGCGAGCCGGCACGACGGCGAGGTGCTCTGCGAGCAGTTCATCATCGGGCGCGAACTCACGGTGGCCATCCTGGGTCAGGGTGAATCGGCGCAGGCGCTGCCCGTGATCGAGATCGTGGCTCCGGCAGGCAACTACGACTACACCAACAAGTACTTCACCGATGACACCCGCTATGACTGCCCGGCGGCGCTGCCCGAGGCCGTGACCCGGCGCGTGGGCGAGGTTGCGCTGCAGGCCTTCAAGGCCGTGGGCTGTGAGGGTTGGGGCCGGGTCGACATCATGCTGCGCGAGTCCGATGCCCAGCCCTTCCTGCTCGAGGTCAATACCTCGCCGGGCATGACCAGTCATTCGCTGGTGCCGATGGCGGCCCGTGCGGTTGGCCTGTCCTACGAAGATCTTTGCCTGCATCTGCTGGCCGGCGCCACGCTCAAGACCGGGGGTTCGGCATGATCGGCATCTGGCATGACGTGCGACTGCTCAACACCCTGGCCAATGCCTTGATGGCCTTTGCCGGACTGGCCTTCATGGGCGGGGCGCTCGGCTGGGTGGTGGAGCGGCCGATGTTCATGCTTCGCACGGTGCAGATCGAATCCGTCGATGCGTCGAGCGGCTTGCGACACATGACCGGACCGGCCCTGCGCTCGAGTCCGGCCATGCAATGGAAAGGCAACTTCTTTACGGTCGACCTCAATGCGGTACGGACAGCCTTCGAGGCCGTGCCCTGGGTGCGCCGTGCCGAGGTGCGGCGGGTCTGGCCCAACACGTTGCGGGTTGCGATCGAAGAACATCGACCCCTCGCGGTCTGGAGCGATGGGCGACTCGTCAACACCTACGGCGAGCCGTTCGTGGCCAATGTTGCCGAGGCAGCGATGGATGTGGAGTTGCTCGAATTTTCGGGGCCTCCCGGTACCGAGGCGACGGTCACCCGGCGCTGGCAGGAATTGCGGGCCTGGCTTGCGCCGCTCAAGCTCGAACCCCGGTCGGTCGCGCTGTCCTCGCGCTATGCCTGGTCGGCCCGTCTAGACAACGGAACGACCCTGCTGCTGGGTCGCGAACAAGGCATGCCCATCGGCGATCGGGTGGCGCGCTGGGTACAGGCCTATCCATCGACCACCGATCGGCTCAAGCGAAACATCGTGGCCGTCGATCTGCGCTATCCCAACGGTTTTGCCGTGCACGCTCCGGGCGGTGTCGCGCGCCCCGGTCGCGAGGCTGGCGTTCAATCTGCACAAGGCAGGCAAGTGCAATGACAAGAGATATCAAGGACCTGGTGGTCGGACTCGACATCGGTACCTCCAAGATCGTGGCGGTCGTGGCCGAGATGCGCCCCGACGGCCAGTATGAGGTGGTGGGGTTGGGTCAGCATGAATCGCGCGGCCTGAAAAAAGGGGTGGTGGTCAATATCGAGACCACGGTCGCATCGATCCAGCATGCCCTCGAAGAGGCTGAACTGATGGCGGGCTGCAAGATCCGCTCGGTGTACACCGGGATCGCGGGCAGCCACATTCGCAGCTTCAACTCGATCGGCATGGTGGCCATCAAGGACAAGGAAGTCACCGATGCCGATGTCGCCCGGGTGATCGAGACGGCCAAGGCGGTCAACATCCCGACCGACCAGCAGATCCTGCATGTACTGCCGCAGGAGTTCATCATCGATGGGCAGGACGATATTCGCGAGCCGATCGGAATGAGCGGCGTGCGGCTCGACGTGAAGGTTCACATCGTGACCGGCGCCGTGTCCGCTGCTCAGAACATCATCAAGTGCGTGCGTCGTTGCGGGCTCGAGGTGCAGGACCTGATCCTGCAGCCCCTGGCCTCGAGCACGGCGGTGCTGACCGATGACGAGAAGGAGCTCGGCGTTGCCCTGGTGGATATCGGCGGGGGTACCACCGATATTGCGATCTTCACGGGCGGCTCGATCCGGCACACCGCAGTCATTCCAATCGCAGGCGATCAGATCACCAGCGACATTGCCATGGCGCTGCGCACGCCCACGCCCGATGCCGAGGACATCAAGATCCGTCACGGCATTGCCAAGCAGTCGCTCGCTGATCCGTCCGAACAGATCGAGGTGCCTGGCATCGGTGACCGGGGTCCGCGCTCGCTCTCCCGCCAGGCGCTTGCTGCCGTGATCGAGCCCCGGGTCGAGGAGCTGTTCTCGTTCGTGCAGCAGGCCATCCGCGAGTCGGGCTACGAAGAGCTTCTCTCGTCTGGTGTGGTGATCACCGGTGGGTCCAGCCAATTGCCAGGTCTGGCCGAGCTGGGCGAAGACATCTTTCTCAAGCCGGTTCGTCTTGGCGTGCCGAGCTATGCGGGAGGGCTGACCGACGTGGTTGGCACACCGCGCTTTGCCACGGTCATCGGCCTGCTCGAAGAGGCGCGCCAGCAGCGCGTGCGCGGCCGCAAGGTTGCAGAGCAGTCTGGCTCCTTCAAGGAAACGCTGCGCCGCATGAAGGAGTGGATCGTTGGCAACTTCTGACTGCACTCGCCTCATCCCTCGGATTCATACCCCCAACGGAATTTGCACGAACCCCTTTGTTGCAACTCATCACTGCTGTTCTTTTCTGATTGCCTTTTTCTTCAACGCTTCTCAACTCCATCTCACCCACCACGCCGGAGACCCTGACCATGTCCACCTTTGAAATGCTCGATACCCAACCCGATGGCGCCGTGATCAAGGTTGTTGGCGTCGGTGGTGCCGGCGGCAATGCCGTCAATCACATGATTGCGCGGGGTGTGCAGGGCGTGGAGTTCATTGCGATCAATACCGATCGGCAGGCGCTCAAGCGCTCGCAGGCCGAGCGCATCATCCAGCTCGGCGACGCCGGTCTGGGTGCCGGCGCCAACCCGCAGGCAGGGCGCAATGCCTGCGAGGCCGAACGCGAGTCGGTACGCCAGGCGCTGGCCGGATCCAACATGGTCTTCATCACGGCCGGAATGGGCAAAGGCACCGGCACGGGCGCCTCGCCCGTCGTGGCGCAGGTGGCCAAGGAAATGGGCATCCTCACGGTCGGCGTGGTGACCAAGCCCTTCGACTTCGAAGGCAGCAAGAAGATGCGTATCGCCGACGACGGCATCGAGCAGCTGGTCGAGCATGTGGATTCGCTGATCGTGGTGCTCAATCAGAAGCTCTTTGAGGTGATGGACGAGGACGCCAGTCTGGAAGACGCCTTCCGTCGCGCCGATGACGTGCTGCACAACGCCGTGGCCGGCATTGCCGAGATCATCAATGTGCCCGGTCTGGTGAACGTGGACTTTGCCGACGTCCAGACCATCATGGGCGAGCAGGGCAAGGCCATGATGGGCATCGGCGAGGCCTCGGGCCTCGATCGCGCCCGCCTGGCGGCCGAGCAGGCGGTTGCCTCACCCCTGCTCGACGGAGTCGATCTGCAGGGTGCGCGCGGCGTGATCGTCAACATCACGGCCAGCCGCTCGCTCAAGCTGCGCGAGACCAACGAGGTGATCAACACGATCAAGCAGTTCTGCGCCGAAGACGCCACCATCATTCACGGCACGGTCCATGACGAAGCCATGACCGATCAGCTGCGCGTGACGGTCGTCGCCACGGGCATTGGACGTCAGGTGCGTCGTCCCCAGCTCGTGCCCCAGCAGGTGCGCGCCACCGGGACCCACGACGCCGTGGCGCCCGAGCAGCCCTATCTGGGCACTGACACGCCGGCGGTCTGGCGCACGGGTCGTAACGCGGCCTCGGCCCAGGTGGCCGCCTTTGAAGAAAAAGGTGTTGACCGTCTCGACATCCCGGCTTTCCTGCGCCGCCAGGCCGACTGACCGATACAATCGGCGCTCCCGGCCCGACACCCCTGCCGTTTTGCCGCAGGGGTCGACGGCCCTCTTCAGTTCTTCCAACGATCCGTTACCAGGAGCCCCTCATGACCATCCAGATCGGCGATCGCCTGCCCGAAGCCACCCTGACCGAATTTGTTGAAGTCGAGGGCAATGGCTGCAGTGTCGGCCCCAATGCCTTCAAGATCTCCGACCTCGTCAAGGGCAAGAAGATCGCCATTTTCGGCCTGCCGGGCGCCTTCACCCCGACCTGCTCGGCGCGCCATGTGCCCAGCTATGTCGAGCATCACGATGCCCTTCGCGCCAAGGGCGTGGACGAAATCTGGTGCGTGTCGGTCAACGACGCCTTCGTGATGGGCGCCTGGGGCCGTGACCAGAAATCCGGCGGCAAGGTTCGCATGATGGCCGACGGCAGCGCCGAGTTCAGCAAGGCCATTGGCCTGATCCTCGATCTCACCGCCCGCGGCATGGGCGTGCGCTCTGACCGCTACTCCATGCTGGTGGACGACGGCGTGGTGCGTCAGCTCAATCGCGAGGCCCCGGGCAAGTTCGAGGTCAGCGACGCGGGCACCCTGCTCAAGCAGCTCTGATCGGGTGATGGGCGGGCTGGTTGCGGCTCGCCCAAACCGACGCCCGGCCCCGACCGCATGATCCGGCAGAGAACCCTCAAGGCACCGGTCGAGACGGTGGGGGTCGGTCTGCACAGTGGCCTGCCCGTGCGACTCACCCTGCGGCCGGCTCCGCCCGACGCGGGAATCGTGTTTCGCCGCACGGATCTGGCCGTGCCGGTCGATATTCCAGCCCGCCCCGAGCGGGTGGGTGATACCCGCATGGCCTCGACCCTGCAGGCTGCCGATACCGGTGAAGGCGCCCAGATCAAGGTGGCCACGGTCGAGCATCTGATGTCTGCCCTTGCGGGCCTGGGGATCGACAATCTGGTGGTCGAGGTCACGGCGCCCGAGATCCCCATCCTCGATGGCTCGGCTGGATCCTTTGTCTTTCTGGTGCAGTCGGTGGGCATCATCGAGCAGCCTGCCGCCAAGCGCTTCATCAGGGTCCTGAAACCGGTTGAGGTGCGCGAGGGTGACAAGTGGGCCCGACTGGAGCCCCACTCGGGCTTCAAGCTGCGATTTTCCATCGATTTCAAGCATCCGGCGATCGATGCCACCGTGCAGGAGGTGGAGGTCGACTTCGAGCGCGAGTCCTACCTCAGCGCAATCGGCCGGGCCCGGACCTTTGGTTTTGTGCAGGATGTCGAGACCCTGCGTTCACTCGGGCTGGCTCAGGGCGGCAGCCTCGAGAATGCCATCGTGATGGACGAGTCTCGCGTGCTCAATGCCGAGGGTCTGCGGTCTCAGGACGAGTTCGTCAAGCACAAGATTCTCGATGCTGTTGGAGACCTCTACCTCGCCGGCCATCCGCTGCTGGCCGCCTATGTGGCGCACAAGTCCGGGCATGCGCTCAACAATCTCCTGTTGCGCCGGCTCTTCGAGGATGACACGGCCTGGGAATGGGCCCGCTTTTCGAGCCGCCGTGCGGCGCCGAGGCTCTTCGCCAACGACTGGGTTGGCGCCTGACGGACCGGCCCGCAAGGCCCGCGCTGGCTCAGTCCGTGCGGCTGTGGCGCTGGGCGAAGCGCTGCAGGGCCCGGGCGAGTTCCGGATGCCTCACCCGTTCGGCGAGCTGACCCAGTGCTGCCACGGCGCCCGCCTGCGGCACATCCTTGATTCGGCTGGGCAGCATGGGGGCCTGATCCCGGGCTCTGGGCGGTCGAAAACTGACTGCATTCACGGGCCATCCCCGGGCCACGAGGTGTCGGACCAGACTGGGTTCGCGCTGGCGCAGCCGGGCCGCCACCGAGGCATGGTCGGCGCCCACCAGCAGTCGGCCCTGATCGAGCGACAGCACGCGCACCCGCAGGGGCGCAAGCACCCGGTCGACTTCCTGCTGGAGGACCATCAGGCGCTGCGCAGCCTCGGCCAGCCGAGCCAGGCCCGGATCCTGGCCCAGCCAGTCGAGCGCCACGCGGGCGGAACGAGACGCAGACAGGCGGGTCATGAGGCCACTGTACCGCAGGGCGCAGCACCCCGCGCAGTCTCATGTGCGGCCCGCCCGTGGGCTGCGCGGGTCGCTGCCGGTCAGTCCCTGCATGCTACAGTTGCCGATTCCCTTTTTGCGCCGACATGATCCAGAACTTCCTGACCCGGATTTTCGGCAGTCGCAATGAGCGTCTGCTCAAGGAGTACCGCCGCACGGTGGCGCGCATCAATGCCCTGGAGTCCGGACTGACCAGTCTGACCGACGAGCAGTTGAGCGCCCGTACCACCGACCTTCGCACTCGCGCCGCGGCGGGCACTTCGCTTGATGAACTCCTGCCCGAAGCCTTCGCGGTCTGTCGCGAGGCCTCGCGCCGGGTGCTGGGCATGCGTCACTTCGACGTCCAGCTCATCGGCGGCATGGCCATGCATCACGGCAAGATTGCCGAGATGCGCACCGGTGAGGGCAAGACCCTCATGGCCACTCTGCCCGCCTACCTGAATGCGCTCTCTGGCCGGGGCGTGCATGTGGTCACGGTCAATGATTACCTGGCCCAGCGCGATGCCGACTGGATGGGTCGTGTCTACCGCTTTCTGGGCCTCACGGTCGGCGTCAATCTCACGCAGATGGCGCATGCCGACAAGAAAGAGGCCTACGCGGCAGACATCACCTACGGCACCAACAACGAATTCGGCTTTGACTACCTGCGCGACAACATGGTCTACGAGGTGGGCGACCGGGTGCAGCGCACGCTGTCGTACGCGATCGTCGACGAGGTCGACTCCATCCTGATCGATGAGGCGCGCACGCCGCTGATCATCTCCGGGCAGGCCGAAGACCACACCGAGCTGTACATGCGCATGCGGCAGGTGCCGCCCATGCTCACCGCCATGGCCGAGGAGCCCAAGCCCAACGAGCCCGAGCCCCCGGGCGATTACTGGGTCGATCTCAAGGGTCATCAGGTTCATCTGTCCGAGGCCGGTCACGAAAAGGCTGAAGAACTGCTGACCCAGCTCGGCATCCTGCCGGCTGGTGCCAGCCTCTACGACGCGGCCAACATCCAGTCGATGCATCACCTGACGGTGGCGCTGCGGGCGCACACCCTGTTCTTTCGCGACCAGCAATATGTCGTGCAGAACAATGAAGTCATCATCGTTGATGAGTTCACCGGCCGGCTGATGCCCGGGCGCCGCTGGTCCGATGGCCTTCACCAGGCGGTCGAAGCCAAGGAAGGCGTTCGCATCCAGAACGAGAACCAGACCCTGGCCTCGATCACCTTCCAGAACTACTTCCGCATGTACGGCAAGCTCGCCGGCATGACCGGAACGGCCGATACCGAGGCCTACGAGTTCCAGGAGATCTACGGTCTCGAGACGGTCATCATCCCGACGCACCGACCCATGGTCCGAAAGGATCGACAGGATCAGGTCTTTCGCACCGTCCGCGAGAAGTACAACGCCATCCTCGCGGATATCAAGGACTGCCACACCCGGGGCCAGCCCGTGCTCGTGGGCACCACCTCCATCGAGAACTCCGAGCTGCTCTCGGAGCTGCTCAAGAAGGAGAAGCTGCCCCACAACGTGCTCAATGCCAAGCAGCATGAACAGGAGGCGCAGATCGTCATCGAGGCAGGCCGCCCCGGTACGATCACCATCGCCACCAACATGGCAGGTCGCGGGACCGACATCGTGCTCGGTGGCAATGTGTCGCGCCAGATTGATGCCGTCATGGCCCGCGACGACCTGTCTGCCGAGAGCCGACAGGCGCAGGCCGATGCCATCCGCGCCCAGTGGCAGCCGCTGCATGATCAGGTGCTCGCTGCCGGTGGCCTGCACATCATCGGCACCGAACGGCACGAGTCGCGACGCATCGACAACCAGCTGCGAGGCCGTTCAGGCCGTCAGGGCGATCCCGGGTCCTCGCGCTTTTATCTGTCGATGGATGATCCGCTGCTCAAGATCTTTGCGGGCGACCGGTTGCGCTCCATCATGGATCGTCTGCGCCTGCCCGATGGCGAAGCGATCGAGGCGGGCATGGTCACGCGCTCCATCGAGAGTGCCCAGCGCAAGGTCGAGGCCCGAAACTTCGACATCCGCAAGCAACTGCTCGAATACGACGATGTGGCCAACGATCAGCGCAAGGTGATCTATCAGCAGCGCAACGAGCTGCTTGAGTCGGCTGATTCTCAGGCCTTCATCGACAGTCTGCGTCATGGCGTCTTCACCGATCTGTTTCGCCAGCATGTTCCAGCCGAGAGTGTTGAGGAGCAATGGGATGTTCCCGGACTCCAGACGATCCTGGCCGATGACTGGGGGCTGCAGGTTCCGCTGGAGTCGATGCTCGCGACCGAGGCTTCTGATGAAGACCTGCTGGCAGCAGTCCTCAAGGCCGCCGATGAGCATTACGGCGCCAAGGTTGAGCTGGTCGGCCGCGAGGGTTTCGAGCGCTTCGAGCGCTCGATTGCGCTGCAGTCGATCGACCAGCGCTGGCGCGAGCATCTGTCCTCGCTCGATCATCTGCGCCAGGGCATTCACCTGCGGGGCTATGCCCAGAAGAATCCCAAGCAGGAATACAAGCGCGAGTCCTTCGAGCTCTTTGAGTCGATGCTGCAGTCCATCCGCGATGAGGTCACCCGGGTGCTCATGACGGTGCGCATCCAGTCTGCCGAAGAAGCGCAGCAGGCCGAGCAGCAACTCGAACAGCAGGCTCAGGCCTCGGCGGCAGCGGCGTCGTACACCCACTCCGAGTTCAATGCCGCCCCTGACGCCGATCCCGAGTCGGTGGCGATCTCATTGCAGGAAGCCCCTCAGCTCACCGACGACAAGGATCAGCCCTTCCGTCGCTTTGGCAACAAGATCGGTCGCAACGATCCCTGCCCCTGCGGATCCGGCAAGAAGTACAAGCAGTGTCACGGCCGGTTGAGCTGATCACGCGCGCTTCAGCCAGACCTTCAGGCCGTACCTGAGTCGGGCCCACTCGTTGCGGGTCCGCCAGCCGAAGGCGGGCAGCCTGCGTGACCAATGAAAACGGGCGTTGGTTGCGCTTCGTGCGTGGGGCAAGGATGGCCCTGATGGTGTGGCAGGGGCCGCCGGCGTGACTGCAGGGATGGCGCAAGCAACATTGATGGTAGATGCAACCGTCTGGTCATGCTCGACCGGATACGGTTTGGCATAGCGCACCTTCAGGCCCCAATGCCATCCCCGATCGAACTCGTGATCGAATGGAATGCGCATCGGCAGCAGGCGATCGGCCAGAATCTGCGCCGCATGCCGGTTGATCATGTAGGCGCCAGAGGTTGTACAACGGGTGAGCATCACGACCAGATCATGCTGATCACCGAGGGATCGCAGCCGCTTCGGATGTCCACGATGAACACCCGACAGTTTCACGAGGTCCCAGTCTGCGCAGCACTGCATCAGACCGGACACGACACCCGGCAGGCTGTCCAGGAGTTGTGCGTCGTCTTCAAGGATCAGGCTGACGTCGGCCTTCGATTCGAGCAGCCGGCGGATCGCCCGCACATGCGACAGATAGCAGCCGAGTTCACCGGCCAGTGGATGCTTGCCATGCCGGCGCCCGAATTCGGCATGATCCACCAGCGCCGGGTCATTCAGATCCAGCAGGCGGCCATCGGAGGCCGCCAGCCGCTCCCAGGTCATGCCGAGTGCCTTCAGACGGCCAGCAATGCGCTGCAGTCGATCCGGGCTGCGATCGAGGTTGATCACCTGAACCAGCAGGCGATCGGGGCAGGTGGGGAGATGCTCGGTGGACACGGATATCCTGAGGCCTTCAAGGAGCGATGACCCGCTCGGGGCTTTGCTGCCGGATCAATCAGAGCGGATCTGATCAATCAACAACGACCTGATCACTCGACGCCCTCCGCATCGATGATTGTCGAATTGTCGATGATTGTGCCGTACCCGGCCAGTCGTGCGATCAGGCACCAGTACACTTGCAGTCTGCGTTGCTCACCCGCCCTGCGTCTCCATTTCCCTCTCTGATGCGCCATGCCTGTCAACCTGCTTCCCCCTGATCCCTCTTGCCTGAACCCGGTCGCAGGTCTCGAACTGGGCACGGCGCGCGCCGGCATCCGCAAGCCAGGTCGACGCGACATTCTGGTGGCACGCCTGGCGCCCGGCGCCACCGTGGCCGGGGTCTTTACCCGCAACCGGTTCTGTGCCGCTCCGGTGCAGGTCTGCCGCGAGCATCTGGCTGCGGGCACCGGCATCCGGGCCCTCGTGATCAATACCGGGAACGCCAATGCCGGTACGGGTGCCTCCGGGCTCGCTGATGCGCGTCGGACCTGCGCCGACATCGCCGCCCTGATCGGCTGTGAGCCCACGGCCGTTCTGCCCTTTTCCACCGGCGTGATCCTCGAGCCCCTGCCCATGGATCGGCTGCTCGCCGGCCTGGCACCCGCCGTGGCCGATCTTCAGGCCGCTCACTGGTCTGAGGCTGCCGAGGCGATCATGACCACGGACACCCTGCCCAAGGCCGTCTCGCGGCGCATCGAAGTGGGTGGCGCAAGTGCGGTGGTCACCGGCATTGCCAAGGGCGCGGGAATGATCCGCCCCAACATGGCCACCATGCTTGGATTTGTGGCAACGGACGCCGCTGTCCCTCAGGCCCTGGTTCAGCAGTGGGTGCGTGAGGCGGCCGATGCAAGCTTCAATCGCATCACCATCGATGGCGATACTTCCACCAACGATTCCTTCGTGCTGATTGCCACCGGGGCAGGCAGCATGACGGTCGCAGCAGCGGATTGCGCGCAGGCCCTGGCCCTGCGTCAGGCCATCATTGAAGTGGCTCGCGAACTGGCCCAGGCGATCGTGCGCGATGGCGAGGGCGCGACCAAGTTCATCACCGTTCAGGTCGAGAAGGCTGGCACTGACCAGGAGGCCGAGGCCGTGGCGTATGCCATCGCCCATTCGCCTCTGATCAAGACAGCCTTCTTTGCCTGTGACCCCAATCTCGGGCGCATCCTGTGCGCCATTGGGTATGCCGGTATTGATGATCTCGACCCCTCGCGCATCGACCTCTATCTGGGCGACGTGCATGTCGCAACCGCCGGCGGGCGCCATCCGGATTACCGCGAAGAAGACGGTCAGCGGGTCATGAAGCCTGCCGAAATCCTGGTGCGCGTCGTGCTCAATCGCGGTACGGCCTCCACCACCGTCTGGACCTGCGATCTGTCGCACGACTATGTGTCGATCAACGCCGACTACCGCTCTTGAATGCAGACCGCTATCGGCTGAGCGGCCCGCACGACTGATACCGGTCTGAATCCACCCTGATACCTGTCTGCTCTTTGTCTCCAACCCGACGCCATGCTTGATCCCCGCATTCTTCGGCTGCTCGAACGACTCGATGCGCTGCTGCCCGGACCCATCGAGGTCGACTGGTCTGCTGCGGTGGCCTGGCGCTGGCGTCGCCGCCAGACCGGGCTGGGTAGCCAGGGGGTGTTGCAGCCTGTGCATCACCGCTCAGGCATCACACTCCAGGACCTGCACCACATCGACGAAGCCCTCAGCCTCGTCGAGCGCAATACCCGCCAGTTCGTGCAGGGCCTGCCGGCCAACAACGTGCTGCTCACGGGCTCGAGGGGCACTGGAAAGTCCTCGCTGATCAAGGCCTGTCTCAATGCCTTTTCCAGCCAGGGCCTGAGGCTCATCGAGGTTGACAAGACCGACCTCACCGATCTGCCCGATATCGTCGACCTGGTGGCCAGTCGGCCCGAGCGATTCATCGTCTTTTGCGATGACCTGTCGTTCGAGGAGGGTGAGGCCGGCTACAAGGGCCTCAAGGTCGCGCTCGATGGCTCGGTTGCAGCGGCCAGCGACAACCTGCTGATCTACGCCACCAGCAACCGGCGCCACCTGATGCCCGAGCGCATGAGCGAGAACCTTGCGGCCCATCACACCGAAGACGGCGAGGTTCATCCGGGTGAAACCTCGGAAGAGAAGATCTCGCTGTCCGAGCGCTTTGGGCTGTGGGTGCACTTCTATCCGTTTCGCCAGGATGATTACCTCGATGTGGTGGCGCACTGGCTGCGCCATCATGATTGCCCCGAGTCCGACATCGAGGCGGCGCGCGGTGATGCCCTGCGCTGGGCCCTGGAGCGAGGCTCGCGATCGGGCCGGGTCGCCTGGCAGTTCGCCCGCGACTGGGCAGGCCGCAAGCGCCTGAGCAAATCCCGTCGCAGCCCCACTGCGCGTGCCCGCCGGGGCTGAGCACCCGTTCATGACGCTGTCCGGGGCAACCCGCATCATCGATGTTGCGGTTGGGGTGATCGAACGCCCCGACGGCCAGGTGCTGCTGGCCCGACGGCCGGAGGGCAAGCCCTATGCAGGCTACTGGGAATTCCCGGGGGGCAAGGTCGAGCCCGGCGAACCCGTAGCCGACGCCCTGGCGCGCGAACTGGCCGAAGAACTGGGGCTGGCCGCGGTGCGCTCGGTGCCCTGGATCACGGTCAGCCATACCTATCCGCATGCCACGGTGCGCCTGATGTTTCGCAAGGTTCGGGCCTGGCAGGGCGAGCCGCAGGCCTGCGAGGGCCAGACCCTGGCCTGGCGTCACCCGTTGTCGCTCGAGTTGCGCCCTTTGCTGCCGGCCTCGATTCGTCCGATCCGTTGGCTGCAACTGCCTGAGGTGTATCGGATTTCCTGCGCAGCCCCGCTGGGTGTGCAGGCCTTCGAGCAGACCCTGGATGAGGGGCTCTGCGCCATCGAGGAACGGGCGCTCGGCCTACCGGGGGGGCATTCGATCGACACCACCGGGCCGCAGGGCCCCGGCAACCGAGATCCTGGGGAACTCCTCTGGCTGCAATTACGCGAACCCGAGCTGCCCGCCACAGACCTCACGCGTCTGTTTGAGCGCCTCTGGCACTGGCGCATGCATCGGCCGCTGCGCCTGATCGTGAGCAGTCGCCATGCGCAGGCGCTCTGGGCTCGGGCCGACGGGGTGCACCTCACGGCCCGCGATCTGGCGCTTCAGCAGGCTCGCCCGGCATTGCCCTGGGTGTTTGCCTCCTGCCACGATCCTGCTCAACTCGCACAGGCGGCCGAACGGGGCTGCGATCTGGCTGTACTGGGACCGGTGCTGCCCACACGCAGCCATCCAGGGGCAGCCACGATGGGCTGGCAGGGTTTCAGTGAGGTTCTGGGCGACCCGCTATTGCCCGTGATGGCGCTCGGGGGTCTGACGGTGTCCGATTGCGGCTTGGCCCAGGCCCATGGCGCTCAGGGCGTGGCCTTGTTGAGCGGCGGCTGGCCCGTGGTGCCGGATTCGCCGGGATCGGCTTCTCCGTCCTGACCCTCGATGCGAAAGTTCTCGCTCGCCCAGGCGCCCAGATCGATCTGCTTGCAGCGTTCGCTGCAGAACGGCCGAAAGCGGTTGGCCGAACTGAACTCTGCCGGCTGACGGCAGGTGGGGCAGGGGACAGTCCGACGGCTCATCGGACGCTGAGGCGTTCAGCGCCCCGCATGGCGCGCAGCGAGCGAGCGATGCGCACGACTACAGGCTGCACAGGGCGATCTCGAAGCTCACGGCCCCCTCGAAGGGGCGCGGCCGCAGATCGCCTCCCTGCTGGGTGAAGCGAATCCAGATCATGTGTTTGCTGGCCGAGATTTCGGGGATGGCACCCAGCGCATCGTCGATGCGTACCTGCAGCATATGCACGACGCGCCCGCCCAGCATCTGCTGGTAGGCACCCTGATGGGCACTGACCGGGGTGCGTGTGGCGGAATCGCGCAGCAGGCGCAACACGA
>Ga0315905_10002679_pt1 | contig 18655 bp, 17 predicted proteins | sample LakEriMetagenome_5_FD_203522 | JGI IMG/M metagenome (GOLD analysis project Ga0315905, IMG submission 203522) | Freshwater fungal communities from buoy surface, Lake Erie, Ohio, United States - Buoy 4 MA121 | ecosystem: Environmental > Aquatic > Freshwater > Lake | place: USA: Lake Erie, Ohio... | reverse complement strand
AGAATTTTCCGAGTACGCCTGAAATTGAATTTTCTAGTTTGGAATATATAGGCACCCCTGGACAAGACTCCTTGCTACTTACCCTCAACTTTAAAGATGCAGAGGGAGATTTGGGTTTGTCAGCGACTGACATCAATCCCCCTTTCAATCCGCTCAATTACAAAAAAGATGCTGCGGGAAACTATATTACCTACTCCAGAAGACCAAGTACTGCACCACGCTACAATCCCATCGATTGGGTAATTGATCCCATAGTAAACAATACCATCTTCAAGGATACGCTCTGGGTTGAAAAAAACGACAATCAATACAATATTTTTGTTCGCTTCTTTATCAAACGAAACGGACAATTTCGAGAATTCAGGTGGCAAGACCCACCGTTCTATACCACCTTCAATGGCAGATTTCCGAGAATCTTAACCACAGAAATTGGTCAGGCCGTAGAAGGAAAAATCACCTACCGCATGCTTTCCTCAGGATGGGAGTCCATCTTTAGAAACGACACGCTACGGATAGATGTACAAGTTCAAGATCGCGCACTCAATCGCTCCAATGAGGTTTCTAGTGCATCGGTAACCCTCAAACAGATCACTAGGAAATAAAAAGAAAGAGCTAGTTTAAACTAGCTCTTTCTTTTTACAGGGCGGGAAACTTTTTTGGATTGGATTCATGCATGATCTGATACACTTTCTCCACGACATCCTCTACACTTGGCTTTGAGAAATAATCCCCATCCGTAGAATATGCAGGTCGATGTGCCTGCGCAGCTAAAGTTTGTGGAGCAGCATCCAAATAGGAATATATCCCCTGATTATCTAACACCTGCTGCATCATAAAGGCAGTACCTCCTCCTGGCACATCCTCATCGGCAAAAAGCACGCGGTTCGTTTTTTGTATCGATTGTCCAATTATGCCATGCGTATCGAAAGGAAGTAAGGTCTGCACATCAATCACTTCCAGAGATAGTCCAATTTCCGCAAGTTCAGCAGCTGCATCCATCACTATACGGGCCATGCTCCCGTAAGTAACCACAGTTAAATCACTTCCTTCCCGAAGAATTTCTGGAATACCCATTGGCACGGTGTATTGGCCAATATTTTGAGGCATTTGCTCTTTTAGACGGTAGCCATTCAAGCATTCAATTACCAATGCAGGTTCATCAGATTGCAGAAGAGCTGCATACATCCCCGCTGCTTGAGTCATGTTTCTTGGTACACAAATGATCATTCCTCTAAGGCTAGATAAGATCATGCCCATCGGAGATCCCGAATGCCAAACACCTTCCAAACGGTGTCCTCTTGTACGCACAATCAAGGGAGCTTTTTGACCTCCTTTGGTGCGATAAGTTAGTGTAGCCAAGTCATCCGAAAGCAACTGAATGCCATACAGGAGATAGTCTAGGTACTGGATTTCGGCCATTGGACGAAGTCCACGCAATGCTGCTCCAATGCCTTGGCCGATAATAGTACACTCTCTAATGCTCGTATCCATCACGCGCCATTCTCCATGTTTCGCTTGAAGTCCTGCAAATGCTTGGTTGACATCGCCTATTTTACCCACATCTTCTCCAAAAGCAAAGAATTGAGGATTATGCTCCAAGGTATAGTCAAAAAATGCTTGTAAAATTTCTCGGCCATCTACTAGAGGTGAATTTTCATTGACCTGAGCTGCAATTACTTGGCAGTTGGAAATAGCAGTTGCCGTTTGGCTGTACAAATGACTATTGTATCGGTCAAAATTCTTCTCCTGTAGTTGGGAATACCAGTCTTTCAACTCTTTCTTAATTCCTTCTCCCTCTGCACGCAGCAAAAACAAAACTTTCCGAACCGTGCTAACTACATCCTTACGAATAGGATTGATGGTTTTCTTCAAATCATCAGCAAGCTGAATCAATAAAACCTTCCGGGTAGATTTCTCGGCAGTGCTTCGAATCAACGATAGTGCCTCTTCTAGTTCTGCTTTGATTTCTCCCGCAAATTCAGCCCAAGCAGCATCCTTCTGTCGCTTCACTTCTACTTTTGCTTCCCCTTCAATCTCATCAAGGTGATCCGCCGTAGCAAATCCTGAAGAGATGATGTATTCCCTAAACTTGAGAATGCAATCCCAATCATTCTCCCATTGCAATCGTTCCTTACTCTTGTAGCGTTCGTGGGAGCCAGAGGTAGAATGGCCTTGCGGCTGGGTCATCTCTTCCACATGCAGCAGCACAGGAACATGCGATTCGCGCGCCAGCTGTCCCGCAGTGGCAAATGCTTGCATCAACCCTTCGTAATCCCATCCTTTTACGCGCAAAATTTCAAATCCCTTCTCTGTATCTGTTCGCTGGAATCCTAGCAAGGCTTCCGAAATACTTCCTTTGGTGGTATGAAACTCCTGTGGGACTGAAATCCCAAATCCGTCATCCCATACAGCCACTACCATCGGTACTTGGAGTACACCGGCAGCATTCATGGATTCAAAAAACATACCTTCTGAAGTCGAGGCATTTCCAATGGTTCCCCAAGCAACCTCATTGCCATTTACTGAAAAGTCAGTGAAGTCTTTCAGACCTTTATTATTTCTAAAAAGTTTAGATGCAAAAGCCAAACCCAAAAGTTTGGGCATCTGTGCGGCCGTAGGAGAAATGTCTGCTGAGGCATTGTATTGAGAAGTCAGCGATTTCCAACTTCCATCTTCGTTTAGAGAACGAGTAGCAAAATGCCCATTCATCAGTCTTCCTGCACTCGCGGGATCTGCTTCTACATTCGTGTGCGCATATAGTTGAGCGAAGTACTGTTGAACCGTTAATTCGCCCAAAGCCATCATAAAGGTTTGGTCACGGTAGTAGCCTGCTCTAAAATCTCCCTTTTGAAATGCGCGAGCCATGGCTAGTTGAGCCAATTCTTTACCATCGCCAAAAATTCCAAACTTGGCCTTCCCCATAAACACTTCTTTTCTTCCCATTAAGGAAGCATGTCTACTGGTCACTGCCCATCTAAAATCCTCTAAAACCTGATTCTGCTGAATACTGGCTTCCTGCTGCACTTTATCCTGTGATTTTCCCGCCATAGGTTGAATTATCCTGAATCGTTACTTTTGGGTTTACATGTTGCCTTCAAAAATAGGCATTAACTGTGGATGTGCAAATTTTTTACAACCTATTTACCCATTTAAAATTTGGTATTTTTAATTATTTTTTAGTTTAAACAAATATTATTCTAAATATTATCGAATTATGCTATTTTTATAGAGTGATCCTTCAATTAATCGCTTCTTGATTTTTTGAGACTTTTTAAAAAAAAATCAAAAGATTTTTTCAGAATCTCCTCATTTTTAAAATTATGTAAAGGTTTGCTGGATAAAAGGGAATAAACTTTTGAAAATCAGCTAAAAACAAATTAGCTGCCAAATAGTATTTCTAAACTAGCTGCTCAAACGTGTTTTGCTTCCTATCTTTGCGGCAGAATATAAATCCAAATCGACTTAGCCATGATTATAGGTGTTCCTAAGGAAATCAAAAACAATGAAAACCGAGTTGCCCTCACTCCTGCAGGTGCAAAAGAATTGATCAAAAGAGGCCATCAAGTACATGTACAACAAAGTGCAGGACTTGGAAGTGGTTTTTCTGACGAAGATTACATTGCTGCTGGTGCAAGCATTTTGCCAAGCATTGAAGCTACGTATCAAATCGCGGATATGATTATGAAGGTGAAAGAACCCATCGAATCAGAGTACAATTTGATCAAAGCCAATCAACTTTTATTTACCTATTTCCACTTTGCATCCTACGAACCTTTAACCAAGGCCATGGTGGCGAGCAAAGCAATTTGCTTGGCCTATGAAACCGTTGAAAAAGCCGATCGAAGCCTTCCGCTATTGATTCCGATGTCTGAGGTAGCCGGAAGAATGGCGATTCAAAAAGGTGCCAACTACCTAGAAAAGCCGCTTGGTGGAAGAGGCATTTTGCTTGGAGGAGTACCAAGTGTACTTCCTGCCAAGGTGTTAATCTTAGGTGGTGGCATCGTGGGTACTCAAGCTGCCTGGATGGCTGCTGGATTGGGTGCAGATGTGATCATTATGGATTTGTCTCTACCTAGAATGCGCTACCTAGCAGATGTGATGCCTGCAAACGTAAAGACCATGATGTCTAATGAGTTTAACATTCGGGAACAGATCAAGCAGGCGGACTTAATTGTAGGTGCAGTGTTGATTCCGGGTGCCAAAGCTCCTCATTTGATCACCAAGGACATGTTGAAGGATATGAAAAAAGGTGCTGTTGTCGTAGATGTGGCCGTAGATCAAGGCGGTTGCATAGAAACCTGCAAGCCTACCACCCATGAAAACCCTACCTATGTCATCGATGATGTGGTGCATTATTGCGTAGCCAACATGCCTGGTGCAGTGCCTTATACTTCTACATTGGCCTTGACCAATGCAACGCTTCCTTACGCCATACAATTGGCTGATAAAGGCTGGAAGAAGGCAGCACAGGAAAATGCAGACCTCGTTCCAGGTCTAAATGTAATCCAAGGTGATATTGTCTACAAGGCTGTTGCAGAAGCATTCAGCATGCCCTACACACCAGTTGAAAAACACCTTTCCTAAGGTAAATACACCCCAACAAAAATCCCAGCAAGGCCTTCTTGCTGGGATTTTTTGATTTAAACCAATTGCAATTCAATGAAACCCGATCGGGCGAATTGAATTATGCTTTTCTCACAAATTCGGACTTGAGAGCCATGGAGCCAAAGCCATCGATTTTGCAATCAATGTTGTGGTCGCCTTCGACCAGACGAATATTTTTCACTTTTGTTCCCGACTTGATTGCTTTGGGTGCCCCTTTTACTGGAAGGTCTTTGACAATAACCACAGAATCTCCATTCGCTAAAAGAGCACCATTGGCATCTTTTACTTGAAATCCCTCCTCAACTGGGGAAATCACCTCACTTGGATTCCATTCTAGCCCGCAATCAGGGCAAATCATCAAGGCATCGAGTGGATAGGTGTATTGAGAGCCACAAGTAGGGCAAGGAGCTAAATTTTCCATAACTCAAATTTAACTATGGTAATGGTTTAAATTAGGAATATCATAAACTTAGTTTATGAATAATTACCTAAATACCTGTTAATCAGTAGATTTTTGAATTACTTCGGCCAAATTAATTCAGCCCAATCCAATAATTCTATCCCCAATTGTTGTTGAAAACCATACAATATCGCATCAAAAAGGAGTAAAAAAGCCCCTTGAAGGACAATTGATTTCCCAAAACCAAGCCATTTATCTTTTTCCGTACGCCTCCCTTTTTCGATAAGATAAAGGCCAAGGGCTATGTAACCGAAGTCTAAGGCGGCATTTGCTAGGAGGATTTTTTCAATCTCTTGCTGGGCAACTACTACTTCCCAAAAATTCAAAACAACTACTTGGCTTGCCTGCCAAAAACCAAAAACGGCAATACCCAAATTCACTACATTCCAATAGGCATTCATTTGATGGAAAGCCTGGATTTGTCCACGCGTCCGAAAGCTAGCTAATGCACCAAAAACCATATTTACCACTGCCCAAGTACCCAAGATGAGCATGCCTTGCTGGTTGTAATCCAAACGGGTTTGATTGATCACTTCCAAATCAGTAAGTCCCTGAGCTCCTGCCGGCAAGGATGCCAAGATTAAAAATGGGAGGATGTAATCCTTAGGGCTGATTTTCATGGATGGTAAACCTGTAATGAGTAATAAAAGTTTGTTAACCAATTGGATACAGAGTCGTCCAAAGCATTTTGATTCCAAAATAGCAGATCAATAAGCCCGCCAAAACTTGTATTACTTTTTTTCCCGTTGGTGATAGGAATCTCCTCAAGCGGCCTGCAAGAAAGGCTTTCAATAGATCTATTCCAAAGATAGTCCCTAAAAGGGATCCGTAAAAAAGGACCCGATCGGAAAACATCCATGCACTTTTAATAGACACCATGCTGGCAATGGATAGCCAAAATAACAAGACGAAGGGATTGATTCCATTAATTCCAAACCCCTTTAAGAAAGCTTTTCGCTTCTTTGGAAGAGGCACTACCTTATTCGGATCAGGTAGGGGTACCTTTTTAACTATAAAATTAATTCCAAAGCCTAGTAATATAAGTCCCCCAACTATTCCGAGGTACCTCTCTGCACTTGGAATTTGAGAAAGAAGGTGAACACCGAGGTATGAAAGTACAACATACACCAAATCACTAAAGAAAACTCCCAAGGCAAGAATCGCTGCTTGCCTAAAACCATGATCCAAACTTGTGGTGAGAAGGGCAAAAAATACGGGCCCAATCATCATGGAGAGTAGCAATCCAAGTTTAATTCCTTCAAAAACAGATTCCGAAATCATTCCAGTCCTTTTTCGCTTATAAATTGCTTCCAACTGGCTGCTCGATCACCTTTAAGTACCCTTGGGAACTTGTTTTGCCCTCCCTCCTTTCCTTGGAGTCGCATCCAATCGTAAAAAAGAGCTGTTGGCACCAGCGTTAAATTCACTTTCTTGAGCGCATGCTTTCGTTCAATTGCATAATCGTCATTCAAGACTTTGAGCTGCTGGTCAATTAACTTGATTAGAATTTTTGGATCAACCACATCATCTGTACCCACATACCAGTGGTGCCCGAACAAAGAATCATGAGGAACTCCCAAAACGGTAAATTCTTTTACCTGAATTGCAAACTTCTCAGAGGCATGCTCAATCGCTTTGTTCATGTTATCCACGGACAAATGCTCTCCACAAAGACTTAAGAAATGCTTTGTCCTCCCTGTAATTACTATTTCTGCTTCTTCCTTGGAAACTATTCGAATCACATCTCCTATCAAATATCTCCATGCGCCCGCGCAGGTAGAAATAAGTAAGGCATACTCTTTTCCGTCTTCGATTTTTTGGAAAGCGAGGGTCTTTGGGTTAGCCAATAAATTTCCTTCCTCATCAAAATTCTCAGAATTGAAAGGGATAAATTCAAAATAAATACCATTATTCAAAACCAAACGCATGGATTTCCGGTCAGGAAGCGCCTGATAAGCAAGGAATCCTTCCGAGGCAAGGTAGGTTTCAATGTAAAATATGGGATGCGCCAAAAGCCTTTCAAATCCTAGTTTGTAAGGTTCAAATGATACTCCTCCATGTGCAAATAGCCTGAGATTTGGCCAGATATCATGAATAGTTTTGAGTTTGTACCGTTCGATGATTTTTTCCAACAGCAATTGTAGCCATGCAGGTACCCCCATTATAATTCCAATATCCCATTCTGGGGCTTTTTCAACGATTTGATTTAGCTTATCCCCCCAGTTGCGATTTTTTGCAATTTTTTTTCCTGGCTTATAAAATTGCTGAATCCAAATAGGAAGTTTACTTGTAGTAATGCCACTCAGATCACCAGAAAAATAGGTTCCATTAAACTGTAAATCCGTACTCCCACCGAGCATTAAAATTCCTTTGCTAAACATTGAGGTGGGCAAATCGTATTTTGAAAGGGTTAAAAGCTGCCTTACACCAGTTTTACGAATAGCCTTAATCATGTCATCGGTCACTGGAATAAATTTGGAAGGAGCACCAGAAGTACCCGAACTCAAGGCAAAATAGTTGACTTTTCCCGGCCAGGTGACATTCTTTTTACCCTCCTCCAATTTGTACCAAAACTCCTCTCGAAGCGAATTGTAATCATAAATGGGAACCTCTTGAGCAAAGGAGGATTTAAACTCTTCCGAACTACCCTTCAACTTCCCTAAAATTTTTTTAAACTGATATTTTTTCCCAATCTCAGTATCCGCTGCCTTCAAAAGCAATTTTTTAAGTTGCTCCTTTTGTAAATCCAAGGGACTAGCGTATTCTTGTTCAAGGCTATCCCGTAGTCTAATGCCTTTTTTAAGTAACTTACTAAGTATAGCCATATCTTTGTTTAAGGAATTAACACCCGCTAAGATCATCAAAATGGACATCAAAGCCAACCTTGAGCAAGTCAAAAAATCATTTCAAAATCCAAGTTGCAAACTGATAGCAGTCAGCAAAACCAAACCTTTGGCTGACCTTCAAGCTGCCTATGCCGCAGGAATTCGCGATTTTGGAGAAAATAAAGTTCAGGAAATTCAGGCCAAGCAACCTGAAATGCCTGCGGATACCCGTTGGCACATGATTGGGCACCTGCAGAGTAACAAGATCAAATACATCGCTCCATTTATTCACCTCATACATGGAGTGGATTCCTTCAAACTCCTGGTCGAAATTGACAAGCAAGGAAAAAAGATCGATCGATCGATTCCTGTGTTGCTTCAAATTCATATCGCAACTGAAGAAAGTAAGTTTGGCTTCGATAAAGATGAACTAGACACCATGCTTTCTAGCACTGAATTCACAAACTTGACCCATATTCAAATTCAAGGTTTGATGGGAATGGCAAGCTTTACTGAAAATCAGGACCAAATTCGAACTGAGTTTAGAGGATTGAAACAGCTGTACGAGGACTTAAAAAAACGTACCCTCCCCTCCTTTGTCAACCTTCATGAGCTGTCCATGGGCATGAGTGGGGATTTCCAAATAGCTCAAGAAGAAGGAAGTACGATGGTCCGCATTGGATCTTCCATTTTTGGAGCTCGAAACTATCCGAATTCATGAACGCAAAACGAATCTTTCAAATCACAGGGATTTCAGGAGCACTAGCAGTGGCTTTGGGAGCCTTCGGTGCACATGGCTTGGAAGCTATCTTGATTGAAAATGGCAGACTTGATACCTTTCAAACTGCCGTGAACTATCATTTCTACCACACCTTGGCCCTATTGGGGATTGGGATTTTGGCTTTGGTCAAACCGCAATGGAAAGGATTTTCATTCACCGCTTGGTGTATGGTCTTGGGAATTTTGATTTTCTCAGGCTCTCTTTATGTGCTTTCCTTGACTGGAATTACTTGGCTTGGCGCAACCGCACCTCTAGGAGGTCTTTCCTTTATTCTAGGTTGGTGTTCAATTGTTTACCTCAGCATCAAAAACCAGTAAGTCTTTGAAAAAAATTCTCCTTGCCCTTCTAGCATTCTTTTGCCTTTGTGGCGGTGCAACTGCACAGGTTACAACCATGGGGATCACGCAATTGGATAGCGCCTTTGGATCTCAAAGTTTCTTTGCTGGACACCTCACCGGCTTTATGCTCTATGACTTGGAATCCAATCAAGTCATATTTGAGAAAAATAGCCACCTCTACCAAATCCCAGCCTCTACCGCCAAATTATTGACCCTCTATGGGGCATTACAGGTGCTTCAAGACAGCACCCAAACTCTCCGATACCTATCTTCAGGAGACACCTTGAAAGTATGGGGTTCAGGTGATCCCAGTTGGAAGTACAAAAATTTTGACCAACCTGATTTTCAAAAAATAATTGGGAACCATGCGGTGGTCCAGTTTTCAGATGCCAACCAAGTATCTCTTGCCTATGGCTATGGCTGGCAATGGGACGATTACAAATTCGATTACGCAGCGGAACGCAGTTCTTTGCCCATCTATGGCAACCTCGTAAACTTGAAAATGGTGGGAGATTCACTGCAGCTTTTCCCAAAAACCTTTCAGCAAATGGTACAAATCAGTCCCAAAAACCTGAAAGAATTGGAACGGGATTTCTACAGCAACACCTACTTATACAACCCCAAAACTTTTTTGGGCCGAGAAAATCAACTCCCATTCCTCGTAGAACCAGCCTTAATTGCTGAGCTTGCCAGTTTGGAAACAGGTGTTCCATGGATTTATCGATCGGATTCCCTTCCTGTGGATCACCAACAGTGGAGAGGAACGATCCTCCCCCCGTTGCTCAAAGAAATGATGCTTTTCAGTGATAATTACCTAGCTGAACAAATCCTGTTGATGACTTCAGACAAGCTATTTCAAACCTTAGATAGCGATAGAGCCATCGATTACCTGTTGAAAACATCCTTCTCAGACCTACCAGATCGACCTCGATGGGTAGATGGTAGCGGTTTGAGTCGACACAATTTAATGACACCAAGATCCTTAGTTCGTGTAGTAGAAAAACTAGAGGAATTGCTTCCTGATGGCCAATTCGAAGAATACCTTGCGGTTGGCGGAAAATCAGGCACACTAAAAAACACATTTCAGGCCGCTCAGCCTTACCTATTTGCGAAAACAGGAAGTATGAGCCACTCCTATAGTTTGGCAGGAATCGTAAAAACTAAATCAGGAAAAAGCTATGCTTTTGCATTTATGAATTCAAATTTCCCATTTCCAGTTTCGACTGTACGAAAAGAAGTGGAAAAAGTAATGCTACAGGTCAGAGATCACTTTTGAAGTAGCCAGCAATTGATTAAGTTGTCCAGAACTTTGATTGCCTAAAAATTGTACCCCCATGAATAAACGAAGTTTCTTGAAGTCCTTAGGCTTTTTGGCAGCCTCAAGCCCCATGCTTGCATTTGATTTTTCAAGGTCAAGTAGTCCCAATCCCCTATTATTGCCCATAGCCTTACTTCGTGGTCAAACAGTTGGGATTATCAGTCCATCGGCAGCTTCCGCAGACCGAATGGAATATACCTTCGCAAAAGAGGCCATGGAGGCAATGGGATTAAAAGTGAAGGTTGGCTCAAATTTTAAAAATCGATTTGGCCATCTGGCGGGAACAGACGAAGAACGTGCTGCAGATTTCAATGCCATGTTTGCAGATCCAGAGGTAAAAGCAATTATCTGCCTACGTGGAGGATCTGGTGCAGCTCGAATCCTACCGCTAATTGATTACGAACAAGTAAAAGCCAATCCAAAACCATTGCTTGGCTATTCGGATATTACTGCATTGCATTGCGCACTTTACAGTCAAACTGGCTTAATTTCATTTCATGGTCCAAACGGATCGGGTAGCTGGAATAGCTTCCATGCCAACCAGTTTCAACAGCTGTTTTTCGACCAAAAGTTGCTCAGCTTCAAAAACGAAGTGACCAAAGGAGATGACCTGGTAGCCAAAGGAAATCGAATTCAAACCCTCACAAAAGGGACGGTAGAAGGTAAAATCTTAGGAGGAAATCTAACTGTACTAACTGCTTTATCTGGAACTCCTTACTATCCTGATTTTCAAGATGCTATTTTGTTTATTGAAGATGTGGGTGAAGACCCATACCGCATCGATCGGATGATGAGTACACTCAAACTCAATGGCACGCTCGGGAAAATAAAAGGCTTCATTTTTGGGCAATGCTCAGATTGCAAACCAGGCAGTGGTTATGGAGCGTTCACCGTTGACCAGATCATGGACCAGTACATTATTCCATTGGGAATTCCAGCCTACTTCGGAGCCATGATTGGACACATTTCGAAGCAATTTATCATTCCTGTAGGTGCTCGTGTACGCTTGAATGCCGATCAAGGAAGCATTACCCTTCTTGAAAAAGTCTTTAGAACTAGCTAAACTCATGTACTCCAATTTTTCATTTCTCCTTCTAGTTTGCATCACAATGTCTCTTTCACAATTTAACCAAGCACAGCAAAAAACCTTGAGCTACCTTGCTTTGGGTGATAGCTACACAATTGGAGAAGGAGTGGATGTCAGCGATCGTTATCCCATGCAACTGGTCCAAGAGTGGAATAAGGCTGCTAAAATACCATTTGCATCCCCACTAATCATTGCAAAGACAGGTTGGACCGTGGATGAACTAGAAGCAGGCATCCAAGCCACTCCTACAGCAGCTGAGGGCTATGATTTGGTCACCTTGCTCATTGGAGTCAACAATCAATATCGAGGTCGGACTGTTGAATCCTATGCCCTTGACTTTGAGAATATGCTTCAGCGTGCTATTGCTTTTGCAAGGGGAAATAAAGCCCACGTCATCGTCCTCTCCATTCCCGATTGGGGAGTTACCCCTTTCGCTATCAGCAAAGGCGTCAACCCAGCTCAAGTATCCAACCAAATAGACGACTACAACGAAACAAAAAAAGAGATTTGCGAAAAGCATGGCATAAAATTCATTGACATCACGGTGGAATACCGAGTAAATGGAGGATTACCTGAAGGGGTGGTTGAGGATCAGCTTCATCCTTCCAAACTCATCTACGGACAATGGATGGGCAAATTGCTCAAAGAGCTCAACACCATGAATTTCTAAAAACAGGCCGGAATTTAATTTTAGAACCAATGAAAATAATTTGCATTGGCCGCAATTATGCAGCACATATTGAAGAATTAAAAAATGAAAAACCCGGACAGCCAGTCGTTTTTCTCAAGCCCGATACTGCCCTTGTGAAGGGAGAATCGCCATTCTACTATCCTGATTTTTCAACGAATATCCACCATGAGATTGAGTTGGTACTCAAAATATCAAAGGAAGGAAAGTACATCCAACCGCAGTTTGCGCACCGCTACTTTGAAGAAATCGGGTTGGGTATTGACTTCACCGCTAGAGACCTTCAAGATCAATGCAAAGCCAAAGGATTGCCCTGGGAAATTGCAAAGGCATTTAATGGATCAGCACCCATTGGGGATTTCAAATCAGTTTCAGAGTTTAGTGACTTAAAGAACATCGACTTCCACCTCGAGATCAACGGAGAAGTCAAGCAAAAGGGAAATACGAGCCTGATGCTCTTTGATTTTGCCACCATCATCTCCTACGTATCTCAATTCTTTACCCTCAAAAAAGGGGACCTCATCTACACCGGAACGCCTGCTGGAGTAGGGCCAGTGCAAACGGGTGACCAGCTGATCGGATTTATTGGAAACGAAAAAATGCTCCATGTTGAAGTTAAGTAAGCTCGCATTTTTTAGCCTTATTTTAAGTATAGGGTACATTTCTACGTGTTGGGGGCAACAAATCCAAAAAGGATACTTCCAATCCCCCGTGAAGCCAGGAGTTCGTAATTACCTTGCCGGCAACTTTTCTGAACTTCGTCCCAACCACTTTCATACGGGTTTAGATTACAAGTTTGGCGGAATCGAAGGCGAGCCCATCTATGCCGTAGCGGATGGCTGGGTCCATCGGATCAAAATTTCTTCCTTTGGCTACGGAAATGTCATTTACCTCAAGCATCCGAGTGGACACATCACCCTTTATGGGCACTTGCGGAATTTCAATCCAGCGCTACATGCTTGGATGAAGAAAAAGATGTACGAGGCCAAGCTAAATGAACTGGAAATAAACTTGAAGGAAGGTGAACTGCCTGTTAAAAAGGGGGAATTGATTGCAAATGGGGGAAACACTGGGAGTTCGGGTGGTCCCCACCTTCACTTTGAGATTCGCGATAGCCTAGATCGTGCAATGGATCCTTTGCTAGCAGGCTATTCCGAAATCCTTGACCGTACCCCTCCTACTCCTCAAAAAATTGCCATTGTACCGCTTGAGTTAGATAGCCGTGTCAATGGAAAATTTCAACGGGTAGAAGTCACACCCATTCTCAGTGGAACGAATTACCGAATTCCAGAAACCATTCAGGTAAGCGGAAAAGTAGGGTTGGAAATCCAAAGCTATGATAAGTTGGATGGAGCTGAAAATCAAAATGGCTTCCCAAGATTTGAAGTTTCGGACGATTCTGGACCACTTTTCAAACTTTTAGTAGATAAAGTGGATTTTAATTTCACGAGGCATTTCTTGCTGCATACGCACCTCAATCGCTTTACCAAGCTCTATCACCAAAAGGATTTAAAGTTTTCGTTTATCACACCCAATTCCCCTGGAACAGGTGCTTTTGAACTGGAAACTGGCAAAAAGAAAAATGTACAACTCAAACTTGTCGATGCTTACAACAATACCCGACTAGTTCAACTCAGCCTTGAAGGTGCAGATTTGGATTCTACCCGTTCGGATGGTGCCGCTCCCCCCAAGGCCCAAGTGAGCTATTACAAGAATATCATGAAAATCAAGGTAGCCCAAAGCAGCAAAGGTGGCCTTGCCAAATTTGAAGTGGGAAATACTTCTTATGAAATTCTTCCTGCCTACCAAGATGCAGCAAGCAGAACCTACCTCTGGGATCTTAGATTTGGCATTCCAAAGAAAATCGACCTCTGTTCAGAAATTTACACGCCTGACATAATTGGGCATTTTCCAGTAGATCGAGAGCATGTACATGCCAACGCTAAACTTCAGATTCGAACCGATTCCAACAGTCTCTTGGAAGATCTGTACCTACGCGTCAGCCATTCCGGAACTGCTACTTCTCCTATCCTTACCCTGGGAGAATCCACTTCTTATCTTTGGAACCCAATTGAAGCTACTTGGGACGTAACCGGATATGCTGGAAATAAAGCCAAAACCAAGGTTTACCAACGAGCTGGAAATGGAGCGCTTAGCTATATTGGTGGTGAATGGATGGGAAATCAAATTCGATTCAAAACCAGAAATTTTGGTAGTTTTGTTTTAGCTGAAGATGCTACCAAACCCAGTATCAGCCCCATTAAAGTAAATGCCCAAGGCATGCGCTTCACGATTAGAGACAACATGTCCGGAATCAAAAGTTTTGAGGCATTTGTCAATGGAGAATGGGTTTGGATGCGCTACGAACACAAACAGGCTGTGATTTGGTCGGAACCGATGAATGGACAATCCCTCAAAGGACCTGCCATCTTAAGAGTGACTGATCAAGCAGGAAATGTGGCAGAATGGCGTGGAACCTTGAATTAATGTTTTTGAAACCTAAACATGAATAAAATGTCCTTAGAAGTAGGCCAAATGGCACCCGATTTTGAAGCAAAGATTGAAACTGGAGCATCCATCAAACTTTCAGACTACCGCGGAAAAAAAGTGATCCTTTATTTTTATCCTAAAGATGCTACTCCGGGCTGTACGGCACAGGCCTGCAACCTTCGGGATAATTACGATGCGTTGTTAAAGGCAGGCTATGTCGTATTTGGCATCAGTTCAGACGATGAAAAATCTCACAAGAAATTCATCGAAAAGCAAAACCTACCCTTTTCCTTGATTGCAGATACTGACCTAAAAGTGCACCATGCCTATGGAACCTGGGTAGAAAAATCCATGTATGGCCGCGCTTACATGGGCACTGCACGAACCACCTTTGTGATCGATGCTGCTGGAAAACTCGCAGAAATCATCGAAAAAGTAGATACCAAGAATCATACAGCACAAGTGCTGAAGTAAAAAGTCACATGAAAAAACAATCCCTACCCGAGCTACAAAAAATCTGTAGCCAACTACGAAGAGACGTCCTACGCATGGTTCATGCCGTGCAGTCTGGCCACCCCGGCGCACCCCTTGGCTGTGCTGAGTATTTTGTAGCCCTCTATTTTGATCAGCTCAACCACAACCCCGATTTCCAAATGAATGGAAAAGGAGAAGATTTATTTTTCCTTTCCAATGGACACCTCTCTGCAGGATGGTATTCGGTACTCGCCCGTAGTGGGTATTTTCCGGTTGCTGAACTAAAAACCTTCCGCAAACTGAATTCAAGACTTCAGGGACATCCTGCCACGCACGAGCATTTACCGGGCATTCGGATCGCTTCAGGCTCTTTGGGCCAAGGATTGTCAGTTGCCCTGGGAGTAGCCCAAACCAAAAAATTGGACAAAGACAGCTCAGTAGTGCACGTGTTGATGGGAGATGGAGAACTGCAAGAAGGACAAGTTTGGGAAGCAGCAATGTATGCTGCGCACTACGGGATGGACAATGTGATTGCCACCGTAGATTACAATGGACAGCAGATCGATGGTCCAACTGTGAAAATAATGGACTTAAAAAATCTCAAAGCTAAATGGGAAGCCTTTGGCTGGGAAGTTATCGAAACCAAAGAGGGAAATGACCTAGCTTCGGTAATTGCTGGTTTGGAAAAAGCCAAATCACTCACAGGAAAAGGCAAACCGATCTTGAACCTACTCTACACTGAAATGGGCTACGGAGTTGATTTCATGGTGGGTACCCACAAATGGCACGGTTCCCCTCCCAACGACGAGCAATTGGCCCTTGCCTTGGGTCAATTGGAGGAAACGCTTGGCGATTATTAATTATCCATTGCAAAACACAAGAAGATGAGCTTAGACTTAAAATATACTTATACCGAAAAGAAAGACACCCGCTCAGGTTTTGGTGACGGATTTTTGGAGGCTGGAAGAAGAAACCCCAACGTGGTAGGACTTTGTGCCGATTTGATTGGTTCCTTGAAAATGGGCGACTTCCAAAAAGAATTTCCTGATCGCTTTTTCCAAACTGGCATCGCTGAGGCCAACATGATTGGACTAGCTGCAGGAATGGCTTTGGGAGGAAAAATCCCCTTTACCGGAACCTTCGCCAACTTTGCTACCGGTCGCGTGTACGATCAAATTCGCCAATCCGTAGCCTATTCCGATAAAAATGTAAAGATCTGTGCCTCACACGCCGGATTGACCTTGGGAGAAGATGGGGCTACCCACCAGATCTTGGAAGATTTGGGGATGATGAAAATGCTTCCCCACATGACGGTAATCAACCCTTGTGATTACAACCAAACCAAAGCAGCTACACTTGCCATCGCAGAATTTGAAGGCCCAGTATACCTCCGTTTTGGTCGTCCAAGCTGGCCTGTATTCACGCCTTCAGATCAGAAGTTTGAAATAGGAAAGGCCTGGAAAATGATTGATGGCAGTGATGTGACGATTTTCTCTACAGGCCACCTGGTATGGGAAGCTGTCGTGGCTGAAGCTATGCTCCGCGAGGAAGGCATCCGTGCCGAGGTGATCAACATCCACACCATCAAGCCTTTGGATACCGAAGCGATCTTGGAATCGGTAAAAAAGACCGGTTGTGCTGTATCTGCCGAAGAGCACCAACTCAATGGTGGCCTAGGTGATAGCATCGCACAAACCTTGATTTTACACAATCCTGCTCCCCTGGAGTATGTAGGTGTCAACGATAGCTTTGGCGAGTCAGGAACCCCAACTCAGCTTCTTGAAAAATACGGCCTAAACGCTGAAAATATCGTTAAAGCCGTTAAAAGAGCAATGGCAAGAAAATAAAAATTGATCCGCTTCGGCGGATCATTTGTTTACACCATGTATAAACGAGCTACCCTACTTCTCTGCCTCCTTTTCGCCTTTGGCTTTTCTGCCAAGGGACAGAGTCCTTCCTTTTGGCTGACCGACCCAAAAGCAGGTGTCCTATTCCAAAAGCAGTCTGAGCCAAGTTCGGGTTCAGTGATACCTTCTGCACAGATCAACTTGTATCCTGATTCCACCTTTCAATCCATGGATGGCTTTGGGTTTACCTTGAGTCAGGGATCCGCAAGCCATTTCTTGGCAATGTCAGATTCGGCTCGAAAAAGTGTGTTGCAGGAATTGTTTGGGTCAGGTGAAAAGGACATCCGAATTTCCTACTTGCGTTTGGCTGTGGCTGCATCCGATCTGAATTCCTTCCCTTTTTCTTACAACGACCTGAAGGACCCCTATGCCACGGATCCCACACTTAGTCAGTTTAGCTTAAGTTACGATACACTAGACGTACTCCCTATCCTACAGCAGATTTTGGCAGTAAACCCCCAAATAAAGCTGATGGCTTCTCCATGGTCTCCTCCTACCTGGATGAAAGACAACAAAGACACAAGAGGAGGATCACTACTACCGGAGTTTGAGGCAAGCTATGCCCAGTATTTGGTCAAATACATTCAAGAAATGGCCAAACGAGGGTTTACAATCGACGCGCTCACCATCCAAAATGAACCCTTGCATCCAGGCAATAACCCTTCCCTATTGATGCTAGCAGATCAGCAAGCTCGGTTTATTGGCAAGCACCTAGGACCTGCTTTTCGACAAGCAGGTATCCAAACAAAAATCATCACCTACGATCACAATGCCGATCGGCCAGATTATCCGATCACTGTCCTCAGCGATCCACTAGCCAATCCATTTATAGACGGCTCCGCTTTTCACCTTTATGGAGGGCAGATCGAAGCCTTATCTGAGGTACATCGCGCATTTCCTGACAAGCACCTCTACTTCACCGAGCAGTGGGTAGGATCCCCTGGAAACCTGGAAGGTGACATTGCCTGGCATGTCAAAAATCTACTGATTGGTGCCCCCAGAAACTGGGCAAAAACGGTGTTGGAATGGAGTATAAGTTCCAATTCGGAACTAACTCCGCATACGGACCGCGGTGGCTGTGACCGCTGCTTGGGCGCCATCACCATTGACGGCGATGCAGTAACACGCAATCCTGCTTACTATGTAATCGCACACGCTAGCAAATTTGTGGATCCAGGATCGCTTCGAATCGGCTCTACCCTACCGGAAGGGCTTCCCAATGTGGCCTTTCTCCGAGCAGATGGCAAAAAAGTCCTGATCGTACACAACGACAGCATGGCTAGCAAACAATTTGAAATTCGTTCAGGCAAGCAGCAATTCAAAGCTTCCCTTCCCGCTGGAGCCACTGGAACTTGGCTTTTTTAATTAAAACTAAATCATACTAAAAAGCCCTTCCTAATCAGATTAGGAAGGGCTTTTAGTTGAAACAGGTTGTTGCTTACACCTTAGGTACTACCCATCCATTGTGGTAGTTGGCCTTCATCAGTTGATTGGCATCTGCTTCGGTAAACATATTTTTTGCAGCATTCCAGTAGACTTTCTTGCCTGTTTTGTAGGCGATATTGCCCATCTGTGCATTGATTGCAGCCACCGAACCGGTTTGAATTCCGCACTTCAATAGCTTGGCATCGTTGGCAGTCATGGCCTCTACAAAGTTGACCGCATGAAGTTCCAATGCGCTA
>Ga0315905_10002678_pt1 | contig 18656 bp, 29 predicted proteins | sample LakEriMetagenome_5_FD_203522 | JGI IMG/M metagenome (GOLD analysis project Ga0315905, IMG submission 203522) | Freshwater fungal communities from buoy surface, Lake Erie, Ohio, United States - Buoy 4 MA121 | ecosystem: Environmental > Aquatic > Freshwater > Lake | place: USA: Lake Erie, Ohio... | reverse complement strand
CTATGACACAGCATAGGAAACACAGAGGTTTCCGCACAGAGCGCGTAGTCGCACAGTACCTATCGACTGTATGGCAAGGCGCATGTGTGGGAAGGGGTAGTGGCAAGGATATTGTCAATGTACCGTTCGATGTTGAAGTCAAAGCCCGCGCTGGATTTCAACCGCTTGCGTACATTAAGCAATTGAAAGCTCGAACAGCCATTTCGGGGGAATTAGGCTTCGGAGTTATTAGACTCAACGGACAAGGTGAAGATGCGCGAGAGTATGCCGCCATCATCCGACTTGAGGATCTCTTGCCATTACTCCAACTTAAATACGGTCATCTTATTAGCGAACCCACAGAGGCAGACATTGACCGCTGTACAGGCTGTGGGTCTTACATGATACAGAGGTGCTTAACATGCCAGCCTATGACTACAAATGCTCACGATGCAATCTTAGTCAAGAGATCTATCACGGATGGCACGATAGACCAGTAATACCTTGCACATACTGTAATGAGCCTATGACTAAGGTAATTGCAGCTAATCCAATACACTTCAAGGGAACAGGATGGGGCAAGGATTGAAGATTGGATCGTTATGCACTGGCTATGGTGGGCTTGACCTAGCAGTCGAGGAACACTTTAACGCCAAGACTGTGTGGTGTGCAGAGTTCGATAAATACGCATCACAGGTCATTGAAAAAAGATTTGGCATTCCTAACTATGGAAACATTAAACAGATTGATTGGGCTTCATTAGAGCCTATTGACATACTTACTGCTGGCTATCCATGCCAGCCTTTCAGCCATGCAGGTTATAGAAAGGGCACAGACGATGAAAGACACATCTTCCCATTCATCTTGGAAGCTATTAGCATCCTTAGACCACGATGGGTTATCTTGGAAAATGTCAGAGGGCATCTCAGCCTCGGACTCAAAGAAGTTCTTGCAGGGCTTACCTCAATCGGGTATAACGCAAGATGGCAAGTTGTACGAGCTTCCGATGCAGGTGCGCCACATCAAAGAGCAAGGCTCTTCATTATTGCCTACCCCAACAGTGATGCATGTGAGGAATCACGACGAACCATTAGAGGTGTTTCAGGCGAGGCAGGAGAGGTCATCTACGGGTCAGATAGGGCAATCTACGGGTGTAGCGATCAGGATGCTAGCAACACCAACGACCAACATAAGTCACACGACAGGCAAGTGCAGGAATTGGGGCGCAGATTTACTCCACGATGTGAAATGCACATGCAAGAGCCGCCAGATGCATTGGATCAAGAAGGAAAGTTAAACGCTGTCTTCGTCGAATACATGATGGGTCTGCCTGTTGGTTGGGTTACTGACACAGGCTTATCAAGGGCTCAACAATTAAAGATGTTGGGTAATGGAGTAGTACCTCAACAGGCTAAGTTAGCCTTAGAGTTATCCACAGAAGTTATCCACAGGGTACATAATTAGGGCGACACGCCCAAGATTAAGCGAGGTGCTTGACATGGTCAGTACGCTATCAGAGCAGAGCCTCTCAAAGGCTCACCGCGAGCGCATTAAGCGCGTAGCTCGCGGGGTGCTAGTAGCTATTGGGATAGCTCTATGCTTCATGCCTGAAGCAGGTGGCTCTAAACCAATGCAATACATAAGCTTTAAGCAGTATGCATTAATCTCATTAGATTATGATTTAGAGCAATACAAATGCTTAGCAATACTCTATGGAAAAGAAAGCGCATGGAATCCTAATGCGCGTAATGGATCACACTATGGAATACCTCAAGGTAGAAGCATCTATCTATCAACACTTAATGGGTATGAACAGATACAATGGGGATTGAGTTACATTACTCATCGCTATGATGCTGATACTTGTAAAGCATTAGATCATTGGAAGGCTAAGGGATGGCATTAGATAAGCTGAACAGCAGACGCTACCGCGAACAGCGTGAGCGTGTGTTCAAGCGTGATGGTCGTGTGTGTCAGATCTGTGGTACAGATGAGGGTGAGATGCACATTGATCATGTGATCCCACGCAAGGTTGGTGGTGGTCATGACCTTGATAACCTCAGAGTGTTATGTAAGTCATGCAACCTACGCAAGGGTGCGCTCAATGATGGGGTTTTTTTAGCACGAGCGGCTACCCCCCCTGTCTTTTCAAGCAATACCTCCCCGATGCAGTCCGAGACGATGCTGGATAGTCCGTTTAAGCACCGACCTAGTCCGAGTCAATGACAGATAAACCCAAGAAGTCCAAAGCCCTACGAGGGGCAACTAAGCCACGGCTTCACAGTCCACTCCTAAAGGGTGAAACCAAGCTTCAGGATGTAAAAGACCTCTGTGAGATCGTCAAGATGCCACTGCTTCCATGGCAGGAGTTTGTGTTGAAGGACATGCTCACTGTGGATAAAAAGGGCATGTGGATTCGCAAGACAAACCTGATTTTGGTGGCTCGGCAGAATGGTAAAACCCACCTAGCGCGTATGCTGATACTGGCTCACTTGATTAAGTGGAATACAAATGTTTTGATCATGTCATCGAACCGCTCGATGGCACTCGACACCTTCAGACAAGTAACTAGCCTATTGGAGACCAATGACCACCTCAAAGGATTTGTTAAACAGATCAGACACGCCAACGGCACAGAGTCAATTGAAATGCTATCTGGAGCAAGGCTTGATGTTGTGGCAGCAACTAGAGACGGCTCTCGCGGTAGATCAGTCAATGGACTCCTCTACATCGATGAAGTTCGAGAGATCTCAGAAGATGGATTTAGAGCTGCAACTCCTACAACTAGAGCTCACCCAAACTCTCAGACGCTTCTTACCTCTAATGCAGGAGACGCTTTCAGCACTGTACTCAACGACCTACGAGAGCGAGCCATTGACTACCCGCCCAAGTCTTTTGGATTCTATGAATACTCAGCTCCGCAATACTGCAAAATAGACGACCGCAATGCATGGGCTATGGCTAACCCATCAATGGGGTACACGATCACCGAAGATGCGATTGAAGAAGCGATTGCGACTTCACCGATTGAAAATACGCGTACGGAGACACTCTGTCAATGGATCGACTCTCTAAGCAGCCCTTGGCCGCATGGCATCTTGGAAGAGACTAGCGATAGCACTCTAGAGATGGCTGTGGGTGCTTATACTGTCTTTGGCTTTGATGTTAGCCCTTCAAGGCGTAACGGCTCACTTGTCGCAGGTCAGTTATTGCCAGATGGCAGGATTGGCATCGGCATTCTAGAGACTTACAGCTCGCAGGTCGCTATCGATGAGCTAAAGATGGCGGCAAGTATAAAGGCTTGGTGTGACATTTATAAGCCGCGCTTAGTCTGCTTTGATAAATACGCAACCCAAACCATCGCAGATCGACTGACTAACTCAGGTGTTGTCTGTGAGGATGTCTCAGGGCAGCAGTTCTATAAGGCGTGTGGAGACTTGCTAGAAGGCTTGGTTAACCATCGCGTAGTCCACAATGGACAGGCTGAGTTCATCCAGCAGATGAATAACTGCGCAGCTAAGGTCAATGACAGCGCATGGCGCATTATTAAGCGCAAGTCAGCAGGCGACATTTCAGCACCTATCGGCATTGCCATGGCTGTGTCAAAGCTTATGATTCCTCAGCCTAAGCCACAGATTTATACTTAGACACGCCCTATCACATTGTCTATTTGCTTGACAAGTGCTACCATTTATGTCTATGGGTCTATTTCGCAAAGCTGAAGCAACATCTAATGAGAATGAGCGTTCATCGCTTAAAGCGCAATACGCCCCTCAGATTTTAGGCGATCAATTCTTGCCTTACAATAACTACTACACAGTCTCCTCAATGGCTCGTCAAGATGCCATGACTGTGCCAGCAATCAAGCGATGCCGCGATTTAATCGCAGGCACTATTGCAACAATTCCACTTGAGTATTACAAGAAGTCTACAGGTGAACACATTGCTGCACCACGTTGGGTCGAACAACCATCACTAAATCAACCACGTTTTGTCACAATACTTTGGACTGTCGATTCGCTTCTTATGTATGGCACAGCCTTCTGGCAGATTAAAGAAACGTATCAAGAAGATGGAAGAATGGCTCGAGCAGAGTGGATTGCTAATACTCGCGTAACATTTGACACAGATTTCCCTTCTACAATTGTTACTCAGTATTATGTTGATGGTGTTCCAGTTCCAATGTCAGGTATCGGATCACTAATTACATTTCAAAAGGATGAAGGTATCCTTAACACTTCTGCTCGTACTATTCAAAGCGCAATAGACATCCACAGAGCTGCTGCTATTGCTGCACAAACTCCCATGCCATCGGGCTACATTCGGAACAACGGAGCTGACCTAGATCCTAAAGAAGTTAGTGGATTACTTGCTGCATGGAAGAATGCACGACTAAATAGAGCAACTGCTTATTTAACATCTACTCTTGAGTATCAACCAACATCTTTTTCACCTAAAGAAATGATGTACAACGAAGCTATTCAAAACTTAGCAACAGAAATAGCACGTATGTGCGGAGTGCCACCTTATTATCTTTCAGCTGATCAAAACACCACAATGACATACGCTAATGTGCAAGACGAGCGTAGACAGTTTATCTGGATGATCCAGCCTTACATTTCTGCTATTGAATCTCGTTTATCAATGGATGACATCTCTACTGCTGGTCACTATGTGAAGTTTGCAGTTGATGACACATTCTTACGCACTAACCCAATGGATCGTTTGTTAGTCATTGAAAAGATGCTGGCACTTGGTCTAATCACTACAGAGCAAGCCATGGAAATGGAAGATCTATCTCCTAACGGAATGGAAGAATAAATGGAAACCTTATACATCGAGGCTTCATCAATTGAGTGCAGCGAAGATCGCAGAGAAATCTCAGGCAAAATTGTGCCAATGGGAACAGGCGAAGTAGGCAATACCAATCTTGGTGCTTATGTCTTTGAAGCTGGATCTATTGAGATTGCAGATCCTTCAAAGATTAAATTGTTATCACAACATGACATGAAAAAGCCAATTGGTCGCATGACAGCTTCAGAAGTTCGCGAAGATGGTTTGTATGCTACTTTTAAATTAAGTCGCAGCACAGGCGGTAACGATGCGCTTGTCATGGCGCAAGAAGGTTTAGTTACAGGTCTTAGCATCGGTGCAGAAGTAATTGCGTCAAAGCCATCACGTAACGGACATACAGTAGTTACAGCGGCTTCCTTAAAAGAGGTCAGCCTTGTAACAGAAGCGGCTTTTAAATCAGCCGCTGTCACAGAGATTCGCGCAGAAGAAAAATCTGTTGTCGAAGAAAACCCAACTACAGAAAGCGAGACAGCCGTGGAAGAAACCACTCCAGCAGTCGAAGCAACACCTTCAGTAGAGGCAGCGGCTGTCGAGGCTGCTCGCCCAACTGTTACAGCAATGTACTACACAACACCACGTATCAATACAGCTCCAGAAGTATTTTTGGAGAACGCAGTTCGCGCACAATTCGGTGATGAGAATGCTCGTCAATACCTACGCGCTGCATCAGACACAGACACAACAGACGTTGCAGGTCTTGTCCCAACACGTCAGCTAACAGAGATCATCAATAACAAGTCTACTTCTGGACGTCCATCAATCGATGCGATTTCAGCAGGCACACTTCCAGACGCAGGATTTAAGTTCCAGATCCCACGCGTTAAGGCTGTTCCAACTGTTGCAGAAACAGCAGAGAAGGCAGCATTCTCAGATACTCAGGTCGAGATCGAGTACCTAGATGTAGATGTGAAGAAGTACGCAGGAATGCAGCTATTTGATGTAGAAGTTCTAGATCGTACATCTCCAGCATTCTTTGCAGAGCTACAGTCACTCATGGCAGATGCTTACGCAAAGGCAACAAACGTTGCAGTTCGCACAGCGATCCAGACAGGCGCATCAGCAGACGGCACAGCAATCACACTTCCTTGGGATGGTGCTGAAATGGCTGGCTTCATTGCTCGCGCATCTGACTCAATCTACACAAACACACTTCGCTTTGCACAGAGCGTAATCGTTTCACCTACACAGTGGTCAAACATCATGGGAATGGTAGACGGACAAAACCGCCCTCTATTCATCGCATCACAGCCACAAAACGCAGCAGGATCAGTTTCACAGAGCCTACGCGGATCTCTGCTAGGTCTTGATCTTTATGTCGATTACTCACTAACAGGTGTAGCAGACGGATCAATCATTGTAGTAAACCGCGACTCATACACATGGTACGAGTCACCACGCCTACAGCTACGCGCTGACAAGGTTGGTACAGGTCAGGTTGAAGTCGGATACTACGGCTATGGCGCAATCGCCACAAAGGCAGCAGCAGGCGCGTTCAAGTTCAACAACGCAGCATAAGCTAGCCCACTAAGTACGCTCTGAGGGGTAGTAGCCCTCTACCCCTCAGAGTCTTTAGAAAGGAAAACATGGCACTCACAACAGTCGCAGAACTCCGCAGCACTTTAGGCGTAGGCACTTTATATAGTGACGCTACCCTTCAATCTGTGGCAGATGCCGCGGATGCTGTCCTTATTCCAATGTTATGGGCTCCAAAATGGTTTTCAGTTGCTCATGGCAATGTAGTAGGCACAGGCACTTTATATTTTAACGATAATATTCTTGATACTTTTTATGTTGGTCAAAGCGTAACAATTGCTAATTCAGGTGCTTCTTACAACGGCACTAAAACAATAACAGCAGTAGGCGAATATTCAATCAGCGTAGCAACCAATCACACTGTTGCTCAGGCTTATCACCCAATTTTTCCTTATGGCACTGTATCGACTACAACATACACAGACTGGACTACTGACGAAAGTATCCAGAACGCAGCTCTTATGATATCTGTTGAAATCTGGCAAGCGCGCACAGCCACCCTTTCAGGCAGTAACGCAGTCGATTTCCAGCCAAGCCCTTACCGAATGAGCGCACAGCTTCTCGCTAAGGTGCGAGGATTGATTGCACATGCGCTAGACCCTCGCTCAATGGTGGGCTAATGCCTCCAGTAGCGATAACTACACTCCGCACTACTTTAGCCACCGCGCTAGTAGATAACACTAAATACCAAGTCTTTGCCTTTCCACCTGCAACAGTCCTTGCTAACTCTGTGATTGTTTCTCCAGATGATCCTTATTTAACACCTAGCAACAATCAACACATCACCATTAGCCCTATGGCTAACTTTAAGATTATTATGACTGTGCCTTTGTTTGACAATGAAGGAAACCTAAACGGCATTGAAGATACTGTCTGTGGCGTGTTCGCTAAGCTTGCAGCATCATCTCTGGTCTATAATGTAAGCGCAATCAGCGCACCAAGTATTCTCAACGCTGCATCGGGTGACCTACTCAGCTGCGAGATGTCCGTATCAATCCTTACGAGTTGGAGTTAAAATGTCCGAGTGGGAAAAAGAAAACGAAGCCTTCCTGATCAAGATCGGGCAGGTAGCACCAGCAGTAACAAAGCCAGCAACTACTAAGAAGGACGAGGAATAATCTCATGGCTGTATTTCTAAATAACAATGTAGGTGTGAAGATTAACTCAGTCGATCTTTCAGACCATGTAACAGCAGTAACAATCAACCGCGTATTTGATGAGCTAGAAGTTACCGCAATGGGTGACTCATCTCACAAGTTCGTTAAGGGTCTAGAGTCATCAACAGTGACAATCGACTTCCTAAACGACACAGCAGCAGGTAATGTACTGGCAACACTACAGGGCGCATGGGGAACAACAGTCACAGCTGTATTCCTACAGACAAAGGGAACAGCAGTATCTGCAACGAACCCTTTGTACACCGTTTCTCTGTTGATCAACAACACCACAGATATTAATGGTGCTGTTGCTGACATCGGCACACAGTCAATCACATTTACTGCTAACTCAACAGTTGCAGTAGCCACTACAGGCACATTTTAAACAACTAACAAAGGGGCAAGCTCATGGCAAAACTAAAGATAGTTCGTACAGATGGAAGCGTATTAGAAGGCGAGATCACTCCAGCAGTGGAGTACTCATTTGAGCAATACGCTAAAAAGGGCTTCCATAAGGCGTTCCGCGATGAAGAAAAGCAGAGCGATGTCTATTGGTTAGCATGGGAAGTAACACGCAGGTCAGGTGAAACTGTTAAGCCTTTCGGGATGGATTTCATTGAGACACTAAAAAGTGTCGAGGTGCTTGATTCAGACCCTTTAGCTTAAAGCGCGATCTTCCATTCACCTATCTAATCGCTAGGCTAAGCATTAGATTGGGAATCGCGCCACAGCAGTTATTAGATCTAGATAAGACCATGCTCGATGCATTAGTGCAAGGGCTCAAGGATGAAGCGAAAGAGGTGAGCGATGCAAGTAAAAGTCGAAGGCGTTAAACAAACTCGCAAAGCCATTAGACAGTTCGCTCCAGACCTAAACAAAGAGCTTAATACTGAATTAAAAAAAGCACTTGCACCAATCGCAAAAAAAGCCCGTGGCTTTGCTCCTGCTAATTCTCCTATGTCTGGATGGGCTTGGGGATCATCTGTAGAAGGTGGTTTCCCCGCTTACAATTTTGGCACTATTAGATCTGGTATCGGCTTTAGCACAAAGCCAGGGAAAACTACTCGATCAGGTTTTACATCTAATGCCAAGATTTTTAACAGATCTTTTGCGGGTGCTATCTATGAGGTTGCTGGACGAAAAAATGAGCAAGGTCAAGAATGGGTAGGACCTAAAGCAGGTGGCACTTCTAAAAAAGTAAGCCGCTCGGTGAACCCTAGAGCAGGTGCAACCTTTATTGAGAACCTTCCAGATTTAGTAAATAGTTCTAAAGGTCGTGGTCGTTTGATCTACAGAGCTTGGGCGGCAGATCAAGGCAAAGCCAATGGAGCGGCTATTAAAGCGATTGACAAAGCCGAGCGAGCATTCATGCAACGAGCACAAAGCGAAACATTTAGGAGAGCCTCATAATGCCAGATATTAATATAGGCTCCAAGTTTGATGCTAAAGGTTTTAAGCAAGCCGAAACAGCAACCGACAAACTAGGCAAGCAAGCCAAGAAACTCGCAGGTGCTTTAGGTCTGGCTTTTGGCGGTCAGGCGATTTTGGCTTTTGGTAAAGCTGCAGTCAAGGCAGCAGCAGCCGATGAAAAAGCACAGAAGCAACTTGCACTGGCTCTTAAAAATGTCGGACTAGGCCGAGATGCTGCATCTTCTGAGGATTACATCCAGAGATTACAAAGCGAGTTGGGCATTCTTGATGACAAGTTACGCCCTGCATATCAGACTCTTGCAGTGGCCACTGGCAACACAGCCGAGGCTCAAAGACTTCTTAATCTTTCGTTAGATATCGCGGCCTCAACTGGCAAGGACTTGGGCTCAGTTACATCAGCCCTCAGTCGTGCATATTTAGGAAATAACACTGCACTATCTAAACTCGGTGTAGGTATTTCGAAGGCTGATCTAAAGGTTGGCAAGTTTGAGGATATCATCGCTCAACTTGAAACAACATTCAAAGGAGCAGCAACACAGTCTGCTAATACCTTTCAAGGTTCAATCGATAAGTTAGCAGTTGCATCTGCTAATGCTTCTGAAATTATCGGCACAGGTTTAATCGATGCTCTTAAAGGATTAGGCGATCAGGATTCAGTAGATAACTTAGCAAGTGCGATGGAAAAGACAGCAATATACATCGCAGATGTAATTCGTGGCGTGGGGATACTTACAGAAAAGTTAAAAGGGTTGCCGGGTGTATCTGGCTTAAATGTCGGAATGATTCCTATTCTTGGTACTTATCTACAAATCTTAAGAGATATGGGTAAGGTAGCTGCTGGCAGTGGTATTGATGCTCAAGGATTAGCCCACTTAGCAGAACTTCAATCTGCTTATGTAATTAAAACACTTGAGGCTAAAAAGAAACTTACTGCTCTAGAAGCAAAAGCATTAAAAGATGCCAAGTTAAAACTTGCGACTGATAAGGCTAACCTTGCTCTCGGCAAGGGGCAAGAAGTTTTCGACATGGACAAGATCCAGAATGCAGCAGCTCTTAAGAATCAAGCTGAGCAACTAGCCAAGTCCACGACTGACACACAAAGATTACAGATTGCTAATGACACTGCTCGCCTAAATGTAAAGCAATCTATCTCAAACTTAGAGGATGCTATTGCTGCTAAGGATGAGGCAGCAATCGTTAAAGCAACCGAGAAGCTAAACGCTGACCTTAAGATACTCGGTGCTCTTACTAACCAAGACTTAAAGCTAAAAGATATTAAATCAATCCTTGAAGGTCTTAAGCCAGCCGAGTTAATCAACCAAGCCAACCTAGATGAGGCTTTGCGTAAGATCCGTGAGATGCTCAACTTGCTTGCTCAAGCTAATACAGCAAGCAAGGCAAAAGTACCGACAAGCGGATCGCTAGGCTCTGGCATTCCAGCAGGAGATTTCATCGCGCCTATCTCAACCGCAGGAGGATCTATCGCAGCCATATTAGAATATGCAGATGCAGCAGCAGCTCGCGCTAATGCTTTTGCAGATCTTCTGGACATGGACACAGCTGCTAAGACTGCTGCATTACAGACTAGCCCTAACTACGATAACTCAGGCGCACTACAGTCTTTCCGCCAATCAGAGGCACGGGCGGCAACGGTAAACATTTACGCTAACACAATAGCTAACCCTGACGAGCTAACTAACCTCATCCAGAATTCTTTAATTCAACTCAATCGCAGAGGTGACTCACTAGTACAGGCTGGCACTCTGTGACCAGACCAGTCATTAATGTAGTCATTGATTTCTCCACAGGAGCTTCATTCGGCTATCCGTTCATCCTTGACTCATCAACTCTAGACGGAGCAGATGTCCTCTCAGATAGCCCTGCAAGCCTTGTTGTCGATGTCTCTAGCCTTATTGACTCAGTGCAGACTAATCGAGGCAGACAGATCTCAGCAGAAGTTTTTCAGACTGGCACAGCTTCAGTCCGCATCTTAGATCAGAATGGTGACTTCAACCCGCAGAATCCAGCATCGCCTTATTACACCTATCTAAGCCCTATGCGCAAGATGACTATTACTGCAACTTACTCAGGAGTAACTTATCCAATCTTTGCAGGCTATATCACTGGGTATAACACATCGACACCTAAGTTCAATGGTGACATTGTGTACACGACAGTTACAGCAGTCGATGGCTTTAGACTATTCCAGAATGCACAATTCTTTGGTGTAGTTGGTGCAACAGCAGGTGAGACCACAGGCTCACGCATTGGCAAGATCCTAGACACTATCGGCTGGCCTCTAGCCCTGCGCGATATAGACACAGGCCTTACGACTGTACAGGCAGATCCAGCCACACAGCGCACAGCACTAGGAGCTTTGCAGACTGTTGCTACTACTGAGTATGGTGCTATCTACATGGATGCACAGGGTCGATGCGCTTTCCAAGATCGCAATGTTACAGTCGGTACAATCGCTGGCACACCTATTGTCTTTAATGATGACGGCACAGGCATTGGCTATTTCGATGTCAAGTGGGTCTTTGACGATACCCAGATCTATAACCTAGCAACTGTCACCCGCACAGGAGGCACAGTCCAGACGGCAAGCGATGCTGCCTCTATTGCTAAGTACTTTACTCACAGCTATAACCAATCTGGTCTCCTCATGGAAACAGATGCAGAGGCTCTAGATTACGCACAGGCTTTTATTGCATCTCGTAAAGAGACTTCAACTCGCGTGGATGAGCTGACCCTAGATCTGCAGCAGGATGACTACACGGCTGGCACTGTTGCAGCTTTGACGATGGATTTCTTTACTCCTGTCAGTATTACTACGACCCAGCCTAATAGCACCACGCTATCTAAAACAGTGCAGGTATTTAATGTTGCCCACTCAATCACACCTAACTCGTGGAAAGTGCGCTACGGCACAGCAGAGCCGATCATCGATGGTTTCATCCTTGACTCGTCTTTATACGGTATTCTAGACACTAGCGTTTTCAGTTACTAAGGAGCATCATGGCAACAGGTTTCCCATTTAGCACAGGTCAGGTCTTGGCAGCAAGCCAGATGAACGGACTCACATCCTTCACCATTGGCACAGCTAACACAGCCGACTACACAGCAGTCTCTGCTGATCAGTACCAAGTGCTAGAGATCATGAACAAGGCAACAGCGATTGCCTTCAGGATCCCTACTAACGCATCTGTTGCTTTTCCTATTGGTACTGTGCTAACTGTGCTTAACATTGGCGTGGGAGTCTGCACAATTTCAGCTGTAACATCTGGCACTACTACAGTCCTATCAGGTGGAGCAGTAGCAGCTGCTCCTACCCTTGCACAGTATAAGTCAGCCGCTTGCATTAAGACTGGCACAGACACTTGGTATGTGGTGGGTGGAATTGCTTAATTCAATTGTTGCTCTTTTAGAGTCTGGTGCAAGTGGTGGTGGTGCGGCTTTTGAGTCTATTGCTACTGCCACAGGCACAGGGTCATCTGGAACAATTACCTTCTCCAGCATCCCTAGCACTTACGCTTCACTACACATAAGAATGTTTTCAAAAGACAGTTCAAACAATCAAAACGGAATTAGATTCAATTCTGATAGTGGCTCGAATTATGCTACGCATTGGTTACTTGGTGATGGCTCGACTGCTTCTGCTGCTGCATTAACATCTACAAACAGAGTTTCCTACATTGGGCAATCTGTTGGCACAACATCTATTGGTGGTGTTTCCATTATAGATGTGCACGATTACGCCAGCAGCACAAAGAATAAAACTGTAAGAGCATTAACTGGTTGGGATACTAATGGTTCAGGAGAAATAAGATTAACTTCTGGCCTATGGTTAAACACCGCTGCAGTTACATCTCTCAGTATAATAAATCTTGGTGATAATTTTGCTACATCAACTGTTATCTCACTATACGGAATCAAGGGAGCGTAAATGCCAGCAACATACGAGCCAATCGCTACCACGACATTAGGCAGTGCAGCAGCATCTATTACCTTTTCAAGTATTCCTGCAAGCTGGACAGATTTGAGATTAGTCTGGACTGGTACAAGTACAATTAATACTGTGTCAATGCGCTTGCGCTTTAATGCAGACTCAGCGACAAACTACTCTAACACTAGTCTTTTTGGTGATGGTTCTGCTGCTGGATCTGGTAGGAACACCAACCGCTCACAGATAGATCTGCCGCCTACAGGTGGTGTTTCTACGACTGTGCCAACCTTTATTACTGTTGATGTTTTCTCTTATGCTGGTTCTACATTTAAGACAGTCCTTGCGACTGGTTCAGATGATAGAAATGGCTCAGGCTATGCCACAAGAGATGTTGGTCTATGGCGTTCTACATCTGCAATTACCGAACTTGCATTGTCTGTATCTTCAGGCAACTTTGCTATTGGCACTACCGCGACTCTGTATGGGATAAAAAATGCCTAGTACCTACACACTAATCGCATCTAATACGCTTAGCTCATCTGCTGCATCTGTTACCTTTTCTAGCATACCTAATACGTTTACTGATTTGGTGTTGAAGGTAAGTGCAAGGGGTACTGTTGCAGGAACTGTTTCTTTTATTATCAGACCAAACAGTTCTTCTGCTAGCGAGTATTCGCGAACAGCCTTGTTTGGAACTGGCTCAAGTGCTGGTTCTTTTAGAAATTCTAATTCTGGTGCTTTATTAGCCTATGCTAATCCATCAGATAGTACTGCTTCTACTTTTAGTTCAATAGAATTTTATTTTGCAAACTACACAGCATCAACTACTAAACCAATTTCTTCTATTGTGATGATGGAAAATAATGCGACTGCTGCTGAAATGTATGTTTTGGCGCAACTTTGGAATAACACAACAGCAATCTCTTCTTTATTGATTGATGCAAGCGGTAGCGGTGGCAACTTTGCATCAGGCTCATCATTCTTTCTATACGGCATCAAGAACTCATAAGGAGCAACAATGACAACAGCAATCGAAATCAACTGCGAGACAGGCGAGGTCATCGAACGCCCTTTAACGGCCGATGAGATCGCAGCCAATGAAGTGGCACAGGCACAGGCAGAAGCAGCACAGCACGAAGCAGAGGCAGAAGCAGCAACTAAGGCTGAGGCTAAGGCTGCACTACTGGAGAAGCTTGGCATTACCGAAGATGAAGCGAAGCTTTTACTTGGATGAAGGTAAAACTCTCTAGAGCTGCTATCCAATTAAGAGAGCAGATAGATGACTCGTTCCCAGATCGTGACCGCACATCGGATGGTTGGATCGGTGATACCCGACACGCTGCTCGCAAGTCAGATCATAATCCTGATGAGCAGGGCTGGGTACGCGCCATTGATGTGGACAAAGACTTATTCAAGGGCGGAAAGCCAGACATCATGGGAGATCTTGCTGATCAGCTTCGTACCTTGTCCAAGTCAAAAGCAGACAAGCGTATTAGTTACATCATTTACGATGGACGAATCTGCTCCAGCATCCTTAACTGGAAGTGGCGCAAGTACACAGGGGCTAACAAACACTCTAAGCACATGCATGTTAGCTTTAAGAAAGAAGCTGACAATGATGGGGCTTTTTTTCAAGTATCTATGTTAGGAGCATCTAATGGATAATCTACTTCTCATCATCGCAGGTATTGCAGGCGTTGCACTACTGCCAGCACTACGCACAGCTATTAAGTCATATCGCGCCCGTAAGTCAGCAGGTGACATCATTGTTGATGCGCTAGAAGCGGCCATTGACGAGGTAGATAAGAAGTGACACAAACAGATTTCTTTCAGCTCTACATAGCCACGCTAGTAACACTCGGTGGCTTGTCGGGCTTTGTCATTACTCATTTACTAACAGAGATTAAGCGACTCCACTCGCGTGTCGATGAGATCTATAACATACTTCTAGAGAGATAATTTTCTCATGGCAAGAAAAAAAGTAATAGATCTAGATACTTACAGCGCACTCGATGCTTGGGCTATTAGCTTGCAGGAGATGTATCGGGCATTACGCAGGGCAGGCTTTGATGTCGATTTAGCATTGGCAATTATCGTTGAGCCTATGTCGTATCCGCGCTGGATCTTGCCAGAGCCAGTTGAGCCAGACAGGCTAGGCGATTACGAAGATGAGGATGACGATTAAGCGAATCGTAGTCGTGTCCGATCTTCAGGTTCCTTACCATGATCGGGTAGCCACTCGTAACCTTGCTAGTTTCATTACAAAGTTTAAGCCAGACCAAGTTGTCACTATTGGCGATGAGATCGATCTTCCCCAGATAAGCAAGTGGGAAGAAGGGCGGATGGGCTCTTATGCTCAGACCCTAGACGATGATCGCAATGAAGCTGTGCAGTTACTCTGGGAGTTAGGCGTAACAGATTGCATCCGTAGCAATCACACAGATCGCCTGTATAACATTATTATGGCTAAAGTGCCTGCATTCGGTGCACTGCCAGAGCTGCGCTTTGAGAAGTTTATGAAGTTTGATGAACTAGGCATAACCTTCCATAAGAATCCAATGCCTATTGCACCTAACTGGATTGCTGTGCATGGAGACCACACACCCATCAAGCCACAGGGGGGCTTATCAGCCCTAGAAGCGGCTCGTAGGCATGGTAAGAATGTTATCTCAGGTCATACCCACAGAGCAGGGCGTTCGGCCTTCTCAGAGGCCTCTGGAGGCCGTATAGGGCGCGTTTTGCATGGTGTCGAGGTAGGCAATTTAATGGACTTTAAGCAAGCTGCTTACACTAAAGGCGTGGCTAATTGGCAACAGGCATTTGCCATTATCTATGTGAACAAGGCTAAGGTGCAGGTAGATCTTATTAACATTGAAAAGGACGGCACATTTATCGTGGCTGGAAAGTCCTACGGCAGACCTAGATAATCGTTATCGTTTCGTTATACAAATGTCCGCGATTTTGTCGGGTGGGCATGAGACTCTAATCTAGTAAGCCAGTCGAGGGCACTGGATGCAGATAGGTAGAACATGAACTCAATTACAATCATTGGGATTATTGGCTTATTTTTGGTCACTAATTTCATCTGGTATTGGCAAGGCTACAAAGATGGCAGGCGAGAAGGCTGGCACAAAGGTCGCAGCTTAGCCCGTTCGTTGGCAGATCATGCGAGCTAATGAAATCCTACTCACAGCCACAGACACGATCCGTGACCGTGGGCTATCGTACGGTCATCCTGCGGATAACTTGCAGCACACAGCGATGCTCCTTAGTGCATACCTACAAACACCAATACACGACTATCAGGTGGCAGGGATCATGGTCTTGGTTAAACTTGCAAGGACTAATCAGTCAGCCCAACACATCGACAACTGGGTCGATCTATGCTCATACGGAGCACTAGCTGGACAACTAGCGACAGAGGAGAACGATCTTTATGTTTAATCTAGCCGATTATGAGCCAGTGGAGGTAAGACTTGAAAAGTTTATTAAGGACTATCCATCATTCCGCATTGCAACAGAGCTTGAAGTGGTCGAGGCAACTCGATACATTGTTAAGGCGTATCTATTTAAGGATGCTAGCGATGGCGTTGCGTGGGCAACGGGATACGCTGAGGAGACAGTGTCTAGTCGCGGTGTTAATCAGACTTCAGCATTGGAGAATTGCGAGACTTCGGCAATCGGCAGAGCACTTGCAAATGCAGGTTATGCGCCTAAAGGAAAGAGACCAAGCCGAGAAGAGATGACTAAGGTCGTTGCTACAAAAGTAGTAAAGCCACCAGTCCAAGATGTTAAAGCAGACGATCAGGACTACTGGACTACACCTGTTGGAGAGTATCGGGGCGTAGTAGATGCACCTGTGACACTTGAGAAGGCTATGGAAAATGTAGCTGCAATCATGGGAACAGGTGAGGCAGTAGAAGCACCAAGCTGCGAGCATGGACATATGCAGTGGCGCGAAGGTGAAAAGAATGGCAAGGCATGGGGTGGCTACTTCTGTAACACAGCGATCTCATCGGCACATAGATGCCCTACCAAGTGGTACACACTGGGATCAGATGGAAAGTTCCAACCACAGAAGGCGAGAGTTTAATGGGTAACATCGGAATTAGAATAAATGGTGAATGGGTTGATTTAATGTCAGCCTTCGTACCATGTCAGTTATGTAATGAGCCAGTTCAGATAAAGAATCTGGTGGATCTGTCTCAGGATGCAGTCAATGGCACGGTATCTTGGCAATGCTTGAAATGTAGTACCGTCAATGGCTGAGTTTCCAGAGATTTATAGATCGCCAGTTGATCGGCATGTGTACAGCTTTAGCGGTTATGCAGGTGTTGAGAACTGTTCAGATTGTGATGCATTTACACAGGTCAATGAATATGATCGTATTCATGATGGTGCTGTCTTATTCTTTTGCAACAGATGTGAGAACAAGCATCACCTATGACACAGCATAGGAAACACAGAGGTTTCCGCACAGAGCGCGTAGTCGCACAGTACCTATCGACTGTATGGCAAGGCGCATGTGTGGGAAGGGGTAGTGGCAAGGATATTGTCAATGTACCGTTTGATGTTGAAGTCAAAGCCCGCGCTGGATTTCAACCGCTTGCATACATTAAACAATTAAAAGCTCGAACAGCCATTTCGGGGGAATTAGGCTTCGGAGTTATTAGACTCAACGGACAGGGTGAAGATGCGCGTGAATATGCCGCCATCATCCGTCTAGAGGATCTCTTGCCACTACTCATATTAAAGTACGGTCACCTAGACAAAGAACCCACAGAGGCAGACATTGACCGCTGTGAAGCATGTGGGTCATACATGATAAGGAAGTGTCTAACTTGCCATCCTACGACTATAGATGTCTTAAATGTAATCTCACGAATGAGATCACCCATGGATGGCACGATAGACCAATGATCCCATGTACTTACTGTAATGAGCCTATGACTAAAGTAATTACAGCTACACCCGCACATTTTAAGGGCAAAGGATGGGGTAAAGATTGAAACTATTAGATCTATTTTGTGGAGCAGGCGGGGCTAGTGAGGGTTATGCACGGGCTGGTTTTGAGGTTACTGGCATAGATGTTAAGCATGGCAAGCGTTACCCATTTACTTACATTCGTGGCGATGTGCGTGATTACCTTAATGCTGACTTCCTGTCAGAGTTCGATGTAATTGCAGCTAGTCCTCCATGTCAGACACACTCAGCAACTAAGCATTTACGCAATGCACAGGGCAAGTCCACCACCAAGATAGACATGATCCCAGAAGTGCGTGATGCATTGATTGCTTCAGGTAAGCCTTATGTAATTGAGAATGTACCGCAATCGCCTCTTATTAACCCTGTACAGGTCTGTGGCAGTGCGTTTGGATTAAAGGTACGCAGACACAGGCTATTCGAGTCTAATGTGCCTCTGAAGGGCACAGATTGCCATCACAAGCAACAGGGTAAGCCAATAGGTATTTATGGTTCTATGCGTGATGAGATTCCCAATGGTGGACACACAGCTAAGACAATGTCTGAAGCACATGAGGCTATGGGCATTGATTGGATGATCTGGGGCGAATTAGTAGAGTCTATTCCACCAGCTTACACACATTACATAGGGCAACAGTTATCCACAGAAGTTATCCACAGGGGGTTAATTAATGCAGACACGCCCAAGATTAACGCTGTTGCTTGACATGGTCGGTACGCTATCACAGCAGAGCCTCTCAAAGGCTCACCGCGAGCCCCTTAGGGGCGTAGCT
>Ga0315905_10002677_pt1 | contig 18657 bp, 14 predicted proteins | sample LakEriMetagenome_5_FD_203522 | JGI IMG/M metagenome (GOLD analysis project Ga0315905, IMG submission 203522) | Freshwater fungal communities from buoy surface, Lake Erie, Ohio, United States - Buoy 4 MA121 | ecosystem: Environmental > Aquatic > Freshwater > Lake | place: USA: Lake Erie, Ohio... | reverse complement strand
GCCATCAAGCGTAGTCAGCGGTCCTCGCTGAGACTGAGCCATGCAGCCTGGCACTGCGTGCCCAAACCCCGAGACTCCCCCCGAAGCTGCTGGTCCGCCACCAACGAGACCACCTGCCTCTTCTCCGACTCCTGCAAGAACCGTCGCCTCCAAAACCTCCCTCACAGCTCGTGCGCGCTCTCTGGTTGTTGCCAGCCCACGCCGCGGCGCAGCCGCTCCTTCCCGGCAGGCAGAGACCGCCGTCCTGCTCTCCCGCTCACGCTAGTACGAGCGCAATGGAACCCAAGGAAGAAGTGCAACGTGTACGACACAGTCAGTAAGGTGTGAAGACGCGGGCGATCAAGGTGTGCAGATGCGGGCGAGCAAGGTGTGAAGACGCAGGCGAGCAAGGTGTGAAGACACGGGTGTGCACACGCGGGCGATCAAGGTGTGAAAACTCGGTCGATCAAGGTGTGCAGACGCGGGCGATCAAGGAGTGAAGACACGGGTGATCAAGGTGTGAAGACGCGGTCGAGCAAGGTGTGAAGACGCGGGCGAGCAGGGTGTGATGACGCGGGCGCTATGTGTGTTCTGTATTCGTGTTATTTGTGCTGCATATTGTTGTTTATTGCACACCAGTGGGGGGTTGGTGCGCGAAGAGTCCCCAGTTTTCTTGTCTCCTGAGAAGGTTCTTGAAACTTGATGGTTTGACCGAAGAGGGTAAGTGTGATACAGTGTGACGTGACAGAGTCCGCCATACTGGGTGGTTGGTATCGTGGGGTCATGGTACGCGTGTGAGAGATAAAAAGAGATAAAAAGAAGGTCGGTTTCATGAGGGTTTTCCGACTGAATAAAAGCTTAGTTTGCTCTTGTCCCCATGTCCGTCGTTGTTCACCGCATCGTCAAGTCGTGCGAGAGGATGGCTCTGGTTCCGTCTCCGCACACATATCACTCGGGAAACCATTTACGGGCAATACCATCTACCCAATCACGGTAGGCAATGCTCCTGTACATGATCCAGCGTCCATTGCCTCTCGACAGTGTTGTTCGGCATTCCTCTCAAAATCCAAAAAAGATGACCTTTTCATATACATACTCTCTTTGTACTGATATATAGGCTATTGAAGATGACGAGCAATTGCTGGACAAGTACAAAAAAGCAGTGGATCTTGTCTTGGTGTTTTGCAACCTACACAGACTCACATCTTCACTTGATCATGGCACGACTGTTGCGCAAATAAGCAACTTTGGCTACTAGAAGTTCACGGGGCAAGAAACGCCCATCTTGCCCGTTGAAGATGCAGAGATCTTCGGCAAAAAGAATACCCTGACCTCCAACAAGAAAAGGGAGTCAGACTCTGACACGGGTCCTGCTGCGCGAGATGGTGCAGAGTCTCGAGCCTCCGAGTCACACGGTGTGAGACGACCACGACAACATCTGACAGATGGAGCTACGGACTATGCCTTGGGGGGCGCCGACGATTCCTCCGGCGTCGGTTCCGCATCCGATAGCTCATGAAAAGTTGCAACTGCACAGGTGATTTTCGCTTTCTATATAAAGCGCGTTGCTAAGGTGCCCAGAGCTGAATTCCTCCCGCAATACTCCACTAGCCCCGTGCGGAACGCTTTGCGCGATTCGGTGTTCACACACACACACACACACACATACAGACAGACCGACTGACATACAGACAGAAAGACAGAAAGACAGAGAGAGAGAGAGAGAGAGAGAAGATGAGAATCAGTGAAAGCGAAACAAAGCTGATCCGCGTGCGCACATATATTTATATACACTTATGTCTATGTGTATGTGTTGGCACAAACACACACTTGAATACATACAAAAACTAAACCACGTGCGTGTATACTGGCTCGCAACGCAACACCCACCACCGAGCAGACGTCCTGGGTCTGCGGCACTAAGCACGAGGATCCTGACTGCGGCTAACTGTGTGTGAGGGAACGTTGGGAGGTGGTGGAGATGGAGCAGATTATAGGAAGAGGAGGAGGAGGAGAGGGAGTGGAGGGTTATAGGAGGAAGAGGAGGGGATCATACCACCTCGTTCATTGCTAGGAGGTTGACGCTGGGCCCGATGGCGCGGGAGATCGTGGGCTTGGCAGGGGAGGAGAGGAGGGGGGGCAGCAAGGAGGGGCATCAACGTTTTTGGAGAAGGAGGTAGCTGCTGCTTAAGGGTCAACCAAGACCTTGCCTGGCCCCGTAAGTGGCTTTGACCCCGGTCCCCGGCGATGACCTCCAACTTGAACCCGAATATATTTCAAACTTGGTTCACATTTTTCTTATTTGAGGGTCAACTTGACTCGGAACCATGACCGTGACCTTGGGAAAACTGGGCTGCAGGGGCTTCCCACGCGGGTGACTCTTTTTCTCTGGGCCTTTAGCCGACAAAGGGCTACTGGGGTCACGGTCCCCCTATTCACAACATGGGATCCTGTAGCAGGCTCGGGGAGAGCCCCAATACCTGGAAACATTTCGGGCCGGAGCCGACCCAGGAATAATACTCAGTGTTCTCGTAGCGCAGTTGGAAGGCCGCCGCCTGGGCAGCGATGGATTCTGGGACAGGGATTACGGGTGGGGGGTTGGGTAGGTCGCCCTTTTGGCGCACGTCGGAGGAGTTCTGTACGGTACGGAACTCAGCTCCGACGGTGACCTGAACTTTGAAAGAGAGTTGGTTTATTTTGTTTTCCAACTAAACACTCAACACACACCTTGTCCCAGCCGACGGTCTGCCAGGCTGCGCCCGGCGGGCCGTGTGTTTTGAGTGTCACGGTTTATTTTTAAGGTCACCGAGCCACCTTATCCAAATCCACACGCTTTTTAAGGGTCAAGCCGTTCACTGGGAAACCGTTATTTTGGATCCAGAGCAGGTCGCCGTGGTTCATCATGCGGCGGCCAGATCCCCGAGGGCACCCTAAGTCAAGCCTCGGACGTTTTCGTGGATCATTATGCCGCAGAAAGCCCACGCTGGGGCTGGTGAGTCTTGAAGGTTGAAGGCGAATTTCATTTTGCTCTTTCTTTCTCCATGTTGTTAGTCGACTGAGAGACCTGACATCGAAAGCCTGCTTCTCAGGTACTTGGCGCATGCCTGCTCCTCACACGGGCATCCCCAAGCAAAGGTCTGAAACTACAACCGCCCAGCAACCTTCACGTAGTGCGAGTAGGTACAGGGCCGTCATCAAAAGAAACTCAAGTCATCTTTGACGAAGGCTTTGTAAGCGTAACTTGGGTACCAGTTGACGGAGCAGCCGAGTACATACTGCGCAGCTCAACAACAACAGAATTCCTTAGGAATTTTGAAGTCACTGTGCGAGCACCGACGTGTATAGATGACGACTGGCATGACGTCCATGGGCCCTTCTTCGACTGTAATTGGTATCAGGTCAGAAAATGATGTGGGCTGCAATGATCTGAAAGTGTGCGAGTGTGGGGTGCGCTCTGGCACAGTGTTAGCCTTTGAGTGGGCATTCATGACCAGTGACATGACTCGAAACTTGCCCGTACCAGCAAGGAGTACGGTGTAAGACACTCAGCAGCGGGGCGATAAACATGGGCAAGACTGCAAGTGATGCCTGCTGCGCCTGCGGAGGTACGCATCTGCACAGCAATATTGTGATGCTGTCACAGGCTGTGACGAGTGCTCAACATGGTTATCATGCATGCGTTCGGATGGGTAACATTTGCGCCTGCATGGCCAGGGGGAAGCCTGGAGCCGGGCAGCGCGGTAGTCCCTGCTTTTACGCTTGCCGGGCTTGTGGCGGGGCAAGAAGTGTTTCTGTCGGTGGCCAGGTGTGTCATTTCTTTTCGTTGAGCATGTCCGCACACACGGCTGCATCGGTCATGTCTGCTCCTCACGCCGCCTTAGCCAGAGACGGAAAGCAAGCGGCAGGGCATAAGCACCGCATGCGCCAGGTCAGGGCGGGCGCACGGCGCACGGCGCACAGCTTGCACCGGATGTACAGTGCTTGACCTTGTGTTTTGGAGGCAGACTGATGCTTCACCTTGGAGGCCGACTCATCCTTGACCTTGTGTCTTGGACGCCGACTCACGCTTGCTTCACCTTGTGTCTGTCACACTCGATCTACAGTAGTGCTTCACCGTCCGGGTCTTGCAGCCAGACTCATTCACGCCCGTACCTCACATCGCCCCCTCACTCTCTACCTGGTGTCGCACGCTCATGATGCGGCGGTTGCACGCGGGCAGCGTGGGGATACTTGGGCAGGACGCTGGAGCAGCGCGCCAAGTGTCGGAGTGGAGCGAGGTTGTGGCCGTTGTGCCGGTGGATGCCGTGCGCTACCCTGTGTCAGGTATCCCGCCCTTCGAGCCCTGCCCCATGTGCTCCAAAAGGAGGAAGTAAGGCTGCGGCTGCTCTGGTGAGAGCCCCCAACCAAGCCCCAGTGTTGATGATGATGCCTCATCATCATCAGAGCCCACAACCAAGCCCCAGTGCTTTTGACAGCCTGCGACGTGGCAGACATTCGATGGGGGGAGATCAATGCCACGCATGCGCACGTGCTTTTCAACGACGCGAGGTTTGTGTGTATGTGTCACGTACATACGCCAGGTATGCGTGCTATGTGTGCGGGCGGCGGCATGCGACCAATGAAATGAGAGCCTGGATGTGCAAGATAAAATGAGAGCCTCATTGTGCAAGCGGTTGGTGCGCCTCGCCTGCGCCAGCCCTATGTGCGCCATTGACGCTTGCACGCCTGCCCGCACACCACACATTGTTGCGCGCACGCTTCACGAGACAGCTTGGGGCCAGCTGCCTCTGCATACAAGGTCACGTGGCAAGTGTACACCGGAGGCCTCCTGATGGGAGAGGTCTATGAGGCGTTGGCCGCCGCGTCTCCGGTGGTCATCTCTCCAGTGGTGACCGGCACTGCATACACGATCAGCGTCTTCTCTCGCAACCTCAATCACAATCCAGAGGACGAGTGGGCCAGCAGCACCACACAGGTAGGTGCCCATCAAGAGTGCCCTCCAGGTCTTGCCGCCACCTGTGTGTTTAGTTCAACTAACTACTACTCACTAAACGCACAGGTGTGCATCAAGAGTGGGCTGGAGGTCTGGGGGCCACCTGCCATGGTCATGGAGCTCGAGGCCATGCCCCAGGCCAGGCAAGTAGCGCTCAGCTGGAAGGACACTTCTCGCCCCAATGAAGTGCTGGCGTTCAGGGTGGAGAAGGCGCTCTACTCACTGGGCGGGGAGCGAGGAGAGTATGAGATACAAGAGACCGATCTCAGTGCGGAGCTCGGCTCCAAGCTCCAAATCTTTGCAGGCGTTGGGGTCCCCCTAGGGGCTGGAGGATATGGCTTGACGGTCTCAGGACTCTTGACTAACCGTCGCTATTCTTTTCGCGTGTGGGCGCGCAACGTCAACATTCTAGCCTACATCCACGCCGCCACTGGTGAGAGAGAGAGAGAGAGAAAGGGAGGGAGGTACCCAACATTCTAGCCTACATGCACGCCGCCACTGGTACGTAGCCTAGAGTGTATGTATGGCAGAGTGTATGTATGGCAGAGTGGACGTAGCCTATGCGCGACGTCCAACATGCAACATCCTAGCCTGTAGGCTACGTCCAACATCCTAGCCTACATCCTTGTACAATCCTAGCCTACATCCACGCCGCCACGGCGCTTAGCAGCTTCTCCTCCCGCCGCTTGGCAGCTTGCCAGCATCGCGAAACTCATGTGTCATCATGTGCCCCCACCAGTTCGTTAGCCCAGGGCAACTCAAGCGCCAGCTGGGTGCTGGGTGCTGGGTGCTGGGTGCTGGGTGGCGCTCGGCTGGCATGCTTGTTGCCTGCTTGTTGCATGCTTGTTGCCTGCGCTTCTAACTCTCCTCATCATGTTCACGTCAACACAGTTGAAACACAGACTGATTGATGAACACACAGCTGAAGCAGAGACTCCTCCGCTCACGCATGCTTTCGTGCACACAGTTGAAGCAGATTGACCACTGACACACAGCTTGTTTCTGTCACATGTCACACAGTTGAAGCAGAGACCGCTCCACTCCCCGCCGCTCCCAGGCTAAGACTGCGAGTCGTCACGCCCTGGACAGCCAAAGTTGATTGGACGGTGGCAGGGTCGGAGGACACACAACTGTCATTCGACGTGCATGTCTGTTGCCATCAGTGCTTCGGTCTTTATCTGTCGGCAAAAGTGCTTCATTAGACGTGCATGTCTGTTCTGTCGGCACGAGTGCTTGGTTAGACGTGCATGTCTGTTGCCATCCAAGCACTCGACATGCACGTCGTCTGTTGCTTGGTTAGACGTGCATGTCTGTTGCCATCAGTGCTTGCGTCTGGCCCCGAACATGCTCACGCTTTGAGCTTGGGCTCTCCTGCCTCCTCCCTGTCACCGCCCCGCTCTGATCTCGTCTGCGCTGAATCTGCGTGTGCAGGAACGGAGGCAAGCTGCTTCTCAAAGCAAGAGGTCATGTTCCAAGCCTCGGCGCCCGCTTACTCTGGGCAACCCCCCAGCAATAGTGTGGGGCCCTACTCCCTCGCGTTTTATGGCTTGAATGCTCAACAGGTCTCTTGGCCCCTCTTTCCCTCCCTCCCTCCCCCTCCCTCCCTACCTGCCTGCCCCTCTTTCTCTCTGGGTTGAGGGAAGGCGACGAGGGTGGTGTGGGAAGTGAAGCAAATCTACAAGGAGGAAGGCGATTGGTTGGTGTTTGCAGACGTAGTGACAGCAGTAGTTACAGCAGCGTCGAACAAAAGCAGGGCTGCGCGTGAGCACATCTCAGGCAGACTAAGCGCCAACATGTTTTGTTGTGTGCTTGTAGGAGTACTACGTGCGAATCCGGGCAACAAACGCCAACGGCAAGGGCGAATGGGGATACATCTCCGTACGTCCCATCGACAGACCGGCCACCCCAGCGCGGGCAGCAGCCAGGCTTGCCAACGCCTCCGATTTTGCACGTTACCCCCCTGCCCTCGCCGCTGGTGCTGCTCCTACCTTCTCCCCCTCCTTCCCTCTCTTGGTACTCTCACGCGCTGCGACTCTGTCTGTCTTGGGGCGAGGCTCGGAGCTGACTGGCGGCAGTTGCTATGAAAGTGCTGACTTGCGCTTGCTGCTATCACCGAGGCACCAGAGGCACGCATCTTGCAGGCAAGTGCCGCCGTCATCAGTTGGAGCGCCACGCAGCGCGCTGATCGTTACTGGATCCAGCTGTCTGAAAATGGTGACCCTCATCAGACCCTTGATCCTTTCTCTTCTCTTCTTTGCACGCTCCCTGTACGCCTACATGGCCTATGTCACCTATGTCACGCTAGGGGTTGGAGCGGTCAGGGGGTTGCTTGTGTTTTGGACACTCGGCGTCTCATGAGCCCTGTTGCGCTGGTGATGCACATGCATACGGCACATGCATACTGCACATGCATACGAAACAAGGTCTCCGAGCCTTGGTGTTGCAACGCATCTCTGGTGTTGCAACCCAGATCGGGGCCGTAGTGAGAGAGGGGAGAGTGCGGTCGTTTCGTGTGAGACAGAGAGCACTGGGGCAGGCACCTGAAAGTGAGAGGGTGCGATGGCGGGTCACAGGAGGGCCCATGAAAGCCCACCAGCAGCTGGTACCGCCGTGTGTCGCGGAATCGGCGGCGCAATGGTCGTGGTATCCGCGTCCATCGGCAAACGACGAGAGGCTTGATGCAGGCAACGAGCGGGTGAACAAGGACCTTGTCTGCAGGCCCTTTACGCCCGTGATTTGCTCTCCCTGGACCGAAACCTGTGGTTCAGAGCGAGATAACCAGGCCGTGGTGTATGGGCTCCGTCCGGGAGCAAGCTACTCCTTCCGCGTCTTTGCCGGCAACCTCTTTGGGACCCTCTCGACGCCAGAAACCGACGGTGTGGGAATCAGCACGCAGACGGTGTCGGTACCTTCAGTGCGCTTGATTACTAGCGCTGTCACAGGGCTTAAGGTGGCGTGGGTGACGGAGACGCAAGTTTGCTTGGTCTGGAATGCTCTCAACTCCTCTCAGCCTGTCGTCTCCTACCAAGTGCTTGCTCTTTCCCCCTCAGAAGGCCTGACCAAGGGCGCGCAAGAGGTGCCACAGAGATTTGACCAGACAGGAAGCAGTGCAGGCGCAACCTACACGGCCACCTTTTCGGGCTTGATCCAAGGAGCGTCCCTGCTATTTCAAGTGCGAGCGAGAAGCATGGACTCGACGGCCTACACCCTCTCTCCAGTCTCGGCCATTACGGCGGCTCCAAGTGCGCCCCCAGGCGGACGCGTAGGTGGAGCGAGAGCGCTGAGCATCTCGCAGTCGAGCGTCATGTTGGCCTGGTACTATGTCGGGCCTGATCTGGTCACGCGCTACAAGGTGCAGGCGAGCACCAGCAACTTTACCCAGCACGCCCCTTCTGCTCAGGCGCTCGATGCCAACCGCAACGTGTACATCACAAAAGACGAGTTTATGCAATACGCAAGCAGTCCCCAGAGGTTTCCCGAATACGACTACAATACCGACGCCAAGTGGGCGCAGAATGAGTTTACGCAGTGGTCGAATGACTTTGGTGGCAGCCACAGCTTGGCCAACCAAGACTTGGACGCTGACGGTTTTTTGTCCTATCAAGAGTTCACGAGCATGTTTCTTGGGTCGAGTAGCGCTACCGTTGCAGCTATTGCCAGCATTGCAGCTAAGTTTTCACACTTCGATTCTGATCATGACGACGTGTGGGTGCAAGAAGAGTACTCGTCCTTTGCCCTCGCGTTTCCGGCAAGCATTGCCAAGGAGGTGGAGGCGCAAGCAGAAAGGGCAGCCGAGTACGGCATCGAGACGCTCAATATCACTGGACTACACGAGGGCGCGCAATACGTTTTCAGAATCCGCGCTGCCAACCTGCATGTATCAGACTTCAACCTCACTCAGTCCACCTACACCGACGCCTGTATTCCCGTGGCCCAGCCTCCACCGGTGACAGATCTTGAAGCGGTGGCGCTGGGAGCAACGATGGTGACGCTTTCTTGGACCGATCCTCCAGGCGCACCGGCAACGGCGTACCAAGTACGCTTGAGCATCGCAAACCGCGGTTTTGCTGCCTTGTACGACGACATGACTATGCCCACGGTTGTTTCAAGTGCTCAAATGCTGCTGTTGCAGGGCTTTCCAGCTGCACGCACGCCGCAGGGACATACCAAGGGAGGAACACGGAATTCGGTCTCTGTGACAAATCTGCATCGAGGAGCGCGACATCGTTTTCGTGTGCATGCTCGAAACCTTCACCAAAACGGCTACGAGACAGAGGGTAGCAATGTTGTTCAGGTATACTTGCAAATGCAACCCCCGCCAGCATACAACATCCGACTTATCGCGACAACCGCCACGTCTGTGACGGTGGGCTGGGAGGCGGAAAACTTCCCCCGCATTCAGCAATTTGCAATTCGCTGGTGGCAAAGCGGCGCGGTAGGCGTTGGGCCCGTACAGGAAATGGTTGTGGGAGAGCACAAGAGGACTGCCAACGTGTCTGGGTTGGTTGCAGAAACTAAGGTTGCCATTGCCGTGCTCCCTGAGAATTGGAACAGACTGAGTGGCAATGGGCTGGAAGGAGCTGCAACCATAGTGGTTTCCCCAGCCTCAGTCCCGGGCGTGGTCAAGTCTCTCACGCCCATCGCTGTCGACTCTGCATCTGTCACGTTGCAGTTCAACAAGAGTGACTTTGGATCGGCAACGCGCTACATCGTGCAGATGAAGCGCTCGGAGCAGAAAGAGTGGAAAGACTACAAGAAAGTTGAGTGCCGTGAGCTATCGTTGCAGCCGATCGAGTGCCCCACCATCATCATCATCACTGGTCTCCAGCAGGGCATTTCATATGACATGGTTGTGCTACTCCTGAATCAGAACGCGGATCCGCCATTGCGACCAAAGCCCGTGACCGTGACGCCGGTGAATATTCCGTCCCTGGCTGTCACGAACCTGCGAATCACAGCGTTCACGCGGTCCTCCGTCAGCATAGGCTTTAACATTCCCGAAGGCATGGATGCGCCGTTTGCCTTCAAAGTCATTTCGTCCTGTGACCGGTTTACAACAGAAACCACGAGCACGGAGATCACTGAGACTAGGTACACCGTGATCGGGCTGACGCTCAACAAAGAGTGTGAGGTGACGGTCATTGGGCGCAACCTGAATACTTTTGGATACACTGGAGCTAAGCGCGCAACACCAATCACCATCATTGCCGGCGACGTGCCGACGGAACCGCAGGAGATCCAGGCAACCAGTTGCACCGTACAAGCTTCCTCAGGGTATTCGTCAGTCACAATCGCCTGGCTTCCTCCCCTCGTTGGAAAGCCGATTGTCGAGTACAAGGTCGAGGTTGCAAATGCCACGGAAGCAGGTGAGGTGCCTGTCTTCTACGTCGCTGGGTACACACCAGGGAGCAAGGCAAGCTTCCGAGTGGCATCCCGATCGTCTATTCCCCATCTACCCTTCACTCTTTACGAGGTCTTTCCTTTCAGCTGCCTGCATCTGTCTCTTCTGCACTTGGCAGGCATGTAGCAAGGATGCTGACACAGGAGGGGCATGCATCATTTGACCAGGACACGGAATTGCTGTTCCGCGTGTCAGCACGCAACCTCAACTCCGAAGGGTTTGGAAAGGGCGGGGTCGGAAAGGGCACGCCCATCCGTCCACCTGGATTTGTGGCTGTGAATGCTCCCTTTGCACCTATAAATTTTTTTCAGGTGACCTCTGTTGAGAAGGATTCGGTGCTCTTAGAGTGGGAGACCCCAAAGTTTGGGCTCGTGACAAATTATCGAATCAAAGTTTGCGTTGCCGATGACTTCTGTTCCGGCGGCAATTACATGGTGGACGAAACCTGCTCGCCCTTGTGTACCTGCTTGGCTGACGGTAAGCCCTCCTGCGGCGATGGCACAGAGGACAGTTGCAATTGCGTTGCTCCCAACAAGGACGCAAAGTGTGAAGTCAACTCTGATTGCACGGGAGACGGAGTGTGTCTACGCGTGTGCGGGTGCCACAGTTGCTCCTCCGTCACTCGCCCCCCGGGCCCGTTCACGGGCCAGCTTTTCTATGACAATGTCGGCGCTGAGTTCATTTACGACGGCGAAGAATGGATTTCAACCGGCCTCACCAACTGGCGAGTGGTAGATGAGCTGCCGGTGCGCATGTCCACGTTCAAGGTTCGGAACGCCACTACAGTCATTCGAGGCCAGGAGCGCACTGGGCCCCTGCAGCAGGGCCTTCGTCATGATTTTTCTATTGAAGCTCGCAACCTGAATGAGTTGGGCTATGGATCGAGGGCTGTGTTGCGAGGAGCGATGCCTTCGTTTGTGCCTCCAACGCCCATTCAGGTGTTCGCCATCAGCCCCCAGGCTGCTTCGTGTGTGGTCCTCTGGTATCACGGGCCGGGCGGGCCCCAGTACGGACCGACGCACTTCTACCGTATTCAAGTCATTCGAACCGCCACCAATGTCAAATATTTTGACGCCCAGATTTTAAGTTTTAAAGAAAATAGTGCTGTGGTGAAGAACCTGTGGCCAGGAACGACCTACAGTTTCAAGGTGTTTGCAGGCAATCTGGCTGGCCTCGATGTGAATGGCGGCGGCAATAATACCCTGACCACTCTTCCAAATCCATCAGGGATCGGCTTGTCTCGGATTAACACGAGCAATGCGTGTGGAGTGCAGTGCAATGGGTGCCCCATGCGCCCTGGGTGTAGAGTCACCATGTACTGGGACGCCATTCCAAATCCAGAAGAAATCGAGTACAGGGTGACGATGCGCCTGTACTATGCAACCGGAGATCCCTGGGTGGAGAAGGCTTCCAACGTTCGCGGAAACATGGTGGAAATAACGGACCTGGATGAGGCTGGCACCTTGTACGAGGTGTGCGTGTTCGGAAGAATCATCGGCGGCACATACCATCCGACCTGCACCACGGAAAAAATAAGGATCAACTCGGCCCCCTCGGATAGGGTAGAAAACTTTCAAGTGGACAGCATGACGGCCTCCCAACTGCGATTGAGCTGGAGAGTGCTGGACCAGTATGATGCCGTCACATTGCGCGATACGTGAGTAGTACTGTACAACAAGCCTGTCCGCCATAAGTTTATCAAGTTCAAAGGCACTCTAACGAGCACCATCCTTTATTTTACTTGATGAGCTTCATAAGCCTATACTCCCCCCTTACAGACAGCCTTTTTGTACATTACTAATATATTAATGAATCGTGGAGGAGCAAAGCGACCACCCAGCCGGAGGCTGGCAATGTATATTGGATCTTATTCCTTCACATCAGCGCACACTAAAAACCATGGTCAAACGCATTTTAAAAATAATATGTATAGGTGGTATGCGCTGGAGGAGTCGACAGATGCCTTCGCTCCCGACGCCAAGGGCCTGCAGGACAGTGTCCGAATCCGAATGATCCACCACCCTACTCCCAATATCCCTTGGACTGTGCTGACGGACGGCACGACTAAGCTAAACCATTTGATGGAGAAAGAGGCAGAATACCCGTCGACAAAGTGTCACTATGACACCCGTTACTTGTGTATTTACATCACCATCACCGGCCTCACCCAAGCCAGGCAAGTGCATTATCGCGTGCGAGCACGGAATGCAAACACGCAAGGGCTGTCGAGTGTGGCCACGTACTTGTCGACAGCGCCTTTCCCGCGCATTCCGTCGGCGCGCAATCTACGAGTGGCGAATGTGACGGATACCTCGGTGCTGTTACTGTGGCAACGGCCTCTGGGCGCCATCGGAACTTCGCTCGTGTGGAGTGAAATCACTTGGGAGCCATACGGTAAACTGCGCGTGGATGGAGCTCCTTTGAGAATCGGCTACAATGAGACTCTGAAAACGCTCGACGGTGCATGTGTGTTGGGCTTCTGTTGGTACAATGCCACCGGCCTCACCACAGATCAAATCTACACGTTTCACATCCGCCTCAACAATAACCACGAAACAGGCTACGAGGGAGGGGTCTCTATGAGGGCAAGCCCGGTTCGGGTGCCTGACGCGCCTTCGCAGGCGTTCGTCTCATCCGTGACCACCGACTCGATTCAGCTGCGCTGGCGGCCGCCGCACGGCATCCCTTACTCGGGGCTGCCTGGCGTGCGAGAAGCCGTCAAGTACAAATTGCGATGCCGGTTGATGCCTGGTTATGCCGTCTCTTCCGCTGCCTCGGTGTGCAACAACGCCACCTTTTTCAAGGACAGCGGCGTGGAGAGGGAGGCCTCAGAGCAGGCTGGAGCAGGCATCGCGCCCGTGGAGCACGCATATGTGGCCACCATTCACGGTCTGCAGCCCGGCATCGGCTACCGCGTGCAAGTGTGCTCCGGGGGCCTGAATGTGGGCTTCGGAGATTGCTACTTTGAAGACGGGTGCGGCGCTTTTCTCGAGGCGGTCACTTCCGGAGCACCCGCCCCTGTCACGCTGTCAAGCCCTGGCGTGGGCGAAACTGCTGTGTCCCTGTCGTGGACATCGGCCAGTGTGAGTACTGGAGAAGTCGCCTCCGCCATGGACCTCGGCTGGAACTTCCTCGAGGGTATGGATGTGAATGGATACACGTTAGAGTGCCCTGGCGGTGCAACCGTGCAACGGCTCAAGGAATTGTGTTGGGCTCGACAAGACTGTTGGGGCTTCAACACCTACGGCTGCTTCAAGAGCCACATCCCGCACTTTTGGCGCAGCACACACTTGGGCAGGGAGCGCATAGAGTGGCTTCTGATGACTGAGCACGCCACGATCTTGTCCAGACAAGCAACGACAGCCTCGAGCGCAGCTTCAGCGCAAACGGCCTCCCGCGCCGCCGACCTCCTGCCGGCTGCTGCTGCGCCAACTGCGCAAGACGCCGCAACCCTCGCGGCTACCTCGGCGGCAGCGGCTGCAGACGCCGCATACGCAGCGAAGGCTGCCGACAGTGCGCTCACCTCTCCCCCGCTCCAGACGCATGCCAACGGGACGTGCTGCATAGACGACCCAGTCTTCAACGAAATCGGCACCATGGTATATGCGGGCTGGACAGCCACGCCAGGCTGCAAAGCAGCGTGGTCGGACCTCCCGCCGCAACGCGCTGCGTGTGGATGCAGATGCATGGGCACCTGGTATAAAACCATTCGGTATCGCGTGCAGTATCAGTCCGCACCGTCGGCAGCGTTCATCAACGTGGCCGGCGCCGAGGACATAGTTGCCCTCTCCTACCAAGTCACCGGCCTCACCACTGGGCAGCAGTACGCCTTCCGTGTCTTTGCCCAGGGTCTTAATGCTCTGGGTCCCGACATGTCCGCCAGCAACGTCCTTTACGCCCGGCCACAGGGCGTGCCAGCAGCGCCCGAAGGTGTAACTCTTGCCCAGACCTTTCGCGCTGGGGAAGGAGCCGTGATCGGGACAGCGACCTTGTTGTGGCAGATTGCACAACAAGCCGTGCTTGACCAGCTCATCACCGCCTACCAGATCCAGATCTCGCTCGACGGCAGCACGTTCAGCAATAGTCTGAGCTATATCTTGGGAGGAACGCGGTATGAGGTAGGCCTGACACAAGTCCCGGCGTCGCCTGACAAGCTGGCGCCAGGCTCCAACGTGGTCATCGCCGAAACCAGCCCAGGTCGCCTCCGCATCGCGGTCGTCGTGGAGAACCTGCAGCTCGGGCAAACCTACTGGCTACGCGTGCTTGCGCGCAACCACAACCTCGCAGCCTACTCGCTGTCGCCGCCCTCGAATGCTATTCGGCTGCTCATGTCCGGAGCGCCGCCGCCGGTCCTCAATCTTGAGGCCTCCCTCGTCACCTCTTGCACGCAGGTGTCGTGCGGGTGTGCATGCTGCGGGCGAGGAGGCACCAACACCTGCGACGGGGTTGCCGACGTGACGATGCAATGGATCAAGCCCTCGGGCCCCTTTTCCATTAGCTCCTTCAAGATTTCAGCCTCTTTGAATGGCCAGCTGGTGTCAGAGGGTTTCCAGTCTCCCACGCCCGAGGTGGGGGTCAACGGGAGCTACACTCTGGCTGTCGATGGCCACGAGGTGCCGAGAGACATTGGAGAGACGTATGTGATGCGGGGGTTGCTGCTCCATCGCTCCTATCTCATTTCTGTCACGGCTCGCAACGACAACGTGGAGGGTTACAAATACCCAGCGCAGGTGGAGGTGATGCCGGCCGAGATGCCGTCGGTCTCAGTGCAAGAGACACTGAGGGCCGTGTCAGTTACGTCGACGACCGTCTCCCTCGAATGGCGACCTGTGACCGCGCAGCCCGTGTCCTTCTACAAGGTCGACTTGGATGTTATGCCAACTTTCCCAGCCCCGCCGCCCGACAGCTACTTCGGCGAGTTTGCGCACCAGTCCTCGGACCATGCGCATTATCGCATGCGCATCACCGTGACGCAGCTGACAGCCGGGCAAGCCTACTACTTTGTGGTGACGCCTCGAAATCTCAACCCCGGCCCTGCACCCGGGGCGATGGCGTTTGTGCAGGGCTACCGGGGGTGCCCAGGATCTGTGCAGGATCTGACAATGACGCCGCTTGCTCCGTCGGCTCTCTATGCCTCGCTGCTTGCTTTCCGTCTCACGTGGACGGCATCCTCTTCCAGTGAGCCCGTGCTCGCGTACCGCATCTGGCACTCGTCCTCTCCCCCTTCCTCCTCCGGCAGATTGCCGGGTGCCTATCAAAGGCTAGCAGATGTAGATGCTGCACGAGAAGGCGCCATGCAACACCACGTCGACGGCTTTTCTCGGTCTGAAGCGCCGCACTCGTTCCTGGTGACACCGATAGTGGCCCACTGCGCCGTCATCGGGCCCATCACCCCGCGCTCACTTGACTTGATCCCCGAGCTTGCGCATATTCAGTCGGTGACAAGCAAGTCAGCGACGTTGCGATGGCGCAGCCCTGGCTGTCCCGACGCCTGCATGCCCGTGTCCGCCTTTGTCGTGTCGGTGGGCAAGTGCTCCACAAGCGCAAGCGTGCACGCACACGCGTCGATGATGCTCGATTGCCAGCTGGCAGAAAGCGAGGCCGTGATCACTGTAGGCAAAGACGCCTGCGCGTTGGACGGGTGGTGTCTTCACACGGTCTACGCCCTCCCGCATCATCAGCCCGTGCGCATTCGGCTGCAGGCTTTGGGGGAAGGCTTTCGGGAGGCGGGCGGCAACGTGACACTGGTGACCATTGCGTCGGGACGCGCCCGGCGATCTCCCTCTGCACCCACATTAGTGTGGAAGAAGAACGTGGCCGGTGATGCGCGGGGTGCGTCTGTGCACCTGACGTGGAGCGCCCCACTTCTCTTGCCCGAGGATGAGCGAGTGGACCGATACAAGATAGGCTATTGGCTGGTGTCGGACACTTCGTGTTCGGCCATGCCCCCGCCGCCCTACCCGTGCTTTTCCTACCAGGAGAGTGCCGTGGAGGAGCTGGCCTTGGAAGCTACTGTCACCGGCCTACGCCCGGATGTGTCGTACGTCTTTAAGGTCTTTGCTGGCAACTTGAATGGGTTCGAAGTCATTGGCTCGGACCCACTGACGCCAGTCCGCTCATCCCACATGCCCGGCGCCGTGGAGCGGCTGTCGGCAGTGTCGCACAGCGACTCTTCCTTGATGATCTCCTGGGTCAACCCCAGTAACCCCACGCCCCGTAAGCTCCTGATCAAGCTCACGGACCTTGACTGCGTCCAGGACGAGACCGACAAGGGTGCAGGCGCCGCCTCCGTCGCCACCTCGTGCGTGCGATCCAGGCAGGAGTCGTGCTCCATCGGCAAATGTGCTGCTGCTCCCTCCTTCTGCGTCGGTGCGCCCACGTCGGCTGCGTGCCTGCGTGATGCATGCCACACGCGGCATGAAAATCTTGGCACGTCCTGCTGCCCTTGTGCTCCATGGCATGAGACACGTGCTCCTGCCACACTGACTCGTGCCATCAGACCATGTCATCAGACACGTCCTCCGCGCTCCTGCTGCTGGAAGCTGGCGCGTCTTGTGTCTAGGGTGCTAGGCCCGCATGCCTCTCTTGCGTTTGCATGTGAAGCACAAGGCATGTACTTGATGTGCGCGGGCCCAGCGCCAATTGCAGGGGAAGCGCATGGGGTGCAGAAGGCCATGCCAATGTGCGCGGGCGAAGAAGACCGCAGGCAAGCGGCAAGCAGAAAGCGGGGACGGTGACGCGGGCAGAGGACGTGGCAGCGGACTGGCCGTGACAGTATGCTCACATTCTGGCAATGGCAGGGGGCGTTTCCGTCAACGTCGTGTGCTCCTCGGACCTGGAGTGTGGCGGCGGCATGTGCACGGCAAATAACATGGGAAGCTCCTGCGAGGAGAGCGGGGAATGCACCGGCGGAGCAGAATGTGTGCTCTCTTGTCCGTCGCAGTACCTCCTCTCCGGTCTCCGGTCTGCGCGCCCTCACCACGTGCAAGTTGAAACAGGAGCCTTTGTGGACCCGATGTGGGAGCCCTGTGTCCGATCCCCCCAGACCTGCGACCGCTCCGACTTCTCTGGCGCCGTCTTCTCTGGTCTCCTCTCTTTCTCTCTGTCCTTCTCTCTATCTTCGCTTCTCTCGTCTCCTCTCCCCGCTCTGCACCATCTTCTCACACAAAACATCTTGCGGGATCCAAGGGGGTCATAGACGCTCTTGCGCTCTAAGTGGTGGCGTGGTACCGTGGTGCTGAGGAGCTGCACTTTGCGCGCCGCTTGCTGCTCCTGCTGCCACTGCGTGCCTCAATCATGGGGCGGCGTGTGAAATCATGTGAATGGGAGGACTGGCCACGTTGACATGATGAGCATGGCAGGACGGGCCACGTTGACAGCCTCGCCGCTGCCACCCCCTCTGCCTGTGACGGACTTGCACGTCAAGGCCATCTCGGCAACAACCATGCTCCTCGAGTGGACTCTTGGGGCATTTGCCGCCAACAGGGCGCCCCCGTCCCACCTCGTCCTGCGAGCACGCCGCAAGGAGGGCGGAGCTGCGGCAGGTCTGCAGCCAAGCGCCATGCTGCCCCCCCACTGAGCCTGGGCGTTGGCTTAAGCACAGGCAGCGCTTGAGCGTTTGCAGGCAGGCTTGAGCGTTTGCTAAAGCATAGGCAACTTTGAGCCGCACCCTGCGCCAGCCTTGAGCAGCTGTGTTGTGTTTCCCTTGGCTCGTGATGCACACATTCGTTGGAGGCGAGGCGTGCAATGTGACACTATGTGCTGGTTGAATCAGAGGCGTGGAACGTCACACAGTCCGACGGCGCCGAGGCAGCTGAGGGTTTGGTCCTCGACATTCAGGCCCGTGGGCGCACGTGTACGCAAGGCGGTAACACCCACACAAGACACTCTCAGTGCCGTCGATAGAGAGAGGGAGAGAGAGTGTGTGTACAAATGGACGCATATGTATGGCTAGATGTATATGTACGCAGGCACCTTGGCGGTGGAGGGAGGGGATGGGGCGGGGTTTGCAGCGAGCTTCAGTGTTGTGGGAGGCACGCTAGACGGCGTGCACATCACCTCGCACGGATCGGGCTACACCTACGAAGGCGGCCTAAAGGTGGTCATCAGCTCTGGCGGTGTGGGTTGTGAGGGGCTGCTGTTGCGCGCTGCTCTGCGCTCGCTCCGACTGAACCGCAACAGCTCCTCCATCGCGATAAGCAAGGTGGGCAAGCTGCCTCTGGAGGTGGCGCAAGGCAGCGATGGACCAACCTATGACGTGTCGGTGCACGTGGTCTCGGTCAGC
>Ga0315905_10002676_pt1 | contig 18660 bp, 16 predicted proteins | sample LakEriMetagenome_5_FD_203522 | JGI IMG/M metagenome (GOLD analysis project Ga0315905, IMG submission 203522) | Freshwater fungal communities from buoy surface, Lake Erie, Ohio, United States - Buoy 4 MA121 | ecosystem: Environmental > Aquatic > Freshwater > Lake | place: USA: Lake Erie, Ohio... | reverse complement strand
TTGCCCGTCCAGTGCCGGGGTGCCCAGATCAAGAACCCGGTCAGGCACCACAGAGCCATGGCGATGGAGTTGCCGAGCGCCGCATGTTCACCCGCTGACAGCATCCCCACCACCCAGGCCAGAAAGATCAGGCACACGATCAGCAACCACGCTTCTCTGAGTGCAGAGCGCTGGCGGGCACACCGGCTCTGTAGCAATGCACCAATCCGAAGAGCGTCAGTGAGCACCAGAACACCACTCCAACGACATCCTCAAGTCTCATGACCAGCCTGCTCCTGGCAACTCCACCCGCTCCTCATGCCACGGCTGCTGGAGCTGAAACCGGCGTGTGTACGCCGCTTGAAAAGCAGCAGGATCGCGGGCTCCGTCGACATCTCGCAGAATCGTCAAGAATGTTCTGTCGAGGTCCACTCGCAGCGACATCCCCAGAGGATCGAAGGGGGCCAGATCGATGCAGAGCGTGTGGATCGGCTCCAGGTCGATCGACTCATAATCGAATGCTTGATCGGAGAACAGCAGGACCCCCGACATGCGGGCCGAAACCAGATCGGTCCGGGTATGCGGAATCGCCGTTCCCATTCCAATCCCGGTCGTGCCCAGTTCCTCGCGGCGACTGATCCGCTGCATCAGTTGTAGAGCCATTGGGCGAGTGAAGCCGAATACCCGCACGAGCGCCCAGATCAGGCACGATCCCAGTTCCCCGCGAAACTTCGGTTCCAGCTGTCTTTGCACCTCGGGCACACCGGGCGCTTGCTGAACGACCGCATGAATCGCAGCCACATGGTCACTGCTGATCCCCGATGCGATGTCGAAGGTCGGTTCCGGCGGCGTGGTGCGGTGAATTGTGATCATGGAAAGCACTCGGTTCCCGCACGCCAGTGAGCCAAAAGATCGTATCACGCGAGCCGGTGGGCGTCAGCCCCCGGACATCGATGCTGCGTTTCAGCGATCGATGGCGTGCGAGACGCGCCGGATCTCCCGGGTGGGTCAACGATCTGCCACTCGACCTGGACTGGATCAGGCTTTGATCGCGTCTTCAGACGAAGCGGTGGATGCCTCAAGAGATGCAAAGGTACGAAACACCATCAGCAATGCCGCCGAGGTCATGAGTGCGCCTGGAATCGCGAAGATGAGACCAAGAGGCATGCCATCTCTGTTGGGCGGAAGGGCCCCCAAAGCGAGCATGACTGGTCCGAAACACGCGCAAGCGGGAAAGGTGGTTTTCATGAGATATGACATCATGGGGCTCTTGAAGACTCGATTCTAGCCCCGCTCTAAACCGCACGAGAGCACAGCATGGGACGGGCCAATGGGCCCGTCCTACTTCGCGCCCGATTTCGCTCTCTCAATCGTGAAATCAACCAGCTCCTGGCAGCGGAAGAACCCCTCCCAGAAGTTGTGGCCTTGCCCCTTGGCGACGATCAGCTGGACCTGATCCCCAGCTCCAGCGGCCTGGTAGCGGGCGAGAAGTTCAGCGGAGTTTTCCTTGAGTGGAACCACGGTGTCGACATCGCCGTGGATGATGCAAACGGGGATTTTGGCCTTTGCCAGGATCGAGACCTTTTCAATCGGGTTGTGCTCGCTCAGCTTGGCGGTCAGCTGTTCGACGGTCAGTTCATAGGCGGGGGCGGCGTTTTCGATCTTGGGGTAGGTGCGGAAATCGAACACCGGGTAGATCCCGGCGATCCCGGCGACCTTGTCCGGGTTGGCTGCGGCCCAGCTCGTGACCCACAGCCCACCGCGGCTGCGACCGAGCAGGCAGGGCTTTTTGGCGTAACCACGTTTCTCTGTCATCTCGCGATACAGGGCCGAGAACAGGGCCTGGCTCTTGGGGCTGCCGTAACCTTCGCCGACATCGATCCCCGCGACTGCGACACCCGCAGCCAGAAGCTGCTCGTGCATCCACTTCTCGTGCGAGTCCGGGTAAGCGGGGAGTGTCGGGCCGTAGATGACCCACGGCTGGGGCTGGGTGCGTTTCTCTTCCGGAGGGAGAAACACAAACGCCGCCCGGCCTTCGAGGAGAAATGCCTCGCCGGGCAGGATCAAGTTCTTGATCGGTGGATCGGCCGCTTGTGCAGAGACCGACAACAGAGTGCCCAGCAGCAGTGCGGCAAAGGTGAGTCGCATGAAACGTCTCCGCGAGCGAGTGGAGTGATGGCATCATGGTATCAGGCGAGCCCGGCGGCGTAAGCCCCGGGAGCGGGATTCGAGTGCCACAAGGGTCACTGCGTATTCAACTCGACGGCAGAGCAAGAGATCCGCAGATTTCACAGATTTTCGCAGATTGCCGGACCTGTTGATGAGTGGTTTAAGTTCCCTCAGGGACGCTCCTCGGGTTGAGCCCGATCTTCCAATCTGCGTCAATCTGCGAAATCTGTGGATGATTTCTACGGGAACTCGCGAACGCCCCCGGTGATATGGGAGTCGAGATGTTCTTGTGGGGCAATCGCCACATAGCTTCAGAGGTCGCCGCCGCCAGCTTGGGTGTCATTGGAATCATGAGCAAGATGCAATTCCGATGTGGTCATGTGATATCCGACGTTGCCAGTCCGTGCGTGACTGAAGCCCGGGTCATCGGCGACACGGCATTCGAACATTTTGAAACCGACTTCTCTCGTCACGTTGCGGCCCTCCTCGCTTCAACGCGGGACAATACGCGTGCCGAGTGGCTTGTCGAGCATTTTGGTGAGGTCTATCCCAGCGATCTACCGGACGCCGAAATCATCTCCGATTTGCTGACAAGCAGTTTCCTGAAGTACGCAGCGTCAATGGCCGAATGCGAACAGTGCGGTCGGCTCTGGCTTCAACGAAACGTCGGACAGAACCTGTATCGCCCGTTCGCACCGGATGAAGGGGGCTACGAGTCGCACTTCGCGAATTTCGGTGGATAGATTCATCACGGCCAGTCGGTGCGTTTCAATCGTCCGGGAAGTAAATCGCAATCAATCTCAAGTTCAGTTCACCGCGTTGATCTTCATACCGTCTTCGCTCGGATCGGTAGGTGCCAGCCAGAGCACAGCCAGCGACTCCCAGGATTCCCGCAACGATGGGGATCACGGGTGACGTCCGGGACAAGTAGCTGGCGAAAACTCCGACAGCAAGGACCACCAGCGTGGTCCATGCGATCAACTTCTGGATCCACTCTGCTCGGCTCAGCGTGATTGAGCCCAGAATCGGCCAACGGCGGGACCATCGCTGGTCGAGGTGGTTGATTCGGCGAATCAGGTCCGCAGCTTCTTCTTCCGGAGAGACCTGCTGAGTCTTCCGCGCGGGCGGAGGGTCAGGCCGGCTGGTCGTTGCCACCTGGCCTGGCGTGAGAGACACCAGCAATAACGCCGAACAATGGCTGCAGACAACCAGCTTCGAGGCCGTCGGCGCCTCAAACAGAGTCAATGGACTGGCACATTGACAACAGGTGACAGGACTGAACTTCATCAGAATGGCCCAGCGATTCGAGAGTCCACGGAATATAAACGATACGCTTCCATGCCGGTGAGGGATCACCGAAATCGAGCGGGCCGGGGAGCGATAAATCGCGCAAGGCGTCCGATGAGCCGAGCGGCAATGCCTGCATCAGTACGCCTTGCAGCGGATGCAGTCCTTGTTTTCACCGGCACAAGCTGATGCCAGGTTCTCGTTAATCCGGTCCACCATCTGCCGCAGGCGAGAGAGCGCACGGCGATTGAATTGGAAGGCGATCCGCGGCAGGTTCGCCAGATGGGGCTCGTCCGCTTCATACGGGTGCGCCGGGACGCATTCGATGCGGCCCTCGGTGACGATGTCCTTGAACTCAGTATTGAGTTGCTCCAGGAACTCCGGCGGCGGGGCCACATGCAGCCGCAGGTAGAGCTTGTTCTTGATGTACCGCATGCTGTTATACACGGTGTAGAAGCGGATCACCTCGCGGAACGCTTCATTCACATCCTGAGTCACTTTCAGCAGTGACAGGTCCTCCGGAGAGATCAGCTTCGTCTTCAGCAGGTGCTTCTTCATGTACTCCAGCAGGTCGGCGTAGTAGCTGTCGCCAGGAGCATCGACTGCCACGATCGGCATCAGGTCGCGTTTGCCGGTCTGGATCAGTGTGATCGTTTCGAAGAACTCATCGAGCGTCCCGTACCCGCCAGGGAACATGGCGATGGCGTGAACTTCCTTGACGAACATCAGCTTGCGGGTGAAGAAGTACTTGAGGTTCACCAACTTCTTGTCGTCGTTGATGATCTTGTTGGCCTCCTGCTCGAACGGCAGGATGATGTTCAGCCCCATCGACATCTCGCGGCCTGCGCCGACGTGTGCGGCCTCCATGATCCCGCCGCCCGCCCCAGTCACGACGTACCAGCCGGCTTGGGCCATTTCGCGCCCGAACTCCACAGCCTGCTGGTAAGACGGGTGTTCCGGCTGCATCCGGGCCGAACCGAAGACTGTGACTTTCCGCATCCGGCGGTACGGAGTGAAGACCTTGAACGCGTAACGCAGTTCTTTGACCGCGCGGGACAGGATTCTCAGGTCGCCGGGGACCGTATTGTCGCGGTCCAGCTTCGCGATCGTCTCACGCATGTCGTCAAGAAACTGGTTGGCTTTCGCTTCATCGAAGACAGCCGACTCAGTCGGAAGCGGGCTGCCTTCAGAGACTTGCGGACGGCTGATGAGCGGCGAAGATTCAGACATGGCTTTGCTCGAAACAGGGGCGAGTACGAAGTTTAGGGCGATGTGCCGTTCTCACCTAGTTCAGAATTCCCGATCTTGGCCATTTTTCGCATTGCAAATTGTCAAATACTAACCAGCTGTCTAACATGCGGTGGTAGTCCGAGGCAAACGGAGAGCAGCCATGCGTGTGGGAGTCGAAGCCGGTGATCGCGAGTTCCTGTCGGAACTGCAACGCGCCGGTGCATCGACAGTGCAGCAACTGTGTGACCGTCAAGGAGTTACAGCCACGGCAATTCGCCAGCGGCTGAACCGATTGCAGGCCTTGGGACTCATTTCGCGGGAAACGCAGCGGCAGGATCGCGGACGTCCATCTCACGCCTACGCCGTGACGACGGAAGGGCTGCGACAGCTCGGGGATAACTACCGCGAACTGGCCCTGATGCTGTGGGACGAGATCACGCAAATCGATGATGCAGGAGTTCGGTCCAAGCTGATCGGGCGGTTGCGAGAGCGACTGGTTCGGCAATACGGAAAGAACGTCCGTTCATCTGCCCTGCCTGAACGATTCCGCGAGCTGCAGGGGCTGCTTTCGACTCTGGGATTTGACGTGGAAGTTCGGCAGGACGCCTCGGGAGAGTTGCTCCCGATTCTGCGTGAGAACACCTGTCCCTACCACGATCTGGCGGCTCAGGATGCGTCGATCTGCGAACTGGAACAGACCGTTTTCTCGGAAGTCCTGGGAGTTCCGATGAGTCGGACTTCCTGCTGCCGGGACGGCGACCGGTGCTGCGAGTTTTCGCCCTCGGTGGGTGGAGATGTCGCAGTGGCCAGCTGAGCTGATTCGGGAACTCTGCCGTCACGATTCCCGGAACACCGAAAGTGGCGGAAGTTGATTCACGCGAGGATGATCGGGCAGTAAATTCCGGAGTTCGAGTTCGAATTCCCACCGCCTCTGGAGAGAGACAATGACCTGGATCGAAGGTCGCTTCGAAGAGAACGTCGTCACCACCACCCTGGAACAGGCCATGAACTGGGCCAAAGAATCCAGCATCTGGCCGATGACGTTCGGACTGGCCTGCTGTGCAATCGAGATGATGGCCACCGGTGCCAGCCGGTTCGACATCGACCGGTTCGGGGCCGGGGCGTTCCGCGCCACTCCACGGCAGGCCGACCTGATGATCGTGGCTGGGACCGTGACCTACAAGATGGCCAGCCGCGTTCGTCGCCTGTACGAGCAGATGCCCGACCCCAAGTACGTGATCGCGATGGGTGCCTGCACCGTCGGCGGTGGACCGTACTTCAAGTATGGCTACCACGTTGTGAAGGGGGTCGACCTCGTCGTCCCCGTCGACGTCTATGTCCCCGGCTGTCCTCCGCGTCCAGAAGCCTTGCTCGAAGGGCTGATGCGCATCCAGGACAAGATCAAGTCGAAGCGCATCGGCAGGGGAGTCGCCGAACTCCTCCCCGTCCCGCACCATACGGGCTATGCCCAGGAACCTGAACTCATCCGAGGGTAAGTCGATTCCCGCCATGTCGACCGCAACCACATCCGGTCTGATCTCCACCGAACAGTTCGTCGAAATCAGTTTTGACGAATGCGGTGGGCGGTGAGATTGCTGAGATGACTCGACCGGGTTAGTCGAATTGACCTGATCCCCTGATTGTTTGACTCACCTTCCCGATCCTGAAACCCTGCCTCATGTCTGCCACACTGAAGATCACCGACCTGCACGTCAACGTGGGTGAAACCCCCATCTTGAAGGGTGTGAACCTCTCCATCCGCCAAGGGGAAGTTCACGCCCTGATGGGGCCCAACGGTTCTGGGAAGAGCACGCTGGCCTATACGCTGGCAGGTCATCCGAAGTACGAGATCACCGGCGGCTCGATCGAGCTGGATGGCCGCGACATCAGTGAACTCGACCCGTGTGAGCGGGCGCGATTGGGAATGTTCCTGGCCTTCCAGTACCCGGTCACGATCCCCGGTGTGAAAGTCGCAGACTTCCTGCGGCATGCGATCACCAACGTTCGCAATCCGGACCGCAAGGAAGGCGGCGACCTGATGCCGATGAAGGAGTTCCGTCAGGAACTTCGGCAGACAATGACCGAGCTGAACATCGATCAGGAGTTCGCCCGGCGTTACCTCAACGACGGCTTCTCGGGCGGTGAGAAGAAGCGGATGGAGATTCTCCAGCTCGCAATGCTCAAGCCCAAGTTTGCGTTCCTGGATGAAACTGACTCGGGACTCGACAGTGATGCGGTTCGCGTCGTCAGCGAAGGCTTGGCCAAGCTCTCCGGCCCTCAGATGGGCGTGCTGATCATCACCCATCACGAGCGGCTGCTCGAGTACAACGTGCCTCAGTACACGCACGTGATGCTGGCGGGGCGGATCGTCGAGACCGGGGACGCCGCACTGGCTCACGAACTTCACGCTCACGGATACGCTGGTGTCCGCCAGCGGCATCCTCAGGAAGCTGCAGAGGAAGAGGCCGTCAAGCAGCCCAAGGTTCCTGCCGGGGTCTAACGATGTCCACCGCCACACTCATCACCGCCGAAGAGTTCATAGCCATGTCCTTTGACAGGCCAGTTGAACTGGTGCGCGGGGAGATTGTTGAGATGACAAATCCCGGCTATCGGCACGGTAACCTTTGCTTTCGCTTAGCCCTGATCATCGGTCGCTGGCTGGAATCTCACGCGGAGTTCGATGTTGCGACGAACGATACGGGTGTCCTCATTGAGGTCGATCCGGACACCGTGCGTGGGCCTGACTTGATGATTTTGCGGAAGTCAAAACTGCCGGGTGGGCGTGGGCCCGTTGGTCACCTGACCATCCCCCCCGAAGTGGCCGTCGAAATTCGCTCGCCGTCTGATCGCTCAAACGATGTAATGCGAAAAGTTGCCTTGTTCCTCGCTGCGGGAGTGGCGGAAGTCTGGGTCATCGAACCCGATCACCAGCGTGTGTTCATTCACCGGGACAACGAAGAAACGACCGTCTTCCAGGGGAGTGACATCGTCACTTCTCCGCAACTGCCGGGTCTTGAGTGTCCGCTCGCAAAGCTATTTGAGGGGATCGCATGACAAATCGTTCTTTCGATCAACCATAATCTCTGAACCATCAACCTTCCTCACTTCGCGATCCCGACTTTCACTCGGAGAGAGCTCACGACCATGTCACAAGCACTGCTCACTGACCCGCTCGAAAACGAAAAGGCCGATGTCTCCATCGGCGATTACCAGTACGGCTTCCACGATCCGGAAGACAAGTACGAGTTCAAGTCCCGCCGCGGGCTGGACCGCGACATCGTCGCCCAGATCAGCGAGATGAAGAACGAGCCCGCCTGGATGCGGGATTTCCGCCTGAAGTCGCTGGAGCAGTTCGAACGCATGCCGATGCCCTACTGGGGCGGCGATATGTCGGAACTGAACTTCCAGGAGATGTTCTATTACGTTAAGGCTTCTGACCGGCAGGGAAAAACCTGGGACGACGTTCCGGAAGACATTCGCAAGACCTACGACCGCCTGGGAATCCCAGAAGCCGAGAAGAAGTACCTCTCGGGTGTGAAGGCCCAGTACGAATCCGAAGTGATCTACGGATCGCTACAGGAAGACCTCGCCAAGCAGGGGGTGCTGTTCACCGACACCGACTCGGCCCTTCGCGACCATCCGGAAATCTTCCGCGAGCACTTCGCCTCGGTCATCCCCCCCAACGACAATAAGTTCGCAGCTCTGAACTCAGCGGTCTGGTCGGGCGGATCGTTCATCTACGTTCCGCCGGGCGTGAAGATCGACTTCCCGCTACAGGCTTACTTCCGCATCAACACGATGAACATGGGGCAGTTCGAACGCACCCTGATCATCGTCGATGAGGGAGCCAGCGTGCACTATGTCGAAGGCTGTACCGCTCCGACCTACAGCTCCGACTCGCTGCACTCGGCGGTCGTCGAGATCATCGTCAAGCGGAACGCTCGCTGCCGATACACCACGATTCAGAACTGGTCGAACAACGTCTACAACCTCGTGACCAAGCGGGCCATGGCTTACGGCGATTCACTCATGGAGTGGATCGACGGAAACCTGGGCTCCAAGCTCACGATGAAGTACCCGGCCATCTATCTGATGGAGCCGGGAGCTCGTGGTGAGACGCTGTCGATCGCCTTCGCTGGTGATGGCCAGCATCAGGATGCCGGGGCCAAGATGGTCCACTGTGCCCCCAACACCAGCAGCCGCATTATCTCCAAGTCGATCAGCAAGAACGGCGGACGGTCGAGCTATCGCGGTCTGGTCAAGGTCCAGAAGGGTGCACACGACTGCAAGAGCAACGTCGTCTGCGACGCCCTGATCTTCGACCCCGCCAGCCGCAGCGATACCTACCCGTACATCGAGATCGACGAGCAGAACGTCGCCATCGAGCATGAGGCCAGCGTCTCCAAGATCGCCGAAGATCAGCTGCTCTACCTGATGAGCCGCGGTCTGACCGAAGCTGAAGCCAGTGCGATGATCGTCACCGGCTTCATCGAGCCGCTCGTCAAGGAGCTGCCGATGGAGTATGCAGTCGAGATGAATCGCCTGATCGAACTGCAGATGGAAGGATCGGTCGGTTAGCCGTCGGGATGGCCCGATGTGCCCCTTCCAGAGATCGCCATAAGCCGCCAACGAGGTCCGGTCCCAGCTGGGATTTTGAGCCCTGTTTCGCACTGACCACACGCATGACTCGCGCTCCTACGAGCGGATTCGCCCGCTGAAATCACCATGCTCACCGCCGATACCTCTTCGTTCAGCTCCACCGCCTTCGAGGCCTTTCTGGAGTCACGCACCGAGCCCGACTGGGTCACAGCCAAGCGTTCGGCGGCCTTCGAGGCGTACCTCGATTCGCTCACGCGTGATCTCGATCCCGAGGAGTACCGACGACTCGACCTGCGGTCCTTCAAAGCTGATGCTTACTCGTTGCGGTCGTCGCCTGTCAGCAACGTCCAGTTCAGCACATTGATGCAGGACCGGGCCGAGTTCGGCGGAGCGGTCGTACATGTCGATGGACTGCCAGTCAAATCGTCGTTGAACGCTGACTTGGCAAAACGCGGCGTCCTGTTCGGCAGCCTGTCCGATCTATTGGCTTCCCATCGCGAAGTCCTCGAACCGCACTTCATGACCCGCGGGGCGGGACTCACACGAGACCGCTTCACCGCTTGGCACAACGCCTACTGGACCGGCGGGACCGTGCTCTATGTCCCCCGCAACGTCGAAGTCACCGCTCCCCTCTACAGCCTCATCGGCATGCAGGGGAACAACGTCGCCGACCTGTCGCACACGCTCGTGATCCTCGAAGACGGTGCCAGTGCGACACTCCTGGAAGAGACAGCCTCCGCCGATCCCAAGGCCGGTGGTCTGCACAACGGAGCCGTCGAATTGCTGGTCGGAGCCGGGGCCCGGCTGCGGTATGTTCAGCTGCAAAACTGGAATACCAAGGTCCGCCACTTTGCCCACCAAGTCGGCCGCGTCGAGCGTGACGGCATGCTGCAGTGGACCGTGGGCGCTCTCGGCTCGCGGATGCAGCATATCCACCAGCACGTGCACCTCGACGGCCCGGGGGCTAATGCCCAGGTCAACGGAGTCACCTTCGCGACCGACCGCCAGCTGCTCTCGTACTACACGCAGCAGACCCACAACGCCCCGAACACGAACTCGGACCTGCTCTACAAGGAAGTGCTGCGAGACCAGTCCCGCGTCGTGTGGCGCGGCATGATCAAGGTCGCCAAGGACGCCCAGAAGACCGACGGCTACCAGCGCAGCGACGCCCTGATGCTCAGCCAGGACGCCCGAGCGGATGCGATCCCCGGCCTGGAAATCGAAGCCGATGATGTCCGCTGCACCCACGGAGCCACCACTGGCCGCGTCGACGACGAACAGCTCTTCTACGCCATGGCCCGCGGCCTGTCGCGGTATGAAGCGATGCACGTGATCGTCGAAGGCTTCTTCGCCCAGGTCTACGACCGCATTCCGGTGGAACTGGTACGGGAGACACTGGGCCAAGCCGTGCAGCGCAAGCTGGGCATCGGGCTATAAGTTGAGGCTGAACAACACCAGCAAACACGGTGACTGCTCGTTGGGGCTACCCTGCAGGAGTGCTTGCTGACGATGCAATCGCCGTGGTGAACAGGCGGGGACCGAGCGTCCAAGCGATCCCCTGATCATTTTTGCGATTCGAGCTTCTTGATGTTCGGAGCCTCACGATAAAACGGCTCGGATATTGAAAACTCCAGTCTTCCGTCGGGGTGACGCACCGGCTGCCCATTCATGCGGGCTTCACGGAGTGGCCGGAGTTCCTCTTGCGTGGGGAGCCGACACGACTCAAAATCAATCGCCAATGTCGATTCTGCACGTTCAAGAATCCACAAAAAGACGGCGGGGATCTTCGGTGCTACCCGGATCGAATCGGGCATCGGATACTTGGACAGCATTTCGGGAAGTACGTATTCCAGGAGGTACAACCGATTCCCATCCAGTTCAAATTTTCCTCGATAATCCATGCCCGCACGCATCTCAACCAACAAATCTCGTTCCCCGGCGGGCGGGTTGCAAGGAGTCGCCTTGGAGAAGAGGTTCTTCCCGTGTGATCCCCAGATCACACTCGTTTGCCAGGACCACAGTTCCTCAGAGTCATCGATGAGGGCAATGCGACGCGGGGCAGCAAGAAGTTCGGGAGTGTCCCGAATCCGGCCAAAACCCAGCCTGTTTCTCTCAATCCGGACTCCGTAACGAATCTCATCCCACTTTTGATCGTTTCCTCTGGGATAAACTCGCCTTCCATCACACCATTCCTCCAGAAGAATCCAGTCCCCGGCTAGTGGCGCAAACTCCTCATCCGAGATGGTCGGGACGTCGCCATAATTCGGGTTGCTGGGAATTTTCGCGGGGTCGAAACTGTCCCAGGTCGGACGGGGGCGAGGTGGCTCAGTGTACGGAACGACAGACGGCGGCAGACTCTCCAGTGGATCGCGATCTAATCGATCAACGAGCTTCCTGGTCGACCAGACGACATACCCGAGACAAATCCAGAGTGGAAGGAACCGGAACGCAAATCGCGCCCCCCCTATTGCGATCGTTTGCCAGTGGCGTTCCTCGGGTCGCGAGTCATTGCTCATATGGCACCACTGCCAACCAAGCCCCGAATAGTGAAGGCATGTTTACAAAATGCCCATCACCCCAACTGCCGTCCCGTGATCAGCTTATACGCCGCCCCTTCGTTCTGGGTCGGGCGTTCCGGGCGGCCTTTGTGCATGTAGGTCAGCAGCATGTTATCCAGCCCCATCAGGTACAGGACCGTGGCGTGCAGGTCGTGGACGTGCAGCCGGTTCTCGACCGCGTGGAACCCCAGGTCATCGGTTGAGCCAATCGTCTGGCCCCCTTTGACGCCGCCGCCGGCCATCCACATTGTGAAGCCTGTCGGGTTGTGATCGCGGCCGTCCCCTTTTTCGCTCATCGGGGTGCGGCCGAATTCTCCGCCCCAGATCACCAGCGTGGTATCGAGCAGTCCGCGCCGCTTCAGGTCCTTCAGCAGCCCGGCGACTCCCTTGTCTGACTCGGCGAACCGATCGGTGTGGTTCTTCTCAATCCCGGAGTGCGCGTCCCACTTGCTGCCCGCTCCGTGGTACAGCTGGACAAACCGCACGCCGCGCTCGACCAGCCGCCGCGACAGCAGGCACATCCGCCCGAACGTCTCGGTCGTCTTGTTGTCGAGGCCGTACAGCTGTTGCGTCTCGGCAGTTTCCTCGGCGAGGTTCACTGCTTCCGGAGCCCGGGCCTGCATGCGGAAGGCCAGTTCGTACGATCCGATGCGGGCATCGAGTTCTGTCTGGAACTGACGGGGCAGGGCGTGCTCGCGGTTCATCTGGTTGAGCAGCTCCAGCTTGGCCCGTTGAGTCTCCTCGCTGATCCCCTTGGGGTTCTTCAGATAGCGGATCGGCTCTTCACCGAAGTCGAGCTTCGTCCCCTGATAGACCGCCGGCATGAACCCCGAACTCCAGTTGCGGGGCCCATTGATGGGCGGCGTATTCGAGTCGGTCAGCACGACGAACGAGGGCAGGTTCTGATTCTCGGTCCCCAGCCCGTACGTCACCCAGGAGCCCAGGCACGGCCGACCCGCGATCGGCGTTCCCGTGTTCATCTGGCACACGCCGCCCGAGTGGTTGATCCCGTTGGTCCAGCAAGAGCGGATCACAGCCAGATCGTCGGCACACTCCGCAGTATGCGGCAGCCAGTCACTGACCCACAGGCCGGATTCGCCATGCTGTTTCCACTTGCGTTTTGAGGCCAGCAGCGGAGAGTTAATCTCACCCATGGCTGTAATGACCCGCTTATACCCCGGCGGCAGCGGCTGGCCCGCCAGCTCGTTGAGCTTGGGCTTGGGGTCAAACGTGTCCATGTGGCTCGGGCCCCCTTCCATGAACAGGAAGATGACGCTTTTCGCCTGAGCCGGTAGTTGTGGCAGGCGAGCCATAAACGGAGAGTCACCGCCCCCTTCGGCCATCGCGCTTCGCCCGAGCATTCCCGCCAGCGCCAGAGCTCCAAAACCAGCACCGCCCCGGATCAGGGCGTCACGGCGGGTAGAGACGGGAATCGTGAACTGCGACATTGTGAGGGCTCTCCGAACGGCTCTCTCCAGTATGCCAAACTGATGGAGACCGGGAAATGCTGAATGACGGAACTGGGGCCCCGCCTGAAAGAATCACAACCGACAGAACTTCCCGAGTTCCCCATTGACGCCCCGGTCCGAACACCGGAATAATCCCAGCGCGGTTCGCGGGGATGCCAAGCCTTTGTCCTTCGGGACGCTGCGGGGTTACCCCGCGGGAGACTCGTTGCTCGACACTCACCGTGAGTTTGCCGGAACTGAGCAAGTCAGTTCCAGCAAACTCGCCACAGGATGCGTTGTGCCACCCGCGAACCGCTTTCGCACACTCTGGACCGGGGCTGACACCATGGGGCCTTGTTGATGGGACTGATCGCCTTTCTGAAGCGGCTGTTCCTGGGCGCTCCTCCACAGCCAGAACCGGCTCCCTTTCCGGATCGATCGTCGACGCCGTCTCCGGGCCCCGTCTCGCCGCCGGTTCGAACGTCGCGGCGGTTTCGCGGGGCCTTACCGCTGCGATACTCGCCGACGCGTCGACCGCCAAGGTTCGGGCCGACAAGTGATGTGGCTCCATATCGTTTCGCCCGCTGTACCGAAGCGGGCGGCTCCGAGTTCGTCGATCTGACGCGCGATCACGATCCGGCCCGGCTCGATTCGTTCGGACTCCCAGCGTTTCGCACCCCGGAAGAGCTGGCGAGGTGGCTGGGCGTTCCACTGGGTCAGCTAGGCTGGCTGGCGGGGCGGTTTTTTGAGAATCAGCGACCGCAGTCAGAGGCCGAGGCGCACTACCACTTTCATTGGGTCAGCAAAAAGACCGGGGGCTACCGCCTGATTGAGGCCCCCAAGCCGCTGCTCAAGCAGGTGCAGACGCAAATCCTGCGGGGGATTCTCGACAAGGTCCCGGCCCACACGAATGCCCATGGTTTTGTGCAAGGACGTTCGATTCTCTCGAACGCGCTGCCGCATGTGGGCCAGGCGTGGGTGCTGAAGCTCGACTTGCAGAACTTTTACCCGTCGGTCAGCCACTCGCGCGTGGTCGCCATCTTCCGGGCGCTGGGGTACTGCCGCGAGATCAGCCTCTGGCTCGGGCGGCTGACAACCTCGGCGATTCCGTCGAACCTGACGTCGCCGGATTCGAGGATGGCGACTGTCTGGGGTTACCGGAACCGGCATCTGCCGCAGGGGGCTCCGACTTCGCCAGCGCTGGCCAACTTGTCGGCGTTCGGTCTGGATGTTCGATTATCAGCGATGGCCAGTCAGTACGACGTCCGCTACACACGGTACGCGGACGATATGACGTTTTCCGGGAAGGGACGCTCGATCCCCGCCTTGCGCGAGATCATTCCGTTTGCCCGTCAGATCGTGTCGGCGGAGCGGTTTACCATCAACCGTCCCAAGCAGCGAGTTTTGAGACGCCACCAGCAACAGAATGTCACCGGACTCGTCGTCAATCAGAAGCTCAGCCTGAGCCGGTCCGACTTCGACACGCTCAAGGCGATCCTCACCAATTGCATTCACCAGGGTCCCGCCTCACAGAATCGCGATGGTCACGAGAACTTCGCCAGCCATCTGCGAGGCCGCATCGGGCATTGGCTGTCGGTGAACCCGTCACGCGGGCAGAAGCTGTTGATGCTGTTTCAGAAGATCAATTGGAGCCGGTGACCCGTTCCAGCTGGGCGATGTCCGGTATCAGGAAATCCCCATGGGGATCTCTCTGCGTCGGCAATATCTGATCGACGGCATCCCAGTTCAGCGGGCCGTAAATATGCGGGTACAGGCTCCCGGCCGCGGGCTCCCAACGCAGCTCGGACTTCAGTCGGTCGACCCGGACACTGACCACGCAGACATCGACCTTCTGGCGATAGTGCTTGTTGGCGACCCGTGCGAGCTGTTCCCGGGGAGAGGCGTGAATGAACCCCTCGGTTGCGAACGAAGCCGACATCCATGAGCCCTGCTGTCTGGCGACCTCAATGTCGGAGAGTGTCATCAGCAGGTAGATTCGCAGGTTGTCGCCCGCGCGAGAATCACTTGGCATTCTCTGTCTTCGCGGGTTGAGTCTTCGCGGGTGGATCAATCAGCCCCAGCTTGACCTTGAGGTTGTCGATCTCGGAATACGTCGTGATCATCGCGATCGACGTGAAGAACACGAACCCGACAGCCAGCCCCAGCTTCGGCACGATCCCCGACTGCAACGGCTTGGGCAAGAGCTTCGTATTCACTACCAGCGAGTGCAAACAGCTGAAGCCGAGCGCGTAGTTGTACATCATGGTCGAGAGAACCAGCAGTGCGTCCCCCTTGAGGAACCACAGCGTGATTGCGCCCATGAACATGTAAACACACAGCACTCCAAAGTACAGCTTGCCGATGTCCTTGGTGTCCCACTTCCGCAGCCGGGGGCTGGCTGTCCAGAACACGTCGACCCAGCGGCGAAGCACACCGTCGGCGGTACTGGCCATGCTGGTCGCCAGCACCAGAAATCCGCAAAACAACGTCAGATGCCAGAACAGATTCCCCGTCGTGACACCGAACTTGGCCCCGACAGTATCAGCCACACCTTGAGCGGTCATGGCGGCGACCAGAGACTTGTCGCTGGGGACATCTTTGGTCTGCAGGAACTGCAACGAGAGCATGCTCGGCAGAGCCAGCCCGATAAAGCAGGCGGGTGCCCACAGGCAGAGCTGCTCACGCCGCACATGTTTGATCCACCGCTTCCAGCGGGGCAGGGCCTCTTCCGTCACCTCGAACACACAGCCTTCGTGTGAGAGTGTAATCTCGTGCCCACCGACGATGCTGGGGATCGCTCCCACATGCGACCCCATCCCCCAGCCCTGGTCGCGGGTGTAGTTGCTGACCGGGGTATTGGTCAGGCCACCGTTCCCCGCCAAGGCCGCCATGGCTGCCAGAAATCCAACCAGCGACCAGTCCAGCTTGCCGATCGGGCGGCCTTCCCAAAGTGCGACAAAGATATTGTCGAGGTTGGAGCCGCGGCCCAGAGCTGTCCCATCCGCGTTCTCGATCGGCACCGTTCCGAACTTAAAGAACCCGGTGATGATCCCGTGCCAGGTCTCCGCGGTTGAAAAGAAGACGGCGAGAAACAGCAGGAAGCCAAACACCACGAACAGCTTGAACGTCATCACCGCCCGCATCGAGTTGTAGACCTTGCCTCCGAACAGCAGGGGAACAAAGATCAAAAAGAAGATCACGAGCCCCATGACCTTCACAAACTCGGCATCGGACATCCCCATGATCGTGACGATGTCAGCCGCCTCCGGCGTGGTGACCGGCATTCGTCGGAGTATCATCGCACACAGCGGAACGGCTGCTCCGGATGCCAGATACGGCAGAAACGAGCCGAAATCGAGCAGCAGATACAGAAACACCCAGAACCACGGCCCCGGTGGAATGCGGAACTTGCCCGTGAAGATCGGTTCGCCGGTGTAGAGGGTGTAGCGGCAGATCTCCACGTTGTAGATCGACTGACAGATGATGCTGATCGTGGCCAGCCAGAAGATCGCGGCTCCATACCGCGCTGTGTTCGTCGGCCCGGTCAGCCACTCGCCGCCTCCGATGGCTGCGGCCGCCATGACGATCCCCGGCCCGATGAAGGCGGCAATCTTCCGCCACTCGAAGACGGGGGCGTCCGGCAAGGTGTTGACGGTCCACTTGGGCATCGAAGCGACACCCGGCTGGACTTCGACAGTGCGCACCGGTGAAGCGGCAGGATCGTTCGGCTGTGCCATATTGGCCATATTCCCAGAGTCGTTCGGGAAGGAGGCATCCGCCCCCAGTTGCTTGGCGGCAGGACCGAGCGAACTCACCCTGCACACCCCCCAGCCGACGGACGATCCTTGTCCCGAAGGCCACACATCAGCACAAATCTAAACGAAGCGGGGAGAGGTCGCAACGCGATCGAAAAGAAGTCTCGAACCTCGTGAACTCATGATCGCGAAAGGACTTCGACGGCCTCCCCCACACACACTTGACCGGACTCCACGACCCGCAGATAGATTCCCCGCAGGTTGCGGTGGCGAATCTCCTTGTTCCAGACAAGCTGCAGTGCTGCCTCACCGAAGCGTTCCCGAAACTTCCGGCACCCGTTGTGGGGCTGGGGAGTTACTTCCAGAATCACAGTACCGATCCGCAGGCGACTGCCGATCGGCAGATTGGCCTCCGAAAGGTCCAGGTCCAACCAGAGGTTGTCACCTGCCAGCTCTGGTGGCTGCCCATTCGCGATCAGCTGGGAAACACTCTCTTCCATGACCGCCAGTTGAGCCTGGGGATCCGGCTGCGGATCTCGGCCCCAGCTCTCCCCGACCAATCCTCCATCAATTGTGAGCGCTGCTGTATCGAGTAACTCGCGAACCCCTTTCTCGTGGCGCACGACGATCCGCGTCAGCGTTCCCGAGTCTCGACGCGACGCAGGCAAGATGGCCAGCCCGGAGGCCAACTGTTCGGCGTTCAAGAATTTTGCGGGATCACCGACCGAGTGAGAATCGATTGTCATGCGGGCTGCTCCCGGCGCTGGATGCCAACGGGTTGTCCTGACATCTTCAGATAGGCGACGGCCTTGAGGAGTCTCGCAAATGTCCCGGTAAAAATCTCGGCCTGACCGAAGAAGGCGCCGACCAGCACAACCAGGCCAACACCAATCGATGGCCCCGTGTTGACTCGCGTCAGCTCCTTGGACAACGGAAAAGCATCAACAGTCTGTCGTTCCGTGCGCTCGTCGGCCCAGACCCAGATGTAAGGCCACAGTGTCAGGTAGATATAGACACCCGGGATGACGAGGATCATCAGCCCGATTCCGACCAGGATGGCGAACACGATGGGCAGGACGGTGATCGGACGCAGTTCAAGCCGCATGGCGTCTGAAATACTGACGGGTTCCCCTCGCGCGATCTTCAGAAAGAATCGGGCATGACGGCAGGCCATCACGTTGACCAACGTGATCACTCCCAGAGTTGCGATCAGGACAATCGCCAGCAGCACCAGTTCGCGGGGGACACGTGCGCCCCGTCCGAGAGTGAATCCTGCGGCAATCGCGGGAACGAGGATGAACAGCAGACCGGCCGCATAAAAGATGAGATCGATCAACCAGGCAAACAGCAGCAGCCACAGACGATCCACGTAGATCGCCCAGGTATCTCGAAAAATCTCTGCCATGGAGACGGCGCTGGGATTCCATTCGGAATCCAAAGCTTCCTCCGCCGGGCCTTCAACCCACGGAGATTCCGCATCATCGGGAACCTGTGTATCGCTCTGGCAGGACGGACAGGTCAGCCACTTGCCGCGATGCATGTCAGCCACACGCAGCAGCCGGTCACATTGGCCACAGCGAAACTCGATTTTGGACGGTTCGACCACCCTACAGCTCGAAATTCTTGGGGGGGTTG
>Ga0315905_10002675_pt1 | contig 18670 bp, 12 predicted proteins | sample LakEriMetagenome_5_FD_203522 | JGI IMG/M metagenome (GOLD analysis project Ga0315905, IMG submission 203522) | Freshwater fungal communities from buoy surface, Lake Erie, Ohio, United States - Buoy 4 MA121 | ecosystem: Environmental > Aquatic > Freshwater > Lake | place: USA: Lake Erie, Ohio... | reverse complement strand
CTCCTTTTGATTGTGCTTGTGTTATTAAACATGACTTATGACTATAATGACCACAGCTCATTTGTTCTACTGGTTTTCCATCAATAGGTCCTGATAAATAACAAGCATTACACATTTCTCCTTCTTCCTCTTCTTCTTCATCTGGTTCATCTTCTATAGATTTAGCTCTTTTATATTGGTCATAATAAACCTTCTCTACACCTTTACTTTTTTCACCTATACCTTCTACACATCCTCTATATTCACCAGATGAAGCACATGTAGGGTAATGAGAACTTAACTGGCAAGTCTTTACAAATTCGTCAAGAGTACATTCTCCAATACAACCTTCTCTTTGTATTTTTTTAAGATGAGCTTCTAATACATCTCTTTTAACACCCATAGGATTCTCTTTACATTGGTCGTATAAAGGACCTAATAATAGCCTTCTTAATGCATCAATTTTTTTATTAGTTATTGACATTATTTATAACTAATAAAAGATTTTATTTTTTTTTTGATAATATAGTAATAAAATTATTAATTAACAACCTGGTGGAGGGTCAGCACTAGCACAAACATCATATCTAATATGTTGTGGAGAGCCAGAGAACATACCATTAAACATACCTTGTCTAGAATCATAACGAATATGTGATTTTATGTGTTGACCTGCACCAATATATTTATCAGAATAACTGGTACGAATATGAGAAGATGGTTCTGGTAATGGGCCGTCTAAAGGATTTTCACTTCTCATTCTAATATGAGCTGTTATAGGCATATCATCTTGATATCTAATATGTCCTAAAGGAGAAATCATTTTATCTTTCATACATTTAGTGCAGTCGCAATCAGAAGAATGTTTCATTAACATATATAAAACAAGTGCTAAAATAGCAACAATAATTAAATGTTCGCGTTCCATTTTTATTGTTTAAATAAGAAAATAATTTCTTTTTAATTTTTTTATTTTAAAATATGGATGTGAAACTTATACCTATCGTAAAATTATCTCTACCTTCTAATACTATATCGTTTACCGGAACCAATAAACCTATTAAATGTCAACCACAGCTTATTGGTAAAGGTAGTTTTGGCAAAGTATATTCAGTATCTGAAGATGAGGTATACAAACAATTTAAGATAATAACTTTTTCAGACAATGATTTTGCTATAATTGAGAACAATATAAAAGAATTTTCTTTTTATAAAATGCTTATGGCTAAAGACAATAATAATTTTACCTCTTCTGTATTTATACCATCTATACCCTCTTGTATTGTCACACCTATTAACATTCGATTTAAGAACCCTTTTATGTATATCGAAATGGCTAACTATGGAATTCCTCTCTCTAAGATTAATCTTCTATCACCCACTGAAGAAAAGGATAAAGATGAACCTCCCATAAACATTCTTTTTAATGAAGAAAAAACATTAACTCCTAAAGAAAAAATAAAAATTATATTTAAACAGCTTGTAGAAGGTGTAGAAATATTAAATAGGAGTAATATGTCACACGGCGACTTAAAACCTAATAATATTATTGTTGATGAGAATAATAACGTAACAATAATAGACTATGGAAGTATCTGTTTTTTTCATTCTAAATACTTAAAAAATAAGTATCAAAGATGCACAATATTTTATGTTTCTCCTGAAGAACTTGTTACTGGTAATTACTCTCTATATAATGACTGGTGGAGTTTAGGAGTAATACTCTTTGAACTTTATACTAAAAAATGTTTTATTAGATATTTATTACAATATCTCAATATTAAAGATAACGTTATAGAAATGTTTATGGAATATAGCTTTTCTTTAAAGTCTACAGTATCATTTGACCCTAGAACATTTCTTATAAATATTTATTCTAAATTAAAACAAGAAGATATAAATACCTTTATGAATCTTAATATAGAAGAACAAGAAATTCAACATATTTTAAAATTATTATTAAAAGTAGACCCTTATGAAAGGTCTAAAAGTAAAAAAGAAATATTACAAATATTTGAATATAAAGATATTATTCCTAGCCAAGTAACAGTGTTAAAAAATCTTCAAAAATTCAGTTCTTATAACTTTAAATATTTGTCTTTTGACTTAAGAAAATATATAGTTGGAAATATATTCAAAATATGTTCTCATTATAAAGAGTTTGGTAAAGAAGTAATAGGTCATTCTATAATGTTATTTGATAGATTCTACTTTAGGTTAAACCCAGAAATTAAGATTAACATCTATGTATATAGTATACTTTGTATAATTATATCAAGTATGATTTTAAAAGGAGAATCATTCAAAGGAAACAACATAATAAAGTATATATTAGAATGTTATAGTATATCATGTACATTAAAACAGCTAGAAGAATCTATTTTATTTTTAATAGAAACATTAGACTATTCACTCTTATGTTTAGCTCCAGATATTATTTATAATTTTGAAATAGATTATTTAAAACTTCTTAAATTGTATACTAATTACCCTGTTATAAATGACTATGTATATTCTATATATAAATTAATATAGGTATATTTTTTTCTATAAAATTAAATATTAAAGCAATATACTTTAATATTTAAAAATGATTAGACCAGTTATCAATGAAATATTTCCATCTACAGGAATACTTATTAGAAACAAATATGTAGACTTGTTTAGAAGAGACTATTTTATTAATAAAATATATCAAAGCGGTATTAAAAATATTGAAATAGGACCTTATAACGAACATATTATTGAAGGTTTAACAACAGAAATTTCATTGAATAATAAATGTATTATTTACCCTATAAATACTAATAAAAATGTAAATGATTCTATTGATACATTTAATAAATATAGAGAATCAAAAGAAGGTGTGTTTTCTAAAATTATATTACAAGGTAATAACTATAAAGAAATACCTTATATTTATTTTAATACAATACCAGACTGTATAGAAGTCTCTAGAATAAATAATATTATATTAAATACTGTAGAAAAATCTTCTAAATTATCTTTAAGACCTTATGGTAAAGATTGTTTAAAAGAAATAGATAAAGCATTGATTGAAAATATATATAAATTTAGTAGTTCATTAGTGTCTTATCAAGAACATGTAAATACTATAGACCTTATAAAATATTTAAATAGTAAACTATGGGTAGAACTAACTATAAATATGTCATCTCTTAAAGAAGCTCAAAAAGAAATACATGATGACTTTAATTGGTAGGAGGTCTTATAGTTTCTCTATATTGTTTTAAGTATTCAGAAACACTTCTAGGTTTATATTTAAGATTACTATCAACGTATTTTCCTATTTGAATATAGTTTATAATTTTTTGAGTTTCTAACTTAATAGCTATAGGATTAGTTATATTTAATACCTTTGTTATAAAGTTATATATGGTTATATTATTCATTATTATATTTTAAGTATAAATAATACTTAAAATATTTCATTTAAATTAAAACTATTTTTTATCTTCTTGAACGTCTTGTTGAACGTTTACGACGAACTCTCATTTCTGGAGATTTTATTTTCTTTCTTAATTTAAGAGCATCATCTGTACAATTTTTTAACGCTCTTTTAATCTTATCAGCGTTAGCTTTAGATAAATCTAATTCTTCTTTAACAGCCTTAATAGTATCTTGAGAGTTTTTTATATCTTCTTCAAGTTCTTTCATTTTCTTTCTTAACTTGAGAGCATCAGTTGTGCAGTTCTCTAGAGCTTTTCTATATTTATCTTGAGACATTTTTTATTATAACTTAAATATAAAAAAAATATTTTTTTTAAGTTATTTTTAGACAGCCGAGTAATCTGTCACTCGACGGAGTCTCGGATTTTTCTATTCGCCCTTCGGGCTCATGAACGTAGTGAATAGAAAAATTAAAACTCTGCATCAAAAGATATTTCATTTTCTTCTTTTTTACTTAATACTGTTTGTTTAGCATAGTTTGTAACTTTACGTTCAAAGAAGTTTCCTTTATTTTCTAAACTTATCAAGCTCATCCAGACGAATGGATTATCTTTTTTATATATTCTTTCTCCTATTAATTCATTACTTAAATGGTCTGCAACATACTCAACATAATCACACATCAAGTTTTTATTCATGCCTTTTAAGTTATATGGTAAACTTTCTTTTACAAATGCTTTTTCAACTTCAACTGCATCTTTAACCATTTCAATTATTTGTTCTTTTTCTAATTTATTTATAATATGGTTACGATATACTAAAACTGCTGTATCACGATGCATTCCTTCATCTCTACTAATAAGTTCATTTGATTGACATAAACCAGGCATTAAACCACGTTTTTTAAGCCAAAAGATACTACAGAAAGAAGCACTAAAAAATATACCTTCAACAATACTAAAAGCTACTAATCTTTGTACAAAAGAACCATTTTTAATCCATTTACGAGCCCATTCAGCTTTCTTTTTAATACAATCAATATCTTTTACAGAGTTATAAAGTCTTTCTTTAATTTCTTCTTTTTTAACAAGGGTATCAATAAGAACTTGATACATTTGTGAATGGATGTCTTCCATCATAAGTTGATAGTGATAAAGCATTTTTAATTCTGGAACTTTAATTTGTTCTACAAAATTTTCATCTAAATTTTCATTAACTATAAAATCACTGTTTGCAAAGAACCCTAATATCATAAGTATAAAATATTTTTCATCATCATCTAACTTTTTCCAATCGTTAAGGTCATCCGCTAAACTAACTTCTTCAACACTCCAAAATGCAGCAAATTGACGTTTATACATATCCCAAATATCTAAATATTTTATAGGAAATAATCTTGTACGTTCATCGGTTAATATAGGCTCCATTTTTATTTATATATACTTATATAAATAAAATAACTTTTTAAATCAATTAAAAACTTTTTCTAATATCTGATGGTACGTCGCAAATACTACCACAGTTTAAGCTTCCATATATAACTGTACCTATTATAAAAAATCCTCCTATATTAGGCATAATCATACCTAATATTAATAAAACTGGAATATACATTCCCCATCTATTAATCATAGCACATTTAAAAGCATAATAAATTGCAAGCATAAATAAAGCTAAGTATACTATTATTAAGAATACAAGAGCGATTAATACATCTCTTAATGCTTTATTCATATCTTGAGGACAAAATTGACCCATAGCTTCAACTTTATTTTTCATATCATTATATTCAACGAGTCTTTGATGAATAGCTTCATAAAACATTTATTATATAGAAAACAAAAAAATAAAAATACATTTTTAAGATAAAGTATAGTTATTAATAAAAATGATTATAGCATCTATAGTAAGTATACCTGGAAGATTAGAGTCTCTTATTTTTGTATTAAATGCTCTATTAAAACAATCTATACTTCCTGATTATTTATATGTAAGTATAAGCAATTACTATCCTCGTTCTAAGAAATATTATCCTGGAGAACACCTTCAATATTTAAAAGAATTTTTATCTAATTATTCTATTCCTAACAAACTCGTTACATATGAAAATGATATTGGTCCTACTTTAAAGTTAATAACACCTTTAAAAGAGAACTTTACAAGTGTAGTAGTAGTAAAAGATGAAGATTTTATATTTACTTTTGACGATGATACTCCTTTATATGAAAGAACAATAGAAACATTATTACAAGCATATAAAAAAAATAAAAATGCTGTATATTCATTTTCAGGAACAAGAGAAGAACGTTTTTTACATGCAGAATTTCTTCCAGAAGATTATGATTACTTTGAAATAGATGTATTAGGAGGATATAGAGGTGTTCTATATCCAGTTCATTTAATAGATAAAATAGAATTTTATAATTGGGTTGATATGTTTATTTCATCATCTAATAAACAAGGATTAATAGCAATGCACGACGACCATATATTTAGTTATTATTTTAAATATAAAAGTATACCTAGAAGAGTAAGTAATAGTCCTTTTAATAAAACTTTTATATATACTCCTATAAGTAATGATGATGGTATATTTAATGATAGTAATACAAACTCGTCAATTAAGGTACTAAGAGATACTCTGTTTGAAAATAATCTTGGTTGGGTTGTTACAAATCCTTTTTAATCATCAAAACCACCTCCTGAATATTTTTTCATTTGTTCAACTATTTTTCTAGTCCATGAATTCATTCTTCTAGGGTCTGTAATGTATCCTTTATCAAACAAATATTTACCTCTATATACGTCTCTATTATCTAATTCTATACTAATCTTTTTCATCCATTTTATAACATCATCTCCATTAAGAAATTTATCTACATACATTTTCATTATATCATATTCAAATTGAACATCAAATGTTCCTTTTATACGAATATCTCTAGGAGCATTTTCAACATTTCTTCTTACTCTATTAAACCAATTTAAGTGTTGTTCTAACCATCTATTATCGTATTTTCTTGAAGTCAATTTATTTGTTATTAATCTTAATTCTGGAGATAGTAAACGAGCGTGTGGTTGATAGAAAAGTTCACCATCTAAATATTCTGTTGTGTCTATACCAAATATAGGTTTATATTTAAACATACCATATACATCTTTATTATTAAGCTCTTTTATGATTTTATACCATCTTGCTTGCATTTCCATATTTTCTTTTACAACAGCTTCACGTTCTTGTATAGTACTAGAAATTTCTTCTATATTTGTAGGTCTTATATCACTTACAAAAAGAACATCATCATTTTTATATTTTTCACCTAATTCTCTAGATAACTTGTCGCTCATAAATCCGTGATATACATCTATCTTGCTATTAATAACATATTTTTTAATATTTTCTGAAAAGTTTTGACCTCCTAATGATGAATGTATCTCTTGAAATTTTTTATTCCATTTTTCAGGGTCTATTAATGAAAAATGATATGTTGGAAACATCTCACTTAAAAATAACATATGGTCAGAAGGTGCAGAACCAGCATAAATAACTTTCATATTAGGTCTACCATAAAGAGTAAAGAATAATATTTCTGTTAGTAATAATTTACGCTGTCCCCAATGTCCACTTTTAAAGTTTTTAAAGTATTCTTGTGTGAATACAGGTGTATAAGGTCTCCAACCAAGTATATCATTAACAGTTATTTCTTTATTATTTTCAGGTTTAAATTCTTTTGGTCTTTCAGGAACACTATATAGAGTATTAAAACTTTCTTCTTTTTTATATGATGGTAATTTTATACGTTTTCCATTTTCTATAATACAGTCGCTTATATATTCATAAATAGCATCATTTGTTAGTTTATGAATAATATCTTTTGCTTTGTCTAATTTATTCTTCCAACCTGTAGCATATTCTTTATCTGTTTTTAATCTTTCTACAGTACCTTCAATAAATGAATATAAATCGCTTATTTTTGAATCTATATTTCTATCTAATTTACCCTCAGTTGGTTCATACATAAAATTATAATTAATACTATAAGAAGAATCTACAAATAACTCAAAAAATGTTAAATATGGGTCATTTTTATACTCTATTTTTTTCTTATATCTATCCCATTTAGTCTGTGTCACATCAACATTAATAATATATGAATCTAAACAGTACAAGTATTTTAAACGATTAGACCAAGGATGATGTCCTGGCAAGTTTAATAATACATTATATTTATACCAATCATATACAGGTGTATATGGACCTTCAGGGTCATCTAATATAATAGAAGTACTTCTTCTCTTTTCGTGAAGGTTTAATAATTTTTCACGAATATTATATAAATATTTTCCTGTTAAAGCACCTTTAAAGTATGCTACATTTTCTTTTTGTATATTTTGTAATTTCATTTCTTCTACCTTTTCATCAATATATTTTACACTTTCTTCCCAGTCTTTAGCAGTAGAAGCATCATATTTTTCTTCAAAACTAAATTGACCAAATGAGGTTTCTGGGAACAACGGATTTAAGTCTTGACCAGGTTTTGCAAAACACATAATAGGTAATTGGTTAATAAATTCCATATAAGGTCTACCTGGTTCTTGCCATATATTATGGTCTGATATACTAATAAGTAAATATGTATTAGGTATCTTTTTACCTACTCTTTTTGCATAATCTAATGATTTTTGAATCATATCTAATACAACTTGAGGACGTTCGTCCGATGTCATTTGACCAGGTTTTGCTTTTAATGTAGTTTGTTTCATTGCTTTTTCAACCACATCATCTATTTTTACAGTACCATCTTTAACAATATACCCTAAGATACTTGTTTTATAAGGTGCATGTTTATCATTTCCTCTATGAAATTGAAGAAGCTTATTAATAAAATCTTGGTCTACTTTAAAAGAAGTAGTATAAGGTTTATATTGTTTTGATACTGTACTATGAATTTGTTCATAAAAAGAATTACCGTTAGAAGATATCATCTTTTCTTTTTTGTATCCCATAAATATATCATAAAATGTTTCAGCTTCAAATAAGTCAGAATCTTGAAATTCTTCTTCTTGTTCTTCATTTTTAGGTAATAATGAAATACCTTTAGTACCATAAAGAATAACGTTATATTTTTTGTTTATTCTTTTTATTAATACTTCATCTGTACTATTAAGGATAACTGTATTTATATTATCATAGAGCATATTTTCATTTATCATAGTAGTATTTTTACCTGTAAGAATAGGCACTACATTTACAAAGTAATCTCTGTCATTTATAAAACCTATATTACTGTCTGGGATATTGTCCCTAATATATTTGACTAAAGCCATATTTAATAATAATATATAGAATTAATTAAATTATTTCAATTAACTCTAAACTTTTCTTTCTATATACTCTCTTTTCCATTCTAGTTTATCGCCATATTCTGAATAATTAAAAATAAAAAAAAAATTATAAAAAATACCATTTAGTAATAAAATGGAAGAACTTATTAAAAAATACTCTCCTATACTCTATTTTCATTCTAATGAAAAGTATTTCCCGTGCTCAATAGACTGGTTATTAAAGTATTCTACACTTGTAGATTTTAATACAAAGACACGTATAAATAAACCTTCTCAAAGAGATTTATATGATAATTCTAAAAAATATAATTTTCAACGTGTCGGAGAAGGCGAAGTTATACTTTCTTTCGGAGAAGAAGTATTTAGAGGGCAACAACCTTTAACAGATGTTCCTTGTTATGCTATAACAAGAGAAAAAAATAATAAGATATATATAACATATATATTTTTATTTCCATATAATGGAACTTATGACATAGCTGGACTTGTTGGTTTAGGAGAACATCCTGCAGACTTAGAACATATTACTTTAGAATGTTCTAAAGATGGTAATTTAGAACGTGTATTTTTTGGTGCACACGGTACTAAAGATGGTAAATGGGTAAAGAAGGAAGAAGTTGAAAATGAAAATAGTCATGTTATTGCTTATGTTGCATATTCAGGACACGGTTTATACAATAAATCAGGAGAAGCTTTTAGATTTGGAGGTTTTGCAAATGATAGACTTGAAAAAGGTATAAAATGGTCCCCTACTCCTTCAATTATTTATTCTAAAGATGACCCTAAATTTAATATAGATACAATGGGTTGGACTGCATTTAATAGCAGAATTGGAGGAGGAAGTGATAAACCTAATACTGATGGTATAATGGGATTACCTGATAAACCTTGGTTTGTATCAGGAGATAATACTGATGAAAAATTTTATAAGCCACCTCCTGTAATAAGTGAAAAGAATAGAAATAAATACGATATTGTAACTGATTTTCTTAACCTTTTCATAATATATATAGTAATTATAACAGTAAAAAATATTTCTAATAAATATATACCTGTAGATAATGTTATCTTACAAAGTATCATAATTGTTTCTTTAGTGTTATTTTTATACTATACATATACTAAACTTGGAAAAATTATATTGTTAAAATATATACCTTCTTAAGATGAACAACTTACACATACTTCATCGGTACATATCATTTCTTTACCATTTAACATGTATTTTTTACCTTCTTTTATAGGTGATTCTTCAACTTTTTCCTTCATTATTGTAAATTTAACAGCATTTCTTGAAGGTTTACTTCTTATATAATAACTACCAGTTTTTAATCCCCTTTTCCAACCATACATATGCATACTACTTAATTTTGCATAACTTGGTTGTTCTATAAATATATTCATTGATTGTGACTGGTCTACAAAAGCTCCTCTGTCTGCTGCATAATCTATAACTATTTTTTGAGATATTTCCCATACTGTTTTATATATATCTCTAATATCTCTAGGTATTTCTTCTATATCTTGAACACTACCATTAGCCTCTATAATTCTATTTACCATATCTTTATCCCACAAGTTTAACTCTTTTAAGTGTTTTGCTAAATGTTTATTTACCATTATAAAGTCGCCTGACATTGTACTTCTTGTATATATATTTGAAGTAAATGGTTCAAACGCTTCGTTATTATTTAATATCTGAGAGGAGGTTGCTGTTGGCATTAATGCAATAAGTAAACTATTTCTTACACCTGATTTACATTTCTCTTTTAAACCTTCCCAATCTAATTTTAATGTTTCTCCAAATATTTCTATACCATCTAATGTTAAAGGTATTGTTTCCCACATATCATATTGCAATATTCCTCTAGATACAGGACTTCCTTCAAATGCTTTATAAGGACCTTGTATTTGTGCTACTTCATAACTAGCTTCTAATGCATAATAGTATATAACTTCAGAAATAACTCTATTTAATTTTGTTGCTAATTCACTTCCCCAAGGAACTCTAAACATAGCAAATACATCAGCTAATCCTTGTATACCAAGACCTATAGGTCTATAAGATAAGTTATTATTCTCAGCCTCTTTTACAGGATAATAAGTTATATCAATAACTTTGTTTAAATTTCTTACAGCTATTTTTGTTATTCTTGCCAACTCAGAAAAATCATATTTATTATCCCTTACAAATGACGGTAATGATAGCGAACTTAAATTGCAGACTGCGACACTGTCAGTGTCAGTATATTCAAGGATCTCCGAGCAGAGGTTACTTGACCTAATAATTCCAATATTTTTTTGATTATTTTTTCTATTAATACTATCTTTATAAGCAATATAAGGTAATCCTGTTTCTTGTTGAGAATGTAATACTTCTTTCCAAACATCTCTTGCTTTTATTTGTTTAATATATCTACCTTCATTTTCAGCCCTTTCATATATTTTATCAAATTCTTCACCATAAGTATCACATAATTCTCTAACAGTATTAGGGTCAAACAAACTCCAAATATCATCAGCTTCTACTCTTCTCATAAAAATATCAGGTATCCACATAGCTGTAAATAAATCTCTTGCACGTAATTCTTCAGGAGGATTATTATATCTTAATGCTAAAAAATCTAAAATATCTGGATGCCAAGGTTGTAAATACATTGCTATACTTCCTTTGCGACGACCTGCTTGGTTACAATAGTTGGCTGTAGCGTTAAAAACTTTACACATTGGAACTATTCCATCACTTTTACCATTATTTGCGTGAATAATACTACCTTTACATCTTACATTACTTATATCAATACCTATACCTCCGCCATATTTTGATATTAATGCACTACGTTTATTTGTTTCATAAATATGCTCTAAATCATCTTCACATTTTAATAAAAAACAACTTGCAAGTTGGGGTCTAGCACTCCCTGAATTAAATAAAGTAGGAGACGCATGAGTAAATTTACCCATACTCATTTCATTATATGATTCTAAAATTTTATCTAATTTACCAAGATGAACACATACTGCAACTCTCATTAACATATGTTGAGGTCTTTCAACTACTTTACCATTTATTTTATTAAGATATATTTTTGTAAGTGTTTTAAACCCAAAATAACTATAATTATAATCACGAGAATAATCAATTATCCTGTCTAATTCTTCTTTTTTATCTTCTACAAAAGACATAAATTCATCAGAAATTATATTTGTTTTTTTACCATTATTTTCGTGTTCATGCATTAATTTCATAGTTTCATAAAAAGACGAAGATGTCTGTTTATGAAGATTACTTATACTAATTCTTGCTGCTAATATATCATAATCCGGTTCATAAGTACTCATATAAAAAGCAGTCTCTGCAGATAATTCATCAATTTCCATTGTTGTCATACCTGATTTTAAACTTTCAATTACAAGTTTAGATAAATAACTAGCATCAACATTTAAATCTTTAGATAACTCTATATTTCTATCAGTTATTTTATCATATCTTATAAGTTCGCGTTCGTTTTTACGGTTAATGATATACATCTTTCTTATTTAATTATAAATCTTATATTTAAATAAATTTATTTTTCAATTAAAATATCTTAATATTATTAAATTATGAATGAATTTAAGCTCGAGATTAACTTAACAGAAAAGAAAAACTACCACCAAATACACGTTTGTATTAGATGTATAGATGGTGTATGTGCAGACATTATAGATAAACTTAAAGAAGAATATGAAGGTGATAAAAATATTAATGATTATCTTTGTTTAATAATGATTAAATTAAAGGTAAAGAAAACTTCCCAAAAAGAAGAAAGACAGATATTCATGAGCGATTTTTATAATAATGTTACGAAGCTTGGAAGAGGTCTTTCTCCTCTTAGTAAAAAACTAAAAGGTGGTGCTCGCGCTGTTCTTTGTATGTTATTAAAGAAAGCTGTTAACTCTGGTTTAATATTAAAAGATGATATAGTTAGACTTGATGCATCCGGAGACCTAGAAGATGAACATGGAAATCAAAAAGAAATGATAGGCTTAATAAACTATTATAAAATGTTAGGTTTTCAAATAGAAGATGAAACTGATTTAGAAGAACAAATAGATAATATGAGTGTATATATGTATGGAGTTGTTGAAGACCTCTTAAACAAGTGTTCAGAAATTAAAAACATAAGCCCTGAACTGGTTGATATTATTAGACAAATATAAACTCTAACATCGAATAAAAAATATAAAATAACAATATAAATATATTTTATATTTTATAAAAATGGCATCTCAAACATATACTGTTCAAATTGATAGTAATTATCGTGATATAAATAACTACCCTCTATCTACTGATTTTGCCGTTAGATTTAATACTATTCAACAAACAGGACCATCTGTTAATGGTCTTCCTACTGATAGTACATTTAATTTACAAACTCAAATAGACCCTGATTTTGTTAGTTCTACTTTTAGAGTTGTTAACGGTTCTCTCCAACATATACAAAGAGATATAGATGGAAACTTCTATATCTCTGGTACTATGGATATTCTCGGAACTGATGAACAGTTTCAAATTTTACAAGGTAATTATAGGATTTATACTACATCTACTAATTCTATTCCTAATGTATTTATAGGTAAATTTGCACCATTAGGAGATAGTTTTTATTTAAGTTGGTTATGTTATCTTGAACCAACTTCTTCTCCATTAGATACTACATCATATCGTTTATCACCTACTAGGTCTACGTTAGAAATTGATATTAGTGGAAATATTTATTGGTCTTTTGACTGTTCTTTTAACTCAGCTAATGCTGTTTCTACATTAAATCCAAACTCTCCATTATATACTATAAAACCTGATAATCAAAATGATAGACAATATAACGTTATTTGTGCTTTTTCTCCAGATGGTTCTCAATACACTGTTAACGGACAACAATGGGGTTATCATATTCTTGCAACAAATAATGATGTATTACCTACTCTTCAAAATGGTAGAAACTATATTAAAAGTAATACAGCTCTAGATTTATTTACAACTATAAATACAAATCCTTATGACCCTTATGTTTATACTCATACAGGAACTTATGGTGATGTATCAAACAGTATTTACTTTTTCTACTTAAATCCATCAGCGGCTAATTACGATACTAATCTTAGAGCATTATATTTTCGTTATACACCAGGCACATCTACAGCAAGTTTTGATTATTATAAAGTTACATCTTCAGGATTTGATTATATAACAACATTAGACCCAGGTCTTCCTGCAAGTATTTCTGCAGGATATTGGACTGTTCACTGGGCTAAAAATTCAACTAAAGTTTGGGTAAGTTGTGTAGATAGAAGCGCTTATCCTACTACAAGTATGATATCTTTTGACCTTATAACAGAATCATTAGTTTATGAATTTTATCAAAACTTAGGTTATAGTCCAGCAACACCAAGTGTTCCAGTTTCATCAAATTCAGAACAACCTATAGCTTTTAATGCTACAGGTTCTGATTTATATATAGTATTAGATAATAATTTTTATGGAGACCAAATCGGGACTATATTATATAAACTACCGGCTTCAAGTCCTACAAGTTTTGTTCTTATAAATCAAGATAATACTTTAAAAGGATATTATGGTCAATCTTTAGATATATTTACATATAATGATTATATTGTATCTTCAGTTACTGATTTTAGTGACCCTAGAGTAGGTATTAAAGTATATAATACAGTAACAACAGCATATTCCTCTACTGGATATAGACAAATAGGAAACTTCAATACTACATATTCACAGTATGGTTTTACTCGATTGTTTAAAGATTTAAATGGAAATTTATGCTGTTTTGCAACTTATATTTATGGTGGTGTTATATTTAAAATAGACCCTATAACACTTGTTGCTACATATAAATGTTCTATAAATGACTTTGGGGAGAATAAACCATATGTTTTTAATAGTGGAGGTAAACTATATGCTATAAATTCATCTTTTGGAAGAATATATGATATTAGTAATATAGAATATCCTTATAAACTTGCAGAACAATATCCAAATCCTATAACTGACGAATATCAAACAAAAATATTTCAAGTTATAAGTACTACTTCAGGCAATATATTAGGAGGTATTTTTATTAATAGATTTAAAGCAGCAACAATATTAACTCCTGTATTGTTTAATACTAACTTTATTGATTATCCAACAACATTAACTTCAAAACATTATTCAAAGCCTGAAGTCAGTTATATACCTTGGTTAGAAAGTGATGGAAATAGAAGAAAATATTGGGATATTTTTACTATTCCAGGTTCTTCTACAAATATCTCTACAAATTTTTCTCCTATTCAATATATTAATAATGGATTAGTTGCATGGTATAAATGTAATAATAAAAATAACTTAATTTTAAGTGGAACTGATATTGTAAAAGGTATTATAGACCTTAGTGGTAACGGATTAGACTTACATACATCCAACCCTACAGGTTCATGTCCTACGTTTGAAGACTCTTCTGTATTTTCAAATAATTCTCCTTGTATACAATGGATAAATGGACAAACAGCATCGTTTACTTCATCTGGAGCATGGACTCAATCTCCTATAAAATTTGTTATAATGTCTTATAATATAACTAATACAGGAGGATTTTCTTATGGTGATACTAATATTATTCCTTTTGAAGCATCTTCTGGAACAAATATATATGCTCAAAGTAATTATACTGGTGTAAAAATGGCATATACAGAAGGTTTAATAACAACAACTACAAATTTAAATTATTCTATAACAGTTGGAGGTATTAATACTCCTATATATTTTGGTTATAATACTCCAGATACACTTCAACCATTTTTAGCATCTTCTTATATATCAACTTTTATTCAAGGAACAAATTATCATCCAATAACTACATCATATAATTATATAAATATAATGAAAAATATTTCTGGAATGTCAAATTATGCTATAGTTTTAAGGGAAATAATAGTTTTAGATTTTATTCCAACCGAATATCAATTATCTCTTTTTCAATATTATTTAAATAGTCAATATGATGTTTTTCCTAAAGTTATACCTCCTTTATCAGGTGTATATACTGTTTATTCTGAATCTTCTTATAGTAATAATAATTTATTGTATTCAAGAGTAGATGGGTCTTCTATAACTGATACAGAATTTGGATATTATAGTCTTTCTTCTCCTGATTATTATATAGATGTAAAACACTTAAGAGCACCTTATATAAATAATAATATATTCATATCAATAGCTTCAGATTATAAAGTTAGAGTAGATACAATGAATGATTATTTACAATATATTAGTAGTAGTTCATATTCAACTATTTATGATTTATCATCATCTTCTATTCCTTTATATAATATACAAGCATATGTAGATACTAACGGTGTAGCTAAATTTTTAGTTTCAGTATATAGCACAAATCCTTATGAAACATCAAACGTATTTTATCACTTTACTATTTTAGAAAATAGTTCAGGTGTACCTACATTACAACTTGATAATACTTTTAGTATTCCAGATCCTTATTCACCTGCAGGTACATTACCATACTTTATAACTACTTATAAAGTATCATTATATGATGATGGTACTTCGTATTTATTTGTAAATGTAGCAAGTAATACGATAGATACTTCAGAAGGTGGAACATTAGGTTGTGTTATTCAAATATATGATATATCTGACGCTACTAATTTTAATCTAGTTTATCAAGATCCAAATCCAGGAGTTCCAGGAACATATAACTTTCCTTCATCTAATAGATATTCTAGTTCAATAACAAAGTATCCTGATAATAAAATATACTTTATTATAAAATATATTCACGGAGCTACTACTTACGTTTATGATGTAACTTCTCCTGAAAATTCTTTCCAATTACCTTATTTATCAACTGCTCTTCAATATTATCCGTCTTTACCAAATCCTGCAGATAGATATACCGCATATTCACAAGTTCCAATATCTGTTTATAGAAATCCTGTTACAAATAAAATTTATTATGTAAATAGTTCAAATATAATTAGAACTTCAAGTTTATACGGTCAAATATCAATGGTTGATATTTCTAATATACAATCTATAGGTACTAATCTTACAATAGAACAAAAATTTTATGCTTATAATAATGACACTTCCTCTTTTCAATTATTTAATGTATCTACTGGTTGTATATCAAACATAAAAACAACTATTTGGAATCAAAAAGTATGGGGTATGTTTTTAATGAACGATATATCATCTGGAGATGTTTCAGGTACAGCTTTTATTAACTTATCTAACGCCGAATATGTATCTCAAAGTTATACAGATAATAAATTTAGTTCTATTACACAACAACAAACATATCCTAATATTAAAGGTATAGGTGTTGGTATCATTCATAAAATTAATAACATCGGCTATCCTAATTGGGTATCTAATTTAGGAGGTAATGCTTCTGGAGCTGTTAAATGGGCTACTAATATTAATATTAGTAATATAGACGTTGATAATACTTTAACATTTGCATATGTTGCTGGTAGTTGGCAAAATAATTTACAAGCTCTTGTAGATGCAGATTTAAATGGTAATCCAATAACACCTTATATTTTAAATAGTATAACAACAATTCCTGTTGATACTTCAGTTAATTCTTTTATATGTAAATTAAATATAAATAATGGTACATTTTTATGGTTAACACCTACTTTTGGAACAAATGATGATTATTTTCAACGTATTATGTATAACACTTCTAATGCTACTATTTCTGTTTCATCTTATTTTAGTAGTCCTGTTATGCTTGTATATTCTCCACAAACAAGTGCAACAAGTGGTTGGTCAAACCCTTTAAATACAGTATTAAATATAAGCAATCCAAGTACTATTACAGGAGCTATATTTACTCTTAATTCTAATGGAGTATTGCAATGGTCTACTAAGTTATATTCAAGTGAACAAAATAGTCAAACAAAATTGTATGATTTATATATAGAAAGTGGTACAATAACATGTTTAGCAGAAACTAATGCGGTAAATTTAAGGTGTATAGACTCTACTAATACAAATACACAAATAACATATAGTAATATTGATCCTCTCTTTCAGAAAGCAATAGTTATGTATACTTTTAATAACTCGGGTATTTATCAAAAAAGTCAAAGAACAGAACTTCCTCCTGGATTACAAAGTAATATTTATGACATAAAAACTTATAGTTCTCTTAACCGTATAATATACTTTATCAACTGTTTCGCATCAAAATGGGTAGGTTCTATAGATATTTATAATAAAGATGGTTCAGTAGCAGATGCAATATATGAATATCCTATAGGAGCTAATTTTTCACAATTATTTCAATATCAATTTGATAGTTCATTTGTAGACAATAATAGTAAAAAATATTCTAAACTTGTTCTTAGTTATTATTATACAGGCCCTTCATTAGAGAATTATAAAATATTTATACAAGGTGGTTTACAAGATTTTATACCTGATTCTGTAACTTCTACATACTTAAATACAGATTCATACTTAAATACAAATTTTAGTATCCGTTCAAATACAGGAGATAGTAATGGTACTACTATTATACTTAATTCATTAGTACCTACAGACAAGATTGTTAGAAATAATTTACCATATGAAGGAATAAGATGGTTATCAAGTATAAGTGAAACACCATTATTTGGTATGTTTTCTTATTCTTCTGGAACTTCTTTAAATACTTATAACATGACTCAATTATTTTCAAGTAATCCAACATTAGTATCAAGTACAGGAACTTATTTTGTAGTATACCCTATAACTGGAGGGTATAGAATAACAGATGTATCAAGTATAACAAATTTTAGAGGATTGTATAAAATAACAACAACTTCTCCTATAAGTAATAATACAATTTTACCATATGCATACTTAACAACATATAATAAT